>OUNM010813930.1_pt1 | contig 36315 bp, 25 predicted proteins | sample 1769961 | NCBI WGS metagenome assembly OUNM01 (sample SAMEA3914820, study PRJEB12502) | metagenome | biome: forest; material: soil | place: USA | collected 2012-03-12 | depth 0.3 m | reverse complement strand
GGTTGGGGCTGTTGTTGGCGGGTCATTGAGAGTGAGGGCTGAGGCGAAGGTTGTCGGGAGGGTGGAGGTTTCTGTTTGGTCGGCAGGTGTGGAGGGGGCTGCTGCCGGCGCCGGCGCCGGTGCCGCGGGCGTGGTGCTGAAAGGGTTTGCTGCTGGGGCGGATCTGGGGGCGAAGGGGTTGGTGGAGGGACTCGACGAGGGTGCGAAAGGATTGGTACGTGAGGCCGCGGTTGGTGGTTTCACGCCGAAGAGGGCTTCGCCGAGACCTTGGGAGGCGGCCTTGGGTGGCACGGGAGTCTCCTTGGGCCGGCTTTCCTTCGAGCCGGTGCTCGGCGATATCTCAGCTGACGCGCGCACGCCCCGTACCGCGCGGATGCTTCCTTGTTTCCTGCGACAGCTCTTCCTCCTGCAGCTGAACACGTACAAGCGGCGCTCGTGGCCCGGGAAGCGGTCTGGCAGCTCGGCGTTAAGCTGCAGGAGGAGGACCATCAGGTCCTTGCAGACCTTGCATCGGGCGAAGGCAGCCGAAGGAGCCTTGGTTGCATCTAGCCAGTCCTGGACCTCAACGTCAGCAAATATCGCGTGCTGCAGTCTGCGCAGTGCAGCAAAGGAGAAGCAGGACGGAGTGAGACATACAGGATGCCCTCCCAAGCGACTGGTCTGCTCTCCGTTGGCGTCGGCCGAGGCGTAGCCAAGCAGGACGTTGGTTTCTGTGAACTCATCGTCTTCAGCGCCCGAAGAGTCGTTATCGTACGGCGCCATTTCCGTTCGGCGTGGCGAGCAGTTTGCTTTTTGGTTGAGCAGTGGTTAGAGCAAGATTTCGGGCAACAAATTTTGGCGGGGTAAAATCTGCTCTGGTGCTGCAGTGAGTTGCCCCGCCATCCTTGGCTGGCCGCCGCACCATGCCATCAAGGGGCTCGCCTGGCACCCACTTTGACTGATAGCTCAGGATTTGGATCACATCTCGTCTATTCCCTGCATTTTGTGTCTATGGAGGTATCTTACAGACGCGACGTACTGAATCCCCTTACTCCTCCGGCCCATCCATGCCGGGTCCCGGGCCCCCCGACCTTCCCATCTGCCGCGCCTTGAGCAACTCGTCGCAGAGGAGGAGGTTTGAGGCGATGCCAGAGCTAGACGCAATGCAGTTTCTCAGGACACGGAACGAATCGTAAACACCTTCGAGCGTAGGGTCCATGGGCTCGCCCGTTGCAAGATCAAGGCCGACCACATTGCCATCACGGTGCTCATCTTGAAGGGCGGCGACTAGGGACAAAAAGGTTAGCGGTCGCACCGAGCGGTCTGCTTGGAAGTTGCACTTACGGGCATCTTGGATATCGAGACCTGCGTTGGCAGCAAGCGTCTTCGGGATGATGAGGAGAGCATCGGCGAAGGCCTCGACACCCCACTTCGCCTTACCCTTCACCGTCTTGGCGAAGGCGTCGCTCTTCAGGTGCGAGGCGCACGCAACCTGGAAAGCGCCGGCTCCAGGTACCACGCTCTTGTCTACAATCATGTTGTAGACGCTGCGCAGGCCGTCGCGGACAGCATCTGTGACCTGGGCGATGGTGTGCTGGTTGGGGCCCTTGATCAGGAGGGTCACCGACTTGGGCTCCTTGACATCCTCGACGAACGTGTACTTCTCCTCGCCGAGCTGCTGCTCGTAGACGAGACCGGCCCATCCAAGAACATCGGGGCTGAGGTCATCCACGCTGTTCTGCGCAATTCCACCGCAGACGAGCTGGAGTCTCTCCATGTTCCTCCGCTTGGCTCTCCTGAGCGCCATGATGCCGTTCTTGGCCAGGACGTCCAGGGACAAGGGGTCGATACCCTTCTGGTTGATGATGACAAAGCTCTTCTTGTCGTCGTTGCCGCACACCTCTTTCTTCAGCTCGACAATCTTCTTCAGCTTGGCGTCCACAAAGCGACGCTCGCTCTCGACGAGCTTGTCGCGCTGCTCGGCGCTGGAGTAGAAGAAGCTCGAGTTGATCTCGGACTTCTCATACTCGAGGCTGACGTTGAGAGTCAGAATATATGCGTTCTCGACGCGCTTCGGCATGTCGGGATGCCTCGCGCCGTGGTCGAGGGCCAGGCCGCGGATCAGCTGTGTGTCGGAGGCAGTGCGGTGTTGCATCTTCATGATCTCGATCATGTGCAGGTCGGGCTTCTCAGGGGCTTGGTAGATGGCGAGGACCGCATCGACGATGGAAGGCGTCAGGCTCTGAGCAAGGCTCGCGCTAAGCTTTGTGGCGAGGGAGGTCCGGGCGACCGAGAGGAGGAGCTCGCGGTCGACATCGCGGGGGAGCTTAAACTGGTCGAGGAACTGCAGAGAGTCAGCAGACGTTCAGGGGCTCCTGGGTTGGGATGGGCCAGCCAAAGCCAACCTTCAGCGACTCGTTCTTGGCAATCTCGAAGCCATCGGTAATAATGCGCGGGTGCAGGCCCTCCTGGATATAGCGATCGGCCTGCTTCAGCAGTTCACCGACCAGCAACACCACGGATGTTGTGCCGTCACCACAGATGTCGTCCTGCGCCGTCGCCGCGCGCGCAATCATGACGGCGGTGGGATTCTGTATTTGCATCTCGCGGAGGAGGACATTTCCATCCTTGGTCAGTTTGATCTGCGGAGCGTCGTCAGCGCCCCCTTCGGTCCCGTTCACCGTCTCCCGCCGGCTCGTACCTGACCAGCTCCGTCCACCAGCCTGCACATCCCAAGTCAGCCAGAAACAGCGGCGCCAAGAATCGGGGAAGCCAGCGTACATCTTGATGGTGCCCAGCGGGCCCAAGTTGGACTTGAGGACATCCTGGAGCCCCTCGCCGGCGCTGATGTTGACCCGCAGCGCCTCACCCCGCCTCTGTCCACAACAGTTAGCAACAACCCCCCAGTTGGCGGACCCGACACTCGACTTGGCGTACCCTCGACTCGGCCTTCGGGTTCAGAAGCTGTGCGGCAGACATGGCGGCGGTGACTCGACACGACGCAAGTCTGACAGTGCGCGGGGAGAATGCGGAGGTTGATGTGTTGGCGGGAGGTGTCGCTGATCTCGAACTTTTTTTGCGGATTCCCCCTTCCAGGCGCCAAGCAAATGAACGGCAAAGGAATGCTGTGGAATGGGCGCCTGTGGTTTTGGGCGGAGGAGGGGCCAGCCAGGGCCAGGCAGCGGAGCAGGGGGCAGGTTGCCCCGCTGCCAGCTGGGAGCTCGGGCCACACAGCAGCAGGCAGGGAGCTTGGCGCGAGCTGCACTCTGCAATCCAGACACAGTGAATGCACGCCGGCCAGTGCCGAAATCGGGAAACGCGCAAACACCAGACGGAGTCGCATGTACTGAATACCGACATGTAAATGTAAATCTGCACGACCCTGCAGTTCTATCGGGCCGCCTACATCGATTTATTTCCTTATTCAAGAGCCCATTCGTCGCCATTCAGATGCAGATCTGTCGACGGCGTCCCCGAGACCTGCCGGACAGGAATGCGACCAACAGCGAAGGTTCTTTGTGCCCTGGACGGCAGCATCATCTGCTCCTCAGCGCCGTCGCGCAAGATGCCCCGAGCTCAGTGTCCAAATTCGACCCAGCTGCATTGCCAACCTGCATGCAGCTTGGCGCCGGTGCTGGTCTCAGTGCCGGCGGCGATGTCGGTGTTGGACCTGTTGGTGCTTGAGCCTTGCGGCCAGTGCATGGTGACATGACATGAAGCCGGTGCGTGTCGCCGGTCCCGATGGGTCGATCCGAAATGCATATCAACCGTCCTCTTTCCCGACCTGCTCGGCCGAGAGAAATGCTCGTCCGCCATCCTGAACCCTGAATCCGTTGTCAACGGCGTATCGATATCAACCAACCCAGTCCGTGAACTTTGTGTCTCTCTGCAACTCTCTCGTGCGCAGATCACGTCATCGACACGATGCGGCTCGCCTTCAACTTTGCGACCATCTCGGTTGTCCTTCTGGGACTTGGTCGAGCCCAAACGCAAAGCCCGCCCTCGAGGCAGATTGCCATCATCGGCAAGTATCTTCCGCCAGGTTACGTTTCTCAAGCGTACGTCTCCGCTAACTGTCACGCAGGAGCCGGGCCGGCTGGGTCTTCGACTGCCTATTTTCTGCAGCAATTTGCTGCCCAGGCTGGCGTCAATGTGAACATCACGCTGTTTGAGAAGACGGACCACATCGGCGGCCGGTCACTCACCATCAACCCGTTCAACGACCCGGCGCAGCGCGTGGAGCAGGGCGCCAGCATCTTCGTCCCGTCGAACCAAATCCTGTTCACTGCCATGAGCCAGTTTGGCCTGTCCCCAAGTGCCGATGACCCAAATGCTGACCCCAACCTGGGTATCTGGGACGGTGACTGCTTCGTCTTCACCCTCGACCAGAGTGCGCCCTCCTGGTGGAACACTCTGAAGGTCACTCTGAAGTACGGGTTGACGGCCCCACAGCGGACGCAGGACTTGACGATTGCCACCATCTCGAACTTTCTGCGCATCTATAACGCACCCTTCTTCCCCTTCAGGTCGTTGACCCAACGCGCCCAAGAGATGGGTCTGAGTGCCATCACGGGTGTCTCCGGGGAGCAGTTCCTAAACTCGAATAATGTAAGTCCCTCGCCAAAAAGGACCAGGCGGCCGCTGACGGCGTAGATTGGCACCCGGTATGCGCACGATCTCATCCAGTCCAGCACGCGGGCAAATTACGCCTCCAACATCGCCATCCTTCACGGCCTTGACACCATGGTATGTTGAAATTACCCATCTCCGCCGCTCATTGGCTGACATCCCAGGTTTCCTTGGGTGCTCAAGGCGCTCTGTCCGTTCAGGGCGGCAACTGGCAGATCTTCAACGAGTTCGCCCAGAGGTCGGGAGCCTCCATTGCACTCAACACGGCCGTTGTCGGGATCCAGAAAATCTCGAGTGGTTCGCAGTACACCGTGCAAACAACGTCAGGCAGCACGCCGGGCGCTCCGGTCACTCACCCAGTCAACTTTGACAATGTCATCATCGCCAACCCCTATCAGTTCAGCGGCATCTCTGCCGGCCAGGGTGTTCTCCAAACCCCCATCGAACAGATTCCCTACGTGCAGCTGCACGTCACCATCTTCACCTCGGCGTCCCACATCAGCCCCGGGTTTTTTGACTTGCCTGGTGTGTTTTCTGTGCCCGGATTGATCCTGACCACGCTCGCCCAGGATGACACACCGATTTCCGGGGTTAACGGGGCCGGCAAGGCGCGTTTCTTCAGCATCAACATCGTAGGCAAGGCTACCAACCCACAGACTCACCAACAGGAATATATCTACAAGATCTTCTCCCCGCAGCTGATCACCTCTTCGTTTTTGAGGTACGCCGTCGTGCTTTTCCCCTCGCGCTCCGTGTGCCTGAACTAATCGCCCGACTCCCTTGCAGCTCCTTGATGGGGCACACCGTGCCATCGACTTTCACTGGCGGATCAAGCCCGATCTCGTGGTACAAAGCCACCGTCTTCCAGGCGTACCCCAAGGCCACGCCCCGAACCACATTCCAGGATCCCATCGTCGGCTCGGGAGTCTACTACACGTCGGGTATGGAGGCCTTTATCTCGACCATGGAGACGAACGCGCTCATGGGGAAGAACGTTGCACGTCTCATCGTCGACGACATGCTCGGCGTCAATTCTGGTGGCCCATCAGTCAAGGCTTGAGATGATGTGGGGGGTTCATGGTTCCACAGGGAAGCGGGCCCTCCCGTCCTGGGTTTGGTTTTGACCTTGCATCCCGGGGCCGGGGCCAGGACGGCGTGGTTTGTTCTGGGGGAAGCGACTGATCACTTGAGATCCCCAAGTAGCCAATGATATCGTTCTCCTAGTTTTCATGCAGTTTGCGATGCTCGCCATGCAATGATGAAACCCAGTCTCGAGCCAGCCAAACTGCCAGACAAAAACTTGGTTCAAGGCCAAGCCCAAGTCCACGTTGGCTCGAGGTTGGTTGACGAAGCCCATGACTGCCGCCAGCCGCAGCCTGCAGCCTGCAGCCAATTAAATCGCAGCCGCTGCCTGGAATGTGGCGTCTCCCCACCTGTTTCAGCTTTCCACGCTTCCGTGTGGCAAAGCCGTGGGGACCGCCACACCTTCCCCTCCATCCCGTTGTCCAGACATTTTCAAGCTCTGGTTGTTATGACGCAGCTTTTCACTGCGGGTCTCACAAAGAAGATCCCGGCTGCACGCGATCTGTCAGGCAGACAAGGCCAGGCACCTTATCTTGCACCAATCTTTCTTGATCCATCTTTTTTTGACTCTCCATCTCCACCACCTCTTGTCGCATCTCAGCTGCCCTCATCAAACAGCGCGAAACGAGCATTTCAGAACACTTCGGCGCCATGTTCGTGCTCAGGAACGGTAAGCTCTGCCCCGCTCGTGTTCAGGACCCCTCACCCCTCCCTCCTGGCCTGCCAGTCGCCTCTGGCGATCGCAAGCTGCAAGGTTGCATGCAGCTCTGTCACGTCTTTCATTCCCCAAACGACTGCGCCGCCCAACTGGGCCGGCCTGCTTGTTCCGCCGCTTTCTGTTGGAGCTTGCCGCAACTAACGGTTTCTACAGTCGGGAAGCTCCTTTTTGGTTCCAGCAACCAAGAGTCGATGATCGATCTGCCGCAAGGCCAGCTTTACCTCGTCCGACCGCTTTCGCCCAAAGGCTATTCCGAGCTCATATTTAAGGACGCTTCCGCCCGCATTCGACGCACCGCACAGGACTTTCAGTACCAGCTTGTGGTGCAGCGTGTTTACGAGGAAGGAGAAGCCGAACTACTTGCCGAAGAGGACGGCGAGGACGAAGAAGCCGACGCCGACATTCTTGCGGGCGAGCGAGACGAAAAGACCTTCTTGCTCGACGAGGCGCTCCATTTCCGCGTCGAGAATCGTGAGGGAAGCGAGAGAGTGCTGGCCTGGCGGGACCTGAGCGGGGACGCCGGCGACGTCTACGAGTTTGTCTGTGAACCCACCATCTCGCCCCCACAGATCGACGAGTTCGAGCGCGTTGCGCGCCAGTGCCAATACGAACGCAAGTACCGGAAACCGCATACCACAGCCACGGAGGAGGACCTGCAACAGTTCGAGTTCGACGACGAGCAACCCATCCCGCAGGCTAGCCCCCTCCACAGCCCCACGATTGCGAGGTCCATCGAGTCATCCGACTCTATCTTTCTCGGAAAGCCTTCCGCCAACACCGGCGCCAAACGGGAGAAGGTTCACGAGCCGATCGCCACACCTACAACGAAGCGTAACGAGAGGAATATGAAGCCCCCAGCGGCGTCCGCCCATCCCGAGGCCCTTGAGGTCTTGGCAGCAGAAGTTGCCGAGCTCCACTTCTTCGACTTTCCCTCGGGCGCATTCGTCCTCCAAGACGCGTCGGTGACCGCGACAGTGACTGAGACCGGCAACTGGCAGTACTGGCTCCAAGTCAAGAGTACGGACCGGGACTGGCTGGGCATTCCAGTCGTTGCCGACATCAACCCCGTGTTCAACTTCGAATTCCTCTCCTTCATCTTCAATCAATTCGCCGAAGATGGCTCCGCGTACTCCTGGCTCCTTCGCTTCAAGGACCAACCCACCTTGGAGCGCTTCCAAGAGGGTCTCCTCCAGGCGCTCTGGGAGCAGCTGAATGAGATGAAGTGGTCCAAGATCAAGGACAAGGAGCGAGACTATGTGGCGGATGCCTTCAACGACCTGGCGATGGAGGATTCCGAGAATCCCGAAGAAGAGGAAGAGCACTTTGAGGAGGAGGAAGAGGAAGATGACCGTGCAGTCAGCGAGCACTACGACAGCGATGAAGAGGAGGACGATGTGGAATACAAGCCCAAGGACGCCGATGTCAACAAGCAACTCGCTGTCGGTTACAAGCACGACCGGTCATTTGTCGTGCGCGGCTCCAAGATCGGCGTTTTCAAGCACACTCCCAATAACCACCTCGAGTTCAGCACCAACATCTCCAAAGTCGAGACCCCCAAGGGGGAGCTGTTCTCGCCCAAGAAGGTCATGCTTCACAACGAGGATCGGAATCTCATCCTGCAAAAAGACTCGGATCCGAACAAGCTGTACCGCATGGACCTCGAGTACGGCAAGGTCGTCGACGAGTGGAACGTTCATGAAGATATTCCCGTCGTGACCTTTGCGCCGGAGACCAAGTTCGCTCAAATGACCCACGAGCCGACCTTCCTCGGCATCAGCAGGAACGCACTCTACCGCATCGATCCGCGGTTGGCTGGCACCAAGCTGGTCGACGCTCAACTCAAGCAGTACATGAGCAAGAATGACTTTTCCGCCGTTGCAACGACCGAGAAGGGCCACATCGCCGTGGCGTCGAACAAGGGTGACGTCCGGCTCTTCGACCGCCTCGGTGTCAACGCCAAGACGCACATCCCCGCCCTCGGCGAGCCCATCATCGGCCTCGACGTCTCCGCAGACGGCCGCTGGGTTCTTGCCACGTGCAAGACATACCTTCTTCTCGTCGACGCTCTGCAAAAGTCGGGCAAGAACGAAGGCAAGCTAGGTTTCGAGAAGCCCTTCGCAGCCGACGCCAAGCCGCAACCTCGCCGTCTCGCTCTCACGCCTGAGCATGTCGCCCAGTTCGCCTACGAGACTGGCAAGGGCGTCAGCTTCACGCCGGCCAAGTTCAACACGGGCGCGGGCGCCGAGGAGACGAGCATCATCACCGCGTCGGGTCCGTACATCATCGAGTGGAACCTTAAGAAGGTTCTGAACGGACGCAAGGCCCCGTACCTGATCAAGCGGTACACGGACGATGTCAAGGCGGACGACTTCAAGTTTGGCACCGACAAGAACGTCATTGTGGCCCTGCCTCACGAGGTCAACATGGTGAACCATGCTCGCCTGAAGCGGCCGACACGGGAGAGCATTGCTGGCGATTTTGGGATTGCCGGACGCAGGGGATCCGCACGGATCAACACGCCAGGCAGCAGCAGGTACAAACTGGGCAGGGATGACGTGGTGAAGGAGTTCTAGGCGGTAGGGGGGTGTTTTGTCGGTAGTTTTGTCTTTCGGAGTTCTGGCCGACGCGGCCAAGTGGTCGAGTCGTGGTTCCCTTTTCACCCGGAGTTTCAGGTATTCCCCTTTTCTGGGATGGCTGGTTAGGTAACACGGTCGATACCTTATCTGAATTGGTTTCCATTTTGTGCTTTGCGATGTTTCGTTTGCGACCTCGAGTGCAACTGACTTGTTGTCAATTTTTTGAAGATATTCTTATTCGCAATCTGGCGTGATGACGGAAGTCGGAAGTAGGTAGTATCAAGCAGAATTCAACCTCGTATTAAGCAAGCGAACAGAAAAGCACCCCCGAGGCCGGAAAAATCATTCCCTCACGCGTCACCCTGAGTCTTGCATATTATCAAAACGCAATCCACTAATTATCATCCACTCCTCCCCCTGATTAACCCTCCCCTCAACACTGTCTCAATCCGAACCCATCATCTCCCTTAAGCAACCGGGCCTCCACTCCCTCCACTCCCCCTCCTTGGCTTCCACGTCCCCGTCTTGCTATCAACCCTCGGATCCAGCTTGTTCAAAAACTCCGACTTGTGCGCATGCCCCGGCGGGACTGCGCCCGACGGCCCAGTCGAACTCCCCGCTGCCACCGCACCGCCCACTCCTGTTCCCGGCTCCGTCGTGCCAACGCCGGTGACACCGGGACCGTCACTGGGGTCGGTGCCGCCGATCCGAGGTCCGGACCGAGCTGAGGCGTGAAATCTTTCTCTTTCGCCGTGCTTGTGCTGGCCGGTAGTGGGGGCGGTGCCGTAGGTGCCGGAGGTGCCCTGGGGGTTCGTGCCAGTGCCGGTGTTGTAGGTGGTACCAGTGCCGGTGCCGTAAGTGGATTCGGTGCCGGTGCCGTAAGTAGTTTCAGTGCCGGTGCCGTATGTGTCAGTTCCGGTGCCGTAGGTGTCAGTTCCGGCTCCATAAGTGTCAGTTCCAGTTCCATACGCAGTGCTAGTTCCGGTGCCGGCGCCCTGCTGGGCGGCTGGGTTGCTGCGCAAACCGCGCTCTGTGGGGTAGTCGGACATGTTTTATTCGGGGCTCCTGCTTGCGGGTTCAAATATTTATGTTGAGTCTGAAAGTGCTGGGTGGGAGGAAGTTGGAAGAGCCGGGCCAAGACTGGCGGGGGCGAGGTTGATATGAGCCTGGTTGAGAGGGGGGCATTTGGTGGTGTAATACGGTTGGGATGATCTCATGTAGCGTCATGACTCAGTTTGTAGAGTGTGTAGACGGCTTGTCCCGTGGCGTTCGTCGAATCAGAGAAGGTTGGCATCGAGTGACACGAGACTGTGATGGAGAATTGTGAGGGGTGAGATGACGCAACTCGGGTTCTCCTGGTAGATAGGTACGGATGAACCTCGAAATCGCCACTAGGACGTGCGGGCAGCATACCTTCCCAGCTCTTTGCAGGTCTTGAGAAACCTCACGGCAACCGTAAGCGCCATTGAAAGGAGTCAACCTGAAATTCACCCCTTTTTACGTCCGGTGCTTCGAACCTTGGGCTGGATGGATGGATGCTTCGGATCACCAGTGCGTATAGGTGGGCGAGTGCATCAGTCAAATACGACGGCCTTTGGGCTTCAAGGTTGTGATACAGAACTTGACTGAACGCAAGCCCCGTCCGCTGCAAGCAAACCCGACCAAAATAAGTCTACCGGAAACGTCAGGTTGAGTCTCAGCCAAGCAAGGACGAGCCTATGCTCTACCAGACCATTTAGAAGAGCTCGAGGTTTGCAGAATCGTCCTCTGTTTGACCATCTTGTTAGACAGTCGGTGGCGCTACACCCTGCCTGCCTTACCCAACCTTCTGATTGCCTCCTTACGCGGAAAGAAGATTGGGAGTCTGGCTTCGGCTGGTCGAGGCTCGGGGTTGACAAGAAGATACACACTCAGGGACCTTAGGAACAACTCAAACGATGAGAACAAAGCCTAGACAACAAGAACGCACTGCCCAGCCACTGAATGCCCTCTCCTCCATTACATGCCAAAAACCTCTTAGTGTTCCAGGTAGGTACTGCACCAGCCCCAACACAGGGACCGAACCACTCGGAAAGAATCGGACTACTCGGGCGACTTGTCGAATCCCCAGCTGTTATTGTCCCATTTCATAAGGCCAAGCGTGACAAGCGCACCGATTCGCATGCCACCCGCAAGGATGGTCTTCTCTCCACGGGCACCACTGCCACAGTTGGGCATGGGGGCAACGCACTCGGTCGCGACGGCACCGAAGATGACATGGAAGGGGTTGCCGTCGACTGTCTGCTGACTGAAAGCTGGGCCGCCGGACCAGCCGGGGTTGGCAAAATAGCCCGTTGTGAGCACGTTATAGCCGTAGTCCGGGTCAGGAGCAACCTCATCGATGTCAAAGATACCTGCCACAGAAGGCGACTGGCTTGAGGCGTAACCGATGCTGTACCATTCGCGGTCTTTGTACCACTGGACAGGGTCGTATCCGTCGCTTCCGATCACTGGCCAGGAGTACTTGACGTAGCCCGACTTGTTGCCGATGGGCCAGTCAAGTTCGCAGGCAGCCATGTCAGTGCCGTCTTCCATGGGAGGATTGATGCCCATGCAGCGCACGACGTTGGCTTCCCCATTTGGCTCTTGCGGGTTGCCAGACTCGTCGTAGGCGGGTGTGAACTTGATCGAGGTCCATACCGGCGAGGGCTCGTCCCAGGGCAGGCAGTGGTCGGCCGTCACCATGTGGGACGGTGAGACCATGACGCCCGTGCACTCCATCTTGATCTTCGGCGACGTCCATGTCACCTTGCCGACGGTCGCGTACACGCCTGTTTTTCGATCCTCGGCCGGAACGGGTTTGATCTGAACTGAGGGCAGGTCCGCCAGACTTAGCAACACCTCCTCCGTCCTCGGAGCTTCAGCCCTCCGGCGCCCGAGGTTGGTCTGGCCCCGTACCGGGTTCAGGTTGTGGAATGGCGGTAGACCCTGTTGGTAGAGGGGCATGTACGGTCCAACCATGCGCAGCAGCTTCTCGTAGTCGATGCGCGCCAGGATGGGCTCGTGGCCACCAACCGGCTTCGTGCCCGTGTTAGGCACACCACGCCAGCCCTGCAACACGGCGATGACGGCCACGGCTGCCGCGGCGAGAATTGCGGCAATCGTGATAGAGGGAAGCCTGAGAGCTGCTCTGGGGCGTCCATCTCTGGCTTCACGCCGGCGTTCGCCGTCTTGGGCAGGAGGAGCGCCATCCATTGTTGGCCGTGTAACTGGTTGGAGGTCTGAGCTAGAGGAAGTGGGGGGAGAGTTGTGTTTACTGTGTTGACAGTGATGGCTTGTCAAGGTGTTGTGTGAGTTGCCGAGGAGTGTTGGGGAACCCTGAATTCTCGGTTCCATCGCTGGGTAGTGGCTCCGGTTTATGTGCTGGATGGCTGCCTCCTTTGCTTGGATAAGTATCTGGGTATGTACTTTCCACCTCCCTTCCGTCCCGAGATAGGCGCTCGCCGCCGCTGACACTCAAGCCGAAACTAACGGCACCTATGAAACCCACCCGTCTTGTGGCCGCGGGCGAGTGGGTATTGGGTTTTGACGGGTTATGCTCTGTGTGACGTATGTACATGGAATTACGGAGGAAGTAGATCCAAGATACTCGCATGACAATACGAATGGTGGTGGCTTAGACGGCAACAGGGCTGCATGTTAGGGCCCCCAAGAACCCGTTTCATTGGATGCCCTCTGATGTTTACGCTGTCAAGGCCTTATCTACCAAGGTAGGAAGTTTGGTGTGAGTGACACAAAGAGGCTGGACAAAACTCGGTGAGAACGAGTCTGTCGGCCTATGCGTGGTTGGATGGAACTTCCGTCGAAGGCGCGTCGACGAGGCTTTGCTCCCCAGTTAGGGACGGAGGTTTCCGTCGGTCAAGAGCCTCGATACTTGACTCTTACGATGATGGCTTGACGGAAACTTCCAGAACGGGTGAGATTTCGACGCGGACCGAGTTCACTGTGCGTCTCCCTCCCCTCTATTGGCTTTTTTGTCATGGCTCTGGCCACTCAGGTACGCGGATGACAACATCGACGTGTTGGTTGGTCGCCCGACCGACAGCTCGCAGGAGCGTGTCGCGCTGAGGAGCCACAGACCGTCGAGAGCCTTGTCTTCCAAATGCAACTGCCAAAGTCTTAACATGAGGCAACCTATGTACCTACCTAGCTGGAAAAAGGTAGCTTACGGGGGAGGCCTCAGGCAAGCCATCCCCTCCTCGCCGGTGCTCCGCCCCTTCGTAAACTCCGAGGCATGTGTTGACGCCTCGGTTGATAGTCTACAGGGAAAGACCACAAAGATGTGATGAAGTCGAACTGTCGATTTCCAGGATATGTTTCAGTTGTTGTTTGTTTGTATCTACTTTATCATGCATACTCGATAATATTGGCAACATTCTTTCTTGCCGCGAATAATCATCAATGGATCCAACACAGGGGAGACACCGTGGCAGAATCATGCCCGCACCGCGAACCTATTATTTGCCGCTACCGCTACGTTGGTATTTTCTCGTGGCCCAGATCGTGGCTCTCGCAGCAACCTTGGGCATCGTGGTAGCCCTGATATACACCATGCCAGGCACCGATAACTCCGCCGTGGTCGATGGCCGCGCCCTCGCCAGGCGGGTTGTGCTCGGGATTCACCCTGATTCCAAGTTTGGGCTCGAAGATGTCGCCCACCTCAGGCGACAAGCGAACACCACAATTGTTGAGCCCCCAACAGTTTCAGCCTTGCCTTCGTCAACAGCCGGGAGTCTGCCTGGGACTTCGCAGTCGGATACAAACTCAAGGGCCTCCATCCCACCCACCAACTCGATCAACACCTCGTCGGCCGCTGCCACTTCGATGCCGTCGCTGGTCGCGACAACTAGGGGTGCTGGGGGGCCGATAATTGTCACGACCACTCGCACCACAAAGCACAAAGGCTTCTTCACAGGCCTGCCGCTGCCGGAGGAGGGTTCAGATTTCTTCCCTGGCGGGACAAACGCCGAGCCCACATTCCCCGTTCCAACCAAGACTGGCGCGAATCCAAGCATCACACTCTCAGACATTTGGTCGACCTCATATACAATTCCGGTTGGCCGTTCAAGCACAGCACACGCCAAAACGGATTCAACCACGGTGACGGAACCCCTGTCGTTAACGAGCGCCACGCCTCCCAAGTCGATTGACGTGGTTATCCGTTTAAGCACAGTATTTCCCGAAAACGAGTCAACCGTGGTGACAGAGCCCCTGTCCGTGACTTACAAAGCGGTGGTGACGGTTGTCAGCGCGATCTCGACGACCATGACGATAATGGCGACGGTGATGCCCCTTCCCCAGGTCACGACGGATTCTGTTGGCAGGACTACTTTCATCACCCTAGTACCGGTTGAAACCGTGGAGACTCTGGCGGGAGTGTATAGCGGCCAGACTCTCACCACTTTCCATCTTGACTACGGACTGACGGCTGAGACTCGCACTCTGACGACTGTGGTAAGCGGCTCGCCACTCACGGTATTCATCGTCTCAACGCCTGGGCGCCCTACCACCAAGACGGTGGTGTCTGTCATCGGCGCTACAACAACAACAACAGTTACGCCGCCCCTGGTAACGTTTGTCACAGCCTTCAGCAGCGCAATCGCTACAACCGTCGTTCGAACGCTCGCCCCGTACGTAACCACCACGGGCGGCACAAGAGCAACAATTACGCCTCCGCCACGGACGTTCGTCACGGTTCTTAGCAACGGGCTTCTCACAACCGTCACTCAGACCCTGCCCCCTTACATAACCATCACAGGCGGCACCGCAATCACAACCACGCCTCCCCCACAAACCTTCGTCACAACCCTTAGCAGCGGCGTGCGCACCACCATCACAAGCACCCCTCCGCCCTATATCACCACCCTCGGCGGCGCAACCACCACCCTCGTGCAAACTACCACCCCAGGCCGGGTAATCACAGCCCTCCTCCCCACAACCATCAACGGCACCCCGACTACCCTCACAACCCTCACCACCGTCACCCCCCCCCCTTTCCCCTCCCGCCAAATCTCGCTCCCAGGCTTCACAACCCCCCTCTACCTCGCAACGACCTACCTCCCGACCCTCCTCGCAACCCTCCTCTCCCTCCTCCTCTCCACAATCCACACCTCTGCCCAGCAGTACCAGCCGTTCCACAACCTCGCCACGACCACCACCGGGGCGACCGCAGAAGAGACTCTGGCTCTTTTCTCTCGCCACCACCACTCTATCACCTCCCCCTTTGTCCAGGTATTCACCAGGGGGGACGCGGTACCGCTACTCGCTGCGCTGGCGGAGTGGATGTCGCTGTTGCTGGCGCCGCTAGCCGCGGAGGCGGTGGGGTTCAAGGTGCATGGGATGTGTTCGCACTTGGAGATTTCGGGGTGTGGGATCGCGCCGGGGGTGTCTCCCGGTCCGGCGTGGGCGTTGGTCGGGGTGTTGGCGGGGCTGGTGGTGGTGGTGTGGGGTTGGGACACGGGGGTGAAGGCGGATCCGTGGGCGGTGGTTGGGGCGGCTGGGCTGGTAGGGAGCGGGGAGGTGAGGGCTTTGTTTGAGGGGGTGAGGGAGGAGAAGGAGCTGGAAAAGAGGTTGAAGGGACGGAGGTTTCGGTTGGGGAGGTTTGCAGAGGGCGGTGAGGAGGAGTATGGGATTGTGGTAACTTTGGATGGGGAAGCGCCGCCGGCGCCGGCGGCGGTCAACGTGAAGAAGACTCATCTGGCGCATCCGCACATGCCGTTCATGGCCTTGAAGAAGTGGTCGCGAGGTGTGTTTGTGGCAGTACTGGCAGCGATGATGGCATGGTTGGCGTTCTACTTCCAGCCACTGCCGGACACGCCGTTTGAGCTGTTCATGGACTCGCAAGGGTTCGGCGTCAAGTTTCTCTTTGCGCTGCTCGGTACCGTCATTGCCCTTTTCTGGCACTCCTTCTTTGAGGGCGTTGCGGCCGCGGGCCCGTTTGCACTCATGAACCGGGGGTCGAGGCCGGCGCGGCAGTCGATACTGGCCTCGCCAGCAACCAACGTCGTCTCGGGGGTGCTGGCGGGGGTACGACAGCGCGATTTGTTGCTTCTGGTGGCCGCGCTCATGTCCGGCGTCGCGGAGCTGCTGTTGCCGGCATTTCTGGCCAATGTACCTTTCGCCCTGACGTTGACGTACGAGGGTCACGTCACCGCTACGGCTGGATCACTGGTTATCCTGGGCGCCATGTTGGTGTTGCTTCTGGCATCGCTGGCGTTTGAGTGGCCGCACCTGCCTGTCGACCCACGCATGCTGGGGGGTGCCTTCTACTATGTTGCCGGGTCGCCGCGACTGCGAAAGGACCTGTGCAGGCTCCGGCTGTCTGAGCTGCCCCGGGAGGCTCGCGATGCCGAGGTGGAAAAGCTGGACCGGCTGTACGCTTACCGGCCGTTGGAGCATGATCCGGCGCGAATGGCGGTGGAGGTCGAGGGCGATCAAAACTATTTTGAATCCACCGCTGGGATGGGCGGCGGTGAAGGATCCCGGCTCGGGCGAACGCCGAGAAGGGAGGGCACGGATATTGGGGGTGCGCTGGGGATTCCACTGCTGCTGGTCGGTGGTCAGGACTGCTCGTCAGGGAGCGAGCGTGGAGACGATGATGAGGATTCTGGAGCAGAACAGTTTCGACATGGTCGACCACCAAGGGTGACGAGGAAGATGACGAAAGACTCGCAGCGACGGACTCTGTAGCAGCAACGATGCCAAATTGAGAAACTTGCGCACTCTGCCCCTCGCGCCAGTCAACGCCCTTCTTGACTCGTCTCGTCCCGGTATTCTTTGGAACTTGGGGTGATGAAAGCCAAAGATCGGCTGCATTGTGTGACATGGCCAGGGGTGCGAGTCCCATCCAGAGTCCGCCTCGTCTTTCCCTGATGGATGCCCACCCAGCCTGTTCAGGTTTCAGGGAATGAACCGAACAACGCTCAGCTCAAGGGACACCTTGCCAGTCCGAGGTCAGGCCTCCGTTTTCAAGTCCGCCTTGAGCCAGCAGCCATGCCATGGAAGTCAAATTTCCTTGGTGTTGACCATCACCCGGCTTGGCGAGTCAACCCCCGGCGAGGCAATCAGCGAGGCATTCCCCAATCTCAAGGGATTTTGCCTCGGCAACCTTGGCCATCTCCTCACAAGCCCCGTGCACATCCACCGTCAGCTCAGGGGATAACAACAAAAAGGGGGGGGCCGGCTGGCTGCGACACGGCAGAATGATCTGCTGGCGCCTGGCAATGCCCTCGGGCTACAGCATCTCCAGAGGCTCCAGTCGCATGGCGGGATAACCACAGCGAAAGAATTGTCGTGGACCGCCGACCAAGCCGGGTCCTGCTGTGCGTCACGCGCGTTGGCCAAGCGCTGACGGCCACATTGCGTCCTCGAGTTGCGTTGCGCAACGCGGCAACGGTGGGCGGAGCGTCGCGGTGGGAGGGCTCGAGGTGTGGCTGGGGGCTGGATGTTGGGGGTGAATGGGTCATTGTGGTGGTCAGCGTACCTACCCAAGGTCAGGCCAGGTGGCTAAGGTAGAATGGAATCCGGCCGCGATTTGGGTGTTGCGTCGCGACGGGCACCAACACGGCGGAAATGTGTCGACGAGGTTGGGTCTTGCAGCGAAGGTGGTTTATCGTCGGCCCAACGGGCGACTACCAACTAACAGCACTGACTTCCCCATTTCACGCGGCAAAGTGCACCTGCGGGCTGCCTGTGTGGCCGTTGCTGATGCTCCGATTGGCGGGCCCCCCCAGTCGTGGCTTTCTTCCGATCGCCCAAGAGAAGGGGAAAGCGCTTTGTTCCCAATCGGATGCCCTGGGCGTTTGTTTCCATGTTTCCATGCTTGTGCCTCTCTGGGCCTCTCGGATCGGGCCATGCAAGCAAGGCGCGTGGGCGGGACCCTTGATCGACTGGCATGCAGCGCCTTTGTGTGTGAGGCGTCCTTGACCGCAGCGTATCCATTCAATTACTGTGTACGCCCCAATCAGGGCTGGCTCTCAGGGACACCGCCGCCGCTGTTGGTGGTCCATGCCGGTTTCGTCGTGCTGTGCCAATTCCATTGCATGCCACAAAGAATCCCGCATTGTCAGACAGGCCCGACACGAGTTGGCTGGCGTGCCTGGGTCGGGCGCCAAAGGCAACTTTCGGAAAGTTTGCGTGCGGTGAACAAGCGGTCTTTCAGGGCCAGACAGCTCACCCGCCAAGCAGCTTGGCCCAAAGCCTAGACCGCTCAAGCACCGAGGTTCTCAGATGCTTGGTTGTTGATCGCCGGCGGGTACCTGGAAGTGACCCTCTGTACTGTGTGTTTAGCGTGCCGCATTGGGGCTGGCGTCCGGGATGATGTGAGACCAGTGGCTGACGGGTGCCGAGACCTGCACAATTCAGGAAACCTGGCGGGGAACAGTGCATGCTGGGCCTGTACCCGCTGGGTATCTCGGACAAGTGCCGTTCAACCTCAACCAAGCTCAGCCAAGCAAGGATGGGTGTCACTCTCGGAGCTTGGCCTCCATCATCATTTCTTTTGGCCCGTCTGGGCATTCTGGGCATCGTCTGGGCAGCATCTCAGTTGGCGGCCTCTTTGCTCTCCAGTTGGCGTGTTGCAAGTGTCATGGTCCCAGGTCAGGTCAGGCCCAGCGTCTTTCGCCGACGGCTGCACCGCCCACGACTTGACCCAGCAAGTCACCAGCAGCGGCCAAGGTGGTCCGCGTATCGCCAACATTCTGTCGCATCCATTTGACTGAGACATCGTGCCAGCAATTGCATCATCATCGTCGCTCGTACTGTGCACCAGCAGAACGACCAAGGCACCTTGCCTCGACTTGGTTTTATATTTTAATACCTAGTTGCCGGCTCTCCCCCGTGTTCCAGGCCGAGCTTCCCGGGCATTCCCACCTCAGCACCACGCACTGCACCCGTTGGATGCGCTGATCGAATCCATTGGGCAGCACCACACACCACCGTCTCCATGGCGGACACCGACCCCAGCAAAACCGAGGTGCGTTGAACTGTTCCTCCCGCGAGCCGTCTCCGCCTGCGGAGCCATTCTAACGACTTGCATGTTTAGCCCGAGAGCTCCACCGCCGCAACCACCCCCAGACTCGACGGCGATGCGCCGGCAACACCGCCGGCTGCGGCCGCCGGCGCCGTCCAGAAAGCCAAGGGCTTCCGGCTCGACGTCGCCGATGCGCTGAGCCCGGACCCCACCAACGAGGACATGTACGATGTCAAGGACAACAAATTCGCCTTCTCCCCCGGCCAGCTGTCCAAGCTGTTCAACCCCAAGAGTCTCGACGCCTTCTACGCGCTCGGCGGCCTGGTCGGGCTCGAAAAGGGCCTGCGCACCGACCGCAATGCCGGCCTCAGCACCGACGAGGCCCTGCTCGACGGCGCCGTGTCCTTTGAGGACGTCGCCCCCGCCGGCACCCCCAAGTACGGCTCCAACGGTGATGCCGTGCCCGTGGCCAAGGGCGACGCTCCCGCCGCGGTGCCCCCGCCGGCGCACCACGCGTCCGGTCCGTTCGCCGACCGCAAGCGCATCTTCCGGGAGAACAGGCTGCCCGAGAAGAAGGCCAAGTCGCTGCTGCAGCTGGCCTGGATCACCTACAACGACAAGATCCTCATCCTGCTGACCGTCGCCGCCGTCGTGTCGCTGGCCCTCGGTCTGTACCAGACCTTTGGCACCCCGCACCCCGAGGGCGAGGCCAGGGTGGAGTGGGTCGAGGGCGTCGCCATCATGGTCGCCATCTTCATCGTCGTGGCCGTCGGCACCCTCAACGACTGGCAGATGCAGCGCCAGTTCAACACGCTCAACAAAAAGGCCGGCGACCGCACCGTCAAGGTCATCCGCTCGGGCAAGTCCGCCGAGATCTCGGTTTTCGACCTCATGGTTGGTGACGTCATGCACCTGTTCGCCGGCGACGTGGTCCCGGTTGACGGCGTTTTCATCACCGGCCACGGGGTCAAGTGCGACGAATCCTCTGCGACGGGCGAATCCGACCTGCTGAAGAAGACGCCCGCCGACGAGGCCTTCGCTGTGCTCGAAGCGGTCGCCAAGGGAGGCAAGCCGCCCGCCGGCATTGAGAAGCTTGATCCCTTCATCATCTCGGGCAGCAAGGTCAACGAGGGCACCGGCACCTTTCTCGTCACTGCTGTGGGCGTCAACTCGAGCTACGGCCGCATCATGATGTCGATGCACACCGAGATGGAGGACACGCCTCTTCAGAAGAAGCTCAACATCCTGGCCGACTGGATCGCCAAGTTTGGCGGTGGCGCCGCGCTGCTGCTGTTCGTCGTGCTCCTCATCAAGTTCCTCGCTGGCCTTCCCAACAACCACGACACCCCGGACCAGAAGGGCCAGACCTTCCTCACGCTCTTCATCACCTCGGTCACCGTGGTTGTGGTTGCCGTACCGGAGGGCTTGCCCCTGGCCGTCACCCTGGCCCTTGCTTTCGCGACGACCAGGATGATGAAGGATAACAATCTGGTCAGGGTCCTCAAGGCCTGCGAGACAATGGGCAACGCGAGCACCGTCTGTTCAGACAAGACGGGCACTCTGACGCAGAACAAGATGACCGTGGTCGCGACCACACTCGGCAAGAGCCTCAGCTTTGGCGGCACGGATGCGCCGCTGGAGGAGGAAGACAAAGCCGCCAGCCCCGTCGAGATCAACATACCGAACGTGTCGGTTTCCGAGTTCGTCAAGAGCCTCTCCACCACGATCAAGCGACTTTTGGTCCAGTCCAACGCCGTAAACTCGACCGCTTTCGAGGGTGATATCGAGGGCGAGAAGACCTTTGTCGGCTCCAAGACCGAGGTTGCCTTGCTCACCCTCTGCCGCGACCATCTCGGCGCCGGGCCCATCCAGGAGGAACGCGCCAACGCAAATGTCGTGCAGGTTGTTCCCTTCGACTCGGCCGTCAAGTACATGGCGACAGTCGTCAAGCTGCCCGACGGAAAGTTCCGTGCCTACGTCAAGGGTGCTTCTGAGATTCTGCTGTCCAAGTGTACCACCATCATCGCTGATCCCGCTAGCGATGACCTGACGACGACCCCCTTGACCGAGGATGACCGCGCCGTCTTCTCGCAGACCATCACCTCTTACGCCGGCCAGACCCTCCGCACCATCGGTTCCTCGTACCGCGATTTCGAGTCGTGGCCGCCCCCGGAGCTGGCCGGCGAGGAGGAGCTGACCGCCGCCGTGTTCGACAAGGTTCATAAGAACATGACGCTTGTCGCCATCTTTGGCATCAAGGACCCGCTCCGCCCGACCGTCATCGACGCCATCAAGGACTGCCGTCGCGCCGGCGTGACGGTGCGAATGGTTACCGGCGACAACATCCTGACCGGCCGCGCCATCGCCAAGGAATGCGGCATCTACAAGCCCGAAGAAGGAGGCATCGCTATGGAAGGCCCGGTTTTCCGCCGCAAGAGTGAGCAGGAACTCAAGGAACTCGTCCCCAAGCTACAGGTTCTCGCGCGGTCGAGCCCCGAGGACAAGCGGATCCTTGTCAAGACGCTCAAGGAGCTTGGCGAGACCGTGGCGGTCACTGGTGACGGGACCAACGATGCGCCAGCGCTGAAGATGGCTGACATCGGGTTCGCCATGGGCATCGCGGGTACCGAGGTTGCCAAGGAAGCGGCTGCCATTATCCTCATGGACGACAACTTTGCGTCGATTGTCAAGGGAATCAGCTGGGGCCGGGCGGTCAATGATGCCGTCAAGAAGTTCCTCCAGGTATGTCATGGCTTTTCTCCAGCCTGGGCTTTCACACGCTAACAATCGCAGTTCCAACTCACCGTCAACATCACGGCCGTCGTCCTTACTTTTGTCTCCGCCGTAGCCAGCAACGAAGAGGAGTCGGTCCTCAACGCCGTGCAGCTCCTCTGGGTGAACCTGATCATGGACACGTTCGCGGCGCTCGCCCTCGCCACCGACCCGCCCGCACCATCGGTCCTAGACCGCCAGCCTGACAAGAAGACAGCTTCCCTAATCAACACCCGCATGAGCAAGATGATCGTCGGCCAGGCCATCTGCCAGCTCGCCATCACCTTGGTCCTCAACTTTGCGGGCGCCGCTCTCCTCGGCTACGACGTCTCCAACTCCGACGCAAAGATCGCTGCGCACGAGGCTGAGCGCCTCCGCACCCTCGTCTTCAACACCTTCGTCTGGCTCCAGATTTTCAACGAGCTCAACAACCGCCGCCTCGACAACCGCCTGAACATCTTTGAAGGCATCACCCGCAACTACTTCTTCATCGTCATCAACCTGATCATGATCGGCGGCCAAATCCTCATCATCTTTGTCGGCGGCGCCGCTTTCCAGATCACTCCCCTCGACGGCAAGGAGTGGGGGCTCTCCATCGGTCTGGGCGCTATCTCCCTGCCCTGGGGCGCCGCCATCCGCATGTTCCCCGACGCCTGGGCCGAAGCCATGGTCCCGCCCATGCCGAACATCTGGCCGTTCAACCGCAAGAAGAAGCTTGCAGAGGTGGCGGTAGAGAAGGAGGGTGAGGATCTGGAGAAGGCTCCGGAGAGAAAGCCGACGGAGAAGGTGAAGGGCGGCGAGGAGGAGATGCCGTTCGAGCCAGCACCCCCACTGCGCACGCTGACGAGCATCCGCGGCAAGAGGGCCACGACGCACATCCGGAGGGGCTTTAGGGAGTATATGCATGACCAGAAGGTCAAGGTCAAGGTGAAGGCGAGAGAGCAGATGGGGAAAGAGGTGGACGCCACGACAGGAGCGAAGGCGGGCGCTGCTGCTGCTTAGCTGGGGCTCGGAGGCAGTTGGGGGTTTAGACTCTGGTTTAGGGGGGTTTCATTTGTCGATTTCATTTGTCTCGTTTGTCTTTTCTTCCCTCTATTTTTGCCTGATTTAGGGGACGCAGTGTATAATACCACTCAGGATCGGAAAGGAAGGGGCGCTGGGATACCCGGATAGATGCGCGTTTCGTTTTCGTTAGCGGCTGCCTTTTATTTTTGTCCATTACGTACGGTAGATAGTTTTCAAGCGTTCTCCTTGCGGTCTGAGTTTATGACGTGAAGCCACTGTGATTGTGAGAGCCGCATCCGTCCGGGAGCGAGGACCGGGACGTCTCCGATGCAACCCGGAGCTGTCTCCACAATTTGGTATGATGTCCGACATCTGCCGGTGGCTCCACATCGGAGGCGCCGAATATTTCCTGAAAGGGCAATTGGAAGAGGATCAGCGCAAGTGACAGAAACCGGGCCACAGAAACCTTGGTTCGTAATGCGTGTGAATGAGAGCTGATAGCATGGGTCAATCAATATGCATCAGCGCATCTTTGGAAATACAAAGGAGGATTCCAACATAACGATTCCAACAGTCAGTTTGACATGGGTTGCGATGCCTCATCCTCTAAAATCTTCAGCGCTAGTAATTAACGATCTAGAAAAAAGATATTGATTGAATTATGCTCTGAACCTGTCGACGTTATAGAGTTTTTGTTCCTTAAGCTTCGCTGTCCCAATGCGCCAGAGAACGGGCTCCTCCGCAGCGAACCTGAGCAGCAGAAAAACGGTACCTGGTGGCCAGTGACGTAGCCGCTTTCGTCGGTTCTATAAATTCTCGACTGCTCAAATGTTGCTTGCGAGATGGCTCGACTGCAAAAAACATCGTTGCGAAAGGTTCTGTGGGCTTGAAGGGACTAGAACGTGCATTTTGGATAGCTATATCGTGTCAGGCTGTAAACTCTTGCGGAACCCATCTTCCAGTGCCCGAGTGAGATGCCGTATTCGGTTGAATGGGAGCTTCTCGCCCTTTTTTTCCCCCGAGTCTCCTAATAGATTGACCTCGTTGCCCTGTTCTTCGGAGCGGACCGCCCGACAGATTGTCCTCCACGTCCCGGAGAGGATTCAGCGTAGGCTCCTGATCTTCATCTCAGACTCGTATTCCAGATGCGACTCTCACAGACAAGTGATTTGTGGAGCAATGTCATGTCTAGAATTGCTAGCAGTCACCCCACCCGTGGGCTGCAAAGCGACACGTCTGTCGTACTCGACTGGACTTACCGCTATATTCACACGGCCTCCGGCGCCCCGTGCACTACTCGTAGCGGCGGCATCGACAGACTCCATGCCCGGATCAGGCGACCTGTAGCCGGAATTTCTTGAACGAGGGTGTTGACTACACGGCCGCTGGCATCACAACCATAGTCAGCACGCTGACAACGCGGCAATAGTCAACGTGCTAACGCGTCACCTCACGTCTACCTCCTCGGGCCGATGGTGACTGTCCGTCGAATACGAGTTCTTCGTGCCACCTTTCAGCTGTCTCGGGAGCGCTCAGGAACACTCTTGGTCCCAAACTATTCCCGTAATCCCCCAAATAGAAAGTTTTTGGCTGTCATTGTAGGGCAGACATTACGCCCCAACTCAACGGCCAAGAGTTCGCCTACGATGTCGATATTTCGGCGCTGCCGTGTGGAGACAACGGTGCACCATACCTGTCGGAGTTGGATGTGGCAGGCGGCCGAAACGAATATAACATCGGGGGTACTGACCTCGGCTCTGGCTACGGCGATGCCCAGTACGATATCCGGACCTGGGAAAACGGCCTTGAAGACAGACAATTTAAGCTACTGTTGCAACTAGTTTGAGATTCCGTTGTTGGATGTTGGAGTAACAAGCTCAAGAAGATTCAGGGTACTGATATACGCTCGTCATATGCCTCGTGTCCCGGGACTCGTAGAGGGGCTATTTTAATCAATGTGTATCTTCCTACTGCTGTATGCTGATGTACACTCCTGAGGTAAAAGAGCCCCGTTGTCGCTGTAGGGTATTCTGCAGTGTTACACCTGTTAAACACCAGCAAAGGAAATTTGGAGACAGGTCACATTAACTAGTTACAGTTAACAGAAGAGTCGGAGGGGTATATGCGGCCCCGTAGTATCCTGTATAGCAAATGGACCGCTGTCCCCGTCATTTTTGGAGTTGAAGATATCCTCACATGAATCCTCGAGCTCTGGGGCTACGACTGGCCCCGGGGGACGAGTCTGACCGCATTTCATCAGGTCTGAGCCCGGTTTCCATACAGCTTTCGTTAGTTCATCGAGTCAGCGAACAACATATGACGACTTGGAAGTTTGTGATGGGTTGGACATGCCTGGAGCAACTCCGACTTCCACTCCGCTAGCAATCCTCTTCGCTCGCAAGCTCCCCGGGAGCTTGTCATTTCCTCACAAAATTGCCAGAACATGTCCTTCAAGAGACAACGCTGGTTCACGCCGTGAGAGGGGCCCTTCTCGCACACCGAGACCAATCTGCGAATGGCATCTGTGGATTATATTCTGTATCTGTTTTGCAGGATAATCCCAGCTTGTCAACAGGATGATTTTCGAGCTTATTGCCACCGACGAGTTCCACACCACGCGCATCCGGCGCCAGAAACACGGAAACAATGGCGCGCCACACGTGGAAGCAGGGGTCTCCCTCGCGGCCCGAGAAGCAAGAGCCAAGTCGCACGCACCACAGGACGATCAAACACCAAACAGACACGCTCCAGCCAACCCGATTGGCGGCGTCTTTTGCCTCTTGCCTCTCCAGACGTCGCGGTGCGGGAAAATAGGAAGTCGCAGAAGCGAAGACACGAAGAACGAAAGGCTGCGGGGTTTTTGGCAAGAGCGGAAATCGGCCCGCTTGGTCGTCAAAGTGGGACGACTTGCAGAGCCCAGAGGGGCAGGCAACCAACCAGCTGCTGCTGCAACGTGCAGCGGGCAGGACGCACCGATGCAGGCAGAGGCAGCATGCAGACGCAGCCTGCAGGAACCCCTCATCTCCTGCGCGGAAAGGGTTTCCCAAGCGGGCCCCGGCAAGCAAGCACAGCAGCACAGAAGGAAAGAGGGAGCGACGGGCACCAACATGGAAATGGCGGGGAAAAGAAGGCACCTCGCGACATGTTCTCCTGCATTGCTAGCCCGCCTTGACGGGCACGGACTTGCCTACCTGGGCGATTTGGGAATTGGTGCGGGCCGCGCTAGAGGCACCAGTGGGAAGCGAAGGGCTTGGCCTCATGGCGGAACCCCTGCTGGGACCCCGCTGCCCCATTGTCCCACAGGCTGGCGCGTCGGTGACTGGTCAATGCGCAGCGCACCCTGCCCTCTTATCTGCGATCGCCAGGGGAAAAGCAGGGGACCAAGAGCACTGCGAACAGGCCCTGCGTCTGCTGCCCATGCTCGAGCCATGCCAACCACGCCAAAGATGCATGCAGCCCAGCTCCTCGGGCACAATGGCTTGGATGGGTAATTTTGGGGTGGGGTCCGCAGCCCGCAGCGAGCCAACCGGGATCCCAGTTCCGGCGCCATGCCTGCCCATCGACTGCCCATCGCCTGCCATCCTGTGGATTTACCCCACTGACCTCGACTCTTCAGGGAATGGCCTTGGGCGCCATGCTCCACCCAGAGCTTCAAGTTGCAGCGCCTCCCGTTTGGTTTCCCGACTTCTCTCGTTCCGTTCCTTCTTCCCTCTCCCAACCTCCCGGGTCAACCCCACGATCTCTTTCTCTTGGTGGACAACGGTGAACTGGTACTGGATCTGGACCTGGACCTGTAAGCCGTCCATCCGTCGCTCCTTTTTGTTCTCTCCCAACCACCCTGCACACTGCAGCTTTGGCTCAACGCCGTCCCAGCACCCCAACAAACACACACGCACGCGATCCCTCCACAAGACGTCGATCTTGCCCAAAGCGTCCGCCACAATTCGAGACACCAAAGATCAGACCGAAACAAAGATCGTCATCAATTACCACGAGACACATATTCAGGACAACCCCAGCACCTCCCGACCGCCAAGCACCTGCCAACTCTCGCTCCGCAACCAGCCACCCAGCAACGTCCACAAACACACCCACGTTCCTACACCCACACACGCACACTTTACACACATCGCCCACCATGGGTCTCAACCTCCTCGACCGCATCCAAGCCAAGCTCGAGCTTTTCCGTCTCGAGCAGCGCTACACCCGCCGCCGTCACCGCCGCTCCACCTTTGTCTCCAACGCCATCTACGTCGACGGCGAGTACATCTACAACTCGCCCAACACGACCGGCTCGTCGGGCAACACCAGCATGAGCACCGCCACCCGCGACACCACTCCTGCCCCATCACCCACCGCCACCACCTCTTCCGAGGCGAGCAAGCAGCAGAAGCGCCTGAACCGCTGGTCGTCCATGCCCGGGTTCGGCTCCAACTCCAAGCCGGATGGCATGGGGGGGATGCCGACGGTGAGGGAACAGGGAGAGAGGAGGGCGAGGTCCAGCTTTGATGAGCGGCGGGTGTATTGAGTGAGGGGCTCTTCTTTTGGGTTTTTGGGTTTGGAGTTTTGGATTGTCCTCCATTTGTTTTTGTCAGATTGGGAGGGCAGCGGGGCTCTTTCCTCCATCAAGCCTTGGGTCCTGATGACACCTCGTTGGAGCAGGGAGCTCTCACAGCAGTGGGCGTGTGCTGGCGTTGAACAGACTCTTGCGGACGTTTCCTCCGGGACGGTGACGCAATGATGGGGCCGAAATTCGGCGTCGGTATAGGCACGCGGGAGGCTGGTTGCCTACCCCTTTCCCTCGGCGCTTCTCGGACGAAGGTCCGATTTTGGCCCCTCGCCCCCCTTTCTCTCACTTCTTGATGACCACGAAAAAGTTCTGGCTTTCGGCTAGGCTCGGCATTTGCACGGGGCATCCTCACGATGGCGCCCTGTCGCGTCCGCCGCTACGGCGCGGGGTTCACATCTTACTCACTCTTTTACGATAATTTGGTCAGGACGTTTCGCGCAAGGTCCGCCATTTCACGCGATGATGAGGGCACTACTATTGGGAGTTGAGGTTAGGCTGTCGGCGTCGAGACATGCCGGCGTTGCTGTGGACAATACTAGGCGCGGAGATGCGATGCCGCCGGGCTGTTGTAATTACATGACCCTGGGGGCTCAGCCACCGGTTCCGGCCAAGGCGGGATGCACGATGACGTTGGCCGTTCGGGGTGCGTTTCATGTATATACTTCATTCTATGGGTTAATGACGACAGTCCGTCCCATGTCGGCGGCTCTCCCCGGGTCACTGACTCGTATGCTTGTTGGTGAAAAGATCATGTTTCACCAGAGAGCAGATGAGCAAGGACAGGGAACCAAACACTAGCACCGTCCTAAAGATAAATATGAACATACAACTGGTCTGACGAAGAAGGGGCCGTAGTAGCCAACTACTACACAACACCAACAAACCTGCCAATTACACCGCATAAAGCTCAACAGCTTCCCCCACAGTCCCAACCCCTCCGCCTGTCTTCCACTACACTATTCACATCGCCCCACCAGGGAGGGAAGTCAACCCTACAAAGCACGTCAGTTCACAGCACCCATCATTCAAACTCGCGAGGGGAAAAGAAACTTACAGCCATCCAAATCCTCCTTCACGAGGTTCTTAGCAGCGCACTTATTCATGTCCGCAACAGCCTGGCTCTTAAGCGGCTTGCCGTTCTCGCAGGCGTTGAACATGCACGACGAGTCCATGGCGCGCTGCAGCGCGTCGCCCTTCCACCCGAAGACGTAGTCGGCGTGCGTGCCGTACCCGACGTGGTCGCCGAAGCTGAGCACGAACGGGTTCGACCCGTCCGCCGGCCACATGCTGTTGAACTGCGTCGTGTCCCAGAGCGTCTCGAACGCCAGCTGCGGCATGCGCACCGGGTGCGACGAGGGGCAGGCGCCTGCGGGCGTGAAGGCTTCCTTGACCGTGTTGTACATGTGCGATTGGTGATCGGGGGAGTCGAGGTTCTTGCCGTCCCAGCATCTGGTCGGGGGAGGGGGGTTGAGTTAGTGGGAGTTGAGGACACCTTGGCCCAGGGAGATGATCCGAGGCGACTCACGAGGGGAAGTGGTGCACCGTCATGATGCCACCCTGGCACTTGGATGTCGGGAAGTTGGGCAGCTCGGGGAACCGTGTGCCCTTGTTCTCCAGGCAGACGAACCGCAGGCCCGGGTTGCCCTTGGAGCCGGGCGCGGCGCTGTAGGTCGGGCTGCCGACCGTCATGCGGAAGCCCTGATGACCAATTGTCAGTCTTTTTAACCCTTGAACGCACGTATGAGAGGCAAGGGGCGCTGACTGGCTTGAAGGCGGTGATCTTTTGGTTACCGTTCGAGTTGAAGTCTTGCTGGGTGTAATAAATGGTCATGCCGCCGTTGATGCCGTTGGGCAGCGCCGTGTTCTGCATGATGGGCACGCGTTTGTACGAGCCGTTGGTGTGCTTGAAGAACATGACAGCCGTCCAGTAGTTGGAGAAGTTCTCAGAAAAGGTGCACGTGGTGCAGGTCGCCTTCTCCGAGATGTCGCCCTCCATGGTGGCGTTGAAGCCATTGCCGCCCACGATCTGGTGCAGATGCGCCGACGGGAGCTTGCCGGGCTCGACAAGCGGGTCAAGCCGTTGGATGCTCACCGTCGAGCAGCCGAAGCGGAGCGCCGCCTCGGAGGATCCGGCGAGGGCAAGTGTGAGTGAGAGCCACTTCATTGTTGAACCGGGTTGGGCCGCTGGATCAACGATTGAGTCAAGTGGCTAGAAGGGAAAATAGTATCTGGCTGGGGGGCTGGGCCCTGGCGACGATATATAACAGACATGTCTGGCTACCGTTACGTCTTGCTCCTATCCGGCAGCGTGCCGTCGAGACTTGCCGCCTGTTGACTGCCCAGGTATTGTCATCTATCCTTTTATTTGGATGCGGGGTGGCGTGTGCTTGATTGGGAGGCACGCGCCCCTGAGTCTGCACGCTGGTATGCTTAGACGCGCCCAGCTTTCACCTAGCTTCTGGAAAGGCGGCATTGGTTGATAAATGGGGGATCAATCTACTTGTTCTCTCAAACCGGATATCCCGAGTTTCCACCAGACACAACAAATGTGGACATCTCAAAGACTTCATCCTTAGCAATGGTGCTATGATTCAATCCAGTGAGACCAAGTCGTTGACTGGTGCCCGGCTGGCCACTCAAGGGCGGCCTTGGGCCCCGAAGACGCCGTTTCATCGGCATGGTTCCGGTCGAATTGGCCTTGGCAACCAGACATCTGCCGGGAGACCTATCTGCCGAAATTGACGGGGCGATATGTGCCGCCCCGGCGTTCTTTACGTCTTTAACCGCCATCCGGGTGAGGAGGAGCCGGCCACGCACGTGGTGGCGTCTCAACTTGACTACCCTGACATTTTGACGTGCAACCCATGATTCCTGGTAGAGCAGAGCAGTGCCGCGAATGGCTGGAAAGGCATCTATCTATCTTGACGGCCCGGCGCCGTCTCTCGCTACCGACTGTGGTGAACTAGAGCTGATTACATGAAGTGGCGCCTACTCCTGTGGTGTCCCAAATGGAAATCTGTCAGCCACAGCTACAATTCAATGGAAGAGATTGGAATGCAAAGTGCCGATTGGATATGCTATCGTAAGGCTCTTGCCGGTAGTTGATATGTGACGTTGAGGGTCCTCCCAGGTGCCGAACCAGGATCAATGTTCTGGGCGCTGTTCCAGGACACGTTTAATTCCAGAGGGGCATAAACATGCTTTGAGTTTATATTCTCTAGTCAGCTTTTCAGACATGGTCTTGTGCGTCGGTTGCTGGAAAGTGATTTTGACTGACTCAAGTGTCTGCTCGCGAATGCTATTACCGACATTGTTCATCCTTCCTCATTTAGAATACGCCATCTACAACACTTTAGGTAGTAAGTCAGAATGGGAGGCAGCTTGAAATGCGAGCATTTATTATTAGTAGCAAGGCGGATGGCTTCAGGGGGTTGTTCTGCTGTCTCGCTGGCAACTCTCCAGGCTTTATTTCACACCCTTCTGATGTAACCTACAATAACCGTTTGACCTTTGCTGATCTCAAGCCAGAGAAAGTAAACAAAGTGAGCGGACGCTGCTGGAGCAGCTACAAGAACAACCAAAAAGCAAAACCCAGCCCTCAATCACAGACGACGCCGAGTGGCCTCGGTGACCTCCTTGTAACCTTGGAAAGTGTCGTGATACTCCTCGCGACGGGTCGTAGTCCCCCAGTGTTCGGTCTTGGTCTCGTGCCAGTGCCGCGTATGCATTCCGGAGTTGCGCCAAGCCGTCGGCTTGGTTTCATCAGGCCAGACCAAGTCATGACGGCGACCGCAGCTCGCAGAGTTTTGTGTGTCGCCTTTGAAGGTGCCACCGAATGGTGAGTTGTTGGTAGGGAGCGGGGCGGGCCGACCCCAAGTCGGCGGAGGGAACAAATCCAAGGCCTCTTGGTTGCATCCGGCATAGATGGTTGAATCGGACCCAGCCGTGGGAGAGTACGGCGGGCACGGCAACTCATCTTCCACGAAAGCTCGAGTGCCACCACGCCCCTGTGCCGAGAGTGGGGGACCAAAGCTGTAAAGCCCAGTGTCCTCATTCACCCCGATAGTCCTCTCGTTTCTGGCCCGTCCCTTCTTCCCATCCACGCGGCGCTTCAGTCTCTCCTCCTGCTCCGCCAACTTTCTCTTGTTCTCACTCACCCTCGACTCCTCCACCGCCCGCTCAATAGCCGCCTCCTCAAGCTCTATGAACTTCCTCGCCTCCCTCTCCCTCGCCATCCTGGTCACCTCGTCCTTCGCCCTCAACTCAGCCTCTCGCCTCTTCTGCTGACGCACCGCCCTCTCCATTTTGCCTTCGTACCCCTCCTCCTCCTCCAGTGCCCACCGGAGGGCAGCCTCCAATTCTTCCCTCTCGGCTTCTCTCTCCATCTCCGCTAGAAGGACCGCCCTCTCTTTGACCTCCCGAAAGGCCGGTGCCAAACGCTTCTGCTGAAAGATAGCCCTCCAATCTCGTCCCCACTCTTGCTCGTACGCAAGTTCCAACGCTGCCTGAGCGGCGGTGAGCTTGGGCATCCTGGGCGGGCTTTAGTTAGCTGGGAGGGTTGAGAAGGGAACGGGCAATTAGGAAGGGGCCTTGCCTTGCTGTTGAACGAGGGTCCACAGCGTCGTGCCCTATGACTGGAGAAAGATAGGGGGGGAGGTTTGTGGCCTCGCTCTCAACCGTGTAGTTGGTCTCTATCGAAGTACGGCGGGTCGGAGGTGCGCCGCACTTGTCGCAACCTTGCTTTTGAAGACGACGACGGCGGCGGCGACGGCGGCGGCGGGCTACGACACTGGGTGGAACGAGCCAGAAGAGATCGTGGTTACCCGGTGGGCGGGAAAAGATTGATCCCATGGGTGGCTTCGGTGCTGTTGGAGAAACGAGCAGTTTAGACCAAGCTGGAAGGGGGTGGGTGGTCCATGAAATAGCACACCCCCCGTTGTTGCCAGGGAAACTTTCTGCCCCCTTTACCGCTGCCATTCATTGATGCAGCTGAGAGCTGGAATGGTGTTCCGGTCGGTCTCTGGCTGCATTACGAAGATGATTTGGCAATGAAGTTTAGTTGAGCTGCAAGTCTGGTCAAAGGCAGGTCTCAGACACTCCCGGATAACGCCCTGGATGGGCTCATTGTCGCATCACATCACGATCTCCACCCACACACACCATCAAGCTTTGTTGAGAACAATGCGGTGGCTGAGAAGTTGACGTGTCTCCTTGCGGGTGGTTCCCGATTGGGCACTGTCATCCATCAGGAATCAAAGGCACTTTGGAAATCGGGGAGTGCGAAAGAAACGGCATCGGGCTGCCTGCCTCTCGACCGAACCTGAGATTTACTGGATCTGCAGATAATATGCTGCTTCCCTTCAGGCTCATGCAGCGGCGAACCGGAGTCAGCCAGAGAAGCTCTAAGTGGGGTGCTGAAACAGCATAACAAAGGCGTTCAAACGGGCCCCTAAGCCCCAGCCATGCGGAATGAGCGGTAAGACGGGGACCGGACATAGACCACCCGTCACGGGCTGCTCAGCCCAGCCGATGCCGTTGGTCACTGAATGCCAGTCCCCAAAGAAGAACCCTGGTCGTCACTGGATCAAGCTGGCAGAGGTGAGAGGATGTACAGTGATGCGGGATGCAGATAGCTTCAGTCTCGAGAGTTTCGCCGGTCGTGGATCTGAAAGCCTTTTCTTGTGATGACACGAAAGTCCGAGAGTAGACGGGTTTCGTATCTTGCATTTCCAGAAGCCGGACAGACAGAATGTATCTCAAGATCGACAGACCGTTTGTGCATGAGAAACAATAGCCGGTCAGGCCGGTATCAGAGGCTTGTCAGCACCACTCGGTCTGTTCGCGACCGGTGATAAACTTGTTGACGATGTGTCTTGGTAACGCGGGAGTCTGTCGACCACCGGTGGGCTTGGCATAGCTACGGTACGTACCTTAGACTTGATAACAAGCTGCCCGATGTACAGGTCGGTACCTAGGTATCCAGTCGGAATCTGTTGTCTTCAGGGGTCCATCACTGCTGGAGGCTCATCCCTACCTGGAGCCTGGAGGCGGCCGATTCGGGAATGCGGAGCCGAGAACGGAGCCGGTGGTTGATGGCGAAGAGCCGCGAATCCACTCAGGGACAGCGACAGACGAGGAGGCCACAATGAAGACCCACCACCACTGACTTGCTGGGAAGAAAGGCCTCCGTCTCGCGCTTGGCTTAGCATGAGTTGCCGACAGACAGCGTCAGTGGTTTAGTGGTAAAATCCATCGTTGCCATCGATGGGCCCCGCGTTCGATTCGCGGCTGACGCAAGGAAAGGGGGAAGAGGTGTCGGATTCACTTTTGCTGGTGCTGCTGAAAGTGGTTTGTGACATTTCAACTTTTCAAGTGTGCGAGGCGCTTTTTTAGTGGGGCTAGATTAGGGTTCGACCTCCCGGCTTAACGCAAGCCCACACTGCCGCGGATGGACAAACAACCTCTTCCAAGTTCATACACAACCAAAAAACAATGCGTCCAGCCCAGCAGAGTGGCAGGAAAGAAAAAGAACATCAGAACTCGGATACCGGGAGTCGAACCCGGGGCTGATGAGGCTTTGTCACTTTGGAAGTGAGAGTCATCGATGTTACCGCTACACCATACCCGATTGAATCGTGTGTGGTTCCGAATTGTTGGAGACGGCAGGGGGGGGGCGGGTTCAAGAATGCGATATCGGGGCGGACAGACACACAGCATCTGGACTCTGGAGCAGGATTGGCTGTTGTCTGGGCTGGGGTCTAATGTATGACGTCACAGGGCACCAATAGACAACAAGCACGCAGCGCCATGATGGCATTGACACTTTTGGGTCCTGTCACTTACACGGCGAGACGGCCCAAGCCCCAAAACGACCGCCGACAAAGCAGGTTCTGGCCCCTGGGCGGGGACGGCCGCTCGACGACGATCACGCTCAGCGACAGACTCAAATGTCATGGAAGACCCCCGCAACGCTCAGAACCTTATTTACCTTATTTACTTACTTACACTCCTCCACTTCTCGACCTCTCTCGTGAGGGCTCTCGTCGCGTTCCCCTAGAGCCATCCACGAGGTGTCGCCCTCTTGTTGAGACCTCGAAGTCTAGACAGGCGACTCGGGAGACACGGCATGCAGCCTCTGGAAAACACACCCAATATCGAACCCTCGACACTGAGAATCAAATAATTCCACTCCAAGAGTCCAAAATGCTCCCCTTCCACCGGCGCCAGGTGCAGCGCCACCCTGACGCCCGCCATGACCAGACCGAACCACCCGTTGCAAGCACGGACAAGGTATCGGGCACCGGTTCCAAATGGCAGCGGCTGAGACGGTTCGCGGTCGACTTCGCCGTTATCTCGTGGAAAGATATTCTCACAATAGCCATCCTGGGCGCCGCCTCGCTCGCTGTAAGTCATGGCCACCTCGACCTCTTTTGACCAACAACCCCTCGGTTCCGGAACCATGCTGACCAACAAACACTCAGATTTACCAAGCCCCCTACGCGGCGACCCGTAACTTCCCCATCACTTTCACCGGCTCAGGCGACATCGTCTACCCGCAGTTCGCCTACCCCAGCCGCGGCTGGATCATCTCGCCCTCCCTCTCGGGCGTCATCGACACCGTCATCCCGCTGGGCATCATCGCCCTGGCCCAGATCCGCATCCGCTCATTTTGGGACTTCAACAACGCCGCGCTCGGTCTGCTCTACGCCATCATCCTCTCCTCCCTCTTTCAGGTGATCATCAAGCAACTCGTCGGCGGCTTCCGCCCCTACTTTCTCGACGTCTGCCAGCCCGACATTTCCCTCGCCCGCTCCCACAACACCACGGGCCTCAACGCCGTGGGCTTTCACCAGATCATGTACACGGTCGAGGTGTGCACCAACCCGGACAAGAACGCCCTCAAGAACGCAATGACCTCGTTCCCGTCCGGCCATGCCACGACCTCGTTTGCCGCCTACGTCTTCCTCTTTCTGTGGATGAACGCCAAGCTCAAGGTCTGGGCCAACTTTCAGGCGTCCTTCTACTGGGTGGCCGCGCTGCTCGCCCCGCTGCTGGGCGCCACGCTGATGGCCGCATGCCTGACCATCGACCAGGCGCATAACTGGTACGATATTTGCGCCGGTATCGTCATCGGCACGACCATTGCGTTCATGGTGTACCGTGTGTGCTACGCATCCGTGTGGGACTGGCGGTATAACCATATCCCGCTCAGGAAGGATCGCGTGTTTGAGTATGCGTTGGAGCCCGAGGTAATGGAGCGGGCGTTATTCATGAGCAAGCTGGGATGGGGGAGGAAGAAAGGGGTTGGAAAACGGTGGCGGGGTATGAAAAAGGGAAAAGGGAGGGTTGGGAGTAACGCGAGCAGTTTGACGTACGCGAGAAATGGGAGTGCGAGTATGGATATGCCTCGGGGTCAAGGGATGCATCACGCGCCTGGGATGGTCTCTCATGGGCATGGGATGATGCCGCAAGGGCACGGGATGATGCCACAAGGGCACGGGATGATGCCACAAGAACGCGGGATGATGCCGCAGGAGCATGGGGTGGCGCCTCAGGGACAGGAAGTCACATATCCGGCGCCCACTACGGTTAGACCGAACGGTTCTGGCCATTATGATGGACGTGGTGATCAAATGGTTTAGGGCAGGTGGTCCTGGGGTGGATTCTTTGTCTCGGTTGGTTCGCGATGTCGGCTACAGGTCTGCGTAATTTCTATGGTTGATTTCGATCTGAAGCTCCTATGGCTAGCAGTGAATGCCAGCTCCTGGTAGGTTGTGCTACAGGGGATGGCCATCGTGATGGTTTCTTTTCCCCGCCATCTTTTTTTTCGTTTTTAGCTTGTTCGGTTTTGGACAAAAACATTAATAAGAACATGTAACGTTAATACGATTTGGCACTTTGGACTACCTAAGTTGTCATCTACATAGTATTACTCCACACCATTACTCTACAAGACGCCGAATCCGCGGCTCCT
>OUNM010149870.1_pt1 | contig 36395 bp, 36 predicted proteins | sample 1769961 | NCBI WGS metagenome assembly OUNM01 (sample SAMEA3914820, study PRJEB12502) | metagenome | biome: forest; material: soil | place: USA | collected 2012-03-12 | depth 0.3 m | reverse complement strand
GCTTTGATGGTAATAAAAAGAAAGTTTCGGATAAAATGACCTCGAAACATGCAAAGGAGATTTCTAACCCTAAAAGAGAATTAAAAAGACTCACGAAAGATTCGAGCAAAGGGGAATATAGTGAAATAAAACATGCGATAGAATTGCTCAAACGTTTGGATACTTCCAAACTTGAAAATGACTTTGAAGATTTTAAAAATTTGGTGAATCAATTGACTCACCAAATTACTTTTTAGTCAACAGATCAGACAACCACGTTGACAATTCGCTTAGGCACCACAATTACCTTCTTGATTTCTTTGCCATCTGTCCATTTCATGATTTCGGTAGAAGCCAAGACTTCTTTCTCTATTTCGGCAGGAGCCGTGTCCAGCGAGAAGGTAATTTTTGCACGTACCTTCCCATTGATGGAAATGGGATATTCAAACGCGTCCTCTGTCAAGTATTCTTGTTTCCATTGGGGGAAATCGGCTTTGTTGATGCTCTTCGCATGACCCAATTGCGCCCAAAGTTCTTCTGTGATATGTGGGGCATAAGGGGAAAGAATGACTAGCAAATCTTGCAAGATGGATTTCTTGTTGCAGCTCAATTCTTGCAATTTGTTGACACACACCATGAAGGTAGAAACAGACGTATTGAACGAGAACCGCTCAATGTCTTCCTCCACTTTTTTGATCGTGGCGTGCAAAGTTTTTAATTCTTCTTTGCTTGGCTCGGCGTCGCTTACGTCGAGGTTTCCAGCCTTGTCATGGAACAAATTCCAAAGTTTGCGCAAGAAGCGATAGCTTCCGTCGATTCCTGAGGTATTCCAAGGTTTGAATTGTTCCAAGGGCCCCAAGAACATTTCATAAAGTCGAAGGGTGTCTGCCCCATATTTCTCCACAATGTCGTCCGGATTGACCACATTGTATTTGGACTTGGACATTTTCTCTATTTCGACCCCGCAGATATATTTGTCCTCGTCGTAGATAAACTCTGCGTTTGCATATTCCTGCCTCCATTGTTTAAAAGCCTCAGTATCAAGCACGTCATTGTTCACAATATTCACATCCACGTGAATGGCCGTAACATCGTACTTGGTGCGCAATGGGTAAGAGACAAACGTGTTTGTTCCATTGATCCGGTATACAAAATTGGACCTCCCTTGGATCATTCCTTGGTTGATCAACTTTTTGAAGGGCTCAGGAGACGTGACAAGCCCCAAGTCGTATAAGAACAAATTCCAGAAACGACTGTACAACAAGTGGCCCGTGGCGTGTTCTGCTCCTCCGATATACAAATCGACTTCGTTCCAATATTTTTCTACTTCTGGATTCACAAAGTTATCCCCGTTTTTGGGGTCCATATAACGAAGAAAATACCAGCTGGAACCCGCCCAGCCTGGCATGGTGGATAATTCTAAGGGATGTCCTTTGTAGCTGAAATCTCTTGCCCTCCCCAGCGGAGGCTCACCGGTTTCAGTCGGTTTGTATTCGTCAATTTTGGGAAGTTCCAAAGGCAGGTCGCTGGGATCCATGGTATACGGGATTCCGTCCTTGTAATACACAGGAATCGGTTCTCCCCAGTACCGTTGGCGAGCAAAAATAGCGTCGCGTTGACGGAACATGACCTTGCCTTTCCCGATCTTTTTTTCTTCCACGAATTGGATGGCTTTTTGGATGGCCTCAGGTACGGTCAAGCCATTCAAGAAGCCGGAATTGATCATGGTGCCGGCTTTGGGATCAAAATCGTCTTTGGAAATATCGGTGTGCGGCCCTTCCTGTACGGGAATAATGGGTAGACCATATTGGCTGGCAAAACGATAATCCCGCTCATCGGAGGAAGGAACGGCCATGACCACTCCTGTTCCGTATCCCGCCAACACATAATCGGCGATCCAGATCGGGATGCGTTCTTGATTGAAAGGATTGATCGCATAACTTCCTGTGAAACATCCAGAGGCGGTTTTTACATCACTCATACGGTCCCTTTCCGAACGGTTTTTGGTGGCATTCACGTAATTTTCCACGCTCTCTTTTTGATCGGTAGTCGTCAATCTGGCCACTAGCTCATGCTCTGGAGCGATAGACAAATATGTAACACCAAAGGTGGTGTCTACACGCGTCGTGAACACAGTCAAGGTCAAAGGGGTGTCGAGCGTATCCACGTTGAATTGCAATTCCGCTCCAAAGGATTTCCCGATCCAGTTGCGTTGCATGTCTTTCATGGGTTCTGGCCAATCCAAGGTATCCAAGCCCTTTAGTAAACGATCGGAATAGGCGGTGATGCGCATCATCCATTGTTTCATTTTCTTTCGTTCCACGGGAAACCCGCCGCGTTCAGAAACGCCGTTCACCACTTCTTCATTGGCCAAGACGGTACCAAGCCCCGGACACCAGTTCACCATCGTGTCGGCCAGATAGGTTAGACGGTATTTCAAAAGGATTTCTTGCTGTTCCTTCTCTGCCCAATTGTTCCATTGTGTGGCCGTGAAAGAGGCGACATCTTCCTCGCTTGCCGCTTTTATATTTCCGTTTCCTTCTTTTTCAAAAAGATGGATCAGATCTTCGATAGGCTCTGCCTTGTCATTTTTCTTATTGTACCAAGAATGGAACAACTGGATGAAGATCCATTGGGTCCATGTATAATAATCAGGTTTGCTTGTCCATACTTCCCTTTCCCAATCAAAAGAGAAACCTAGTTTTCCCAATTGCTCCTTGTAACGTGCAATGTTGTTTTCGGTCGTGACAGCAGGATGCTGGCCTGTTTGCACTGCATATTGTTCCGCCGGAAGTCCAAAAGAATCAAACCCCATGGGATGGAGGATTTGGAAGCCCTTCAGCCTTTTATATCGTGCCACAATGTCGGAAGCAATGTACCCTAGCGGATGTCCCACGTGTAAACCGGCGCCGGAAGGATAGGGAAACATGTCCAGCACATAGTATTTTGGTTTGCCAGAATCGTGGGTGGTTCTGAAAGTTTGTTGATTTTTCCAAATGTTTTGCCACTTGGATTCAATTTCTTTAAAATGGTATTCGGCCATATGCGCGTTATTGGGACAGCAAAGATACATAATAACGGAGGCAAACGCTCGGTACGGCTACGACACAAAAAAATAAAGCCCAACCTATCGAAAAGCTGGGCGTAGGTGCGTTATATAGGAAATAGGTTAGAAAGCGGCTTCTACTTGCATAATGCAGGCGAACATACCCAACATAGCAAGTGTCAAGACCACGACTTTCAAACAGAACGAAAGAACTTTCATAGCATTTGAAGTGATTAGTTTTTTATACATACGTAATAAAGCGAGAGAAAAGTTTCAAAAAGTAAAATATTATATTGGGATAATACAATTTTGTGAGATTTAGGTCACAGTAGTAGGAATTAAAATGTTCTTGGCCCATTTTATCGCGTATTGATTTGCTACCTTGATGTCCCTACCTTTGTAACGATGAGAGCACTCAGATGGATTTGTACTTTTCTTGGGCTTTTGACCTTCGGGATGGTCAAAGCATCCCACATCCTTATCCCGATGGATATGGAACAGCAAAACCATTTGAAAGCCTATGGAGTGGCCTATTGGGTTTTGCAGCGGAATATTGAACTCGAGTGGTTGCTCAATTACCGAGGTGGAAGTTTTATGTGCTATTACACCCAGGCGATTGAAAATGAATTGCAGATACGGGGCATCAGTTTCGAGACCATTCCAGATAGCCGTGCGGCTCAAATTCGGGAAGAAATAGCGAGCCCAGAAGTGAATATGGAGGTCATGAAACTGGAAAAACCTCCCAAAGTAGCCGTATATTCCCCTAAAACGAAGCTTCCGTGGGATGATGCCGTGACGTTGGCGCTGACATATTCGGAAATCCCCTACACCATCGTATACGACGACGAAGTGCTAAACAACGAACTTCCCAAATACGATTGGCTTCACCTTCATCATGAGGATTTTACTGGACAATACGGCAAATTCTATTCCATGTACAAAGACCACGCTTGGTACCGCCAACAACAAGCGGATTATGAAGCTACGGCCAAAAAGCATGGCTTTGAAAAGGTATCGAAAATGAAATTGGCCACCGTGCAAAAGATCCGGGAATTTGTAGCAGGAGGAGGATTCCTTTTTGCCATGTGCTCGGCCACCGATACATACGATATTGCTTTGGCGGCAGCAGGAACGGACATTTGTGATTATATGTACGATGGGGATCCCATGGATCCGTCCGCACAAAGCAAGCTTCAGTTTTCCGAAACCTTTGCTTTCAAGAACTTTAAATTGGTCACGAATCCGTTTGAATACGAATACTCCAATATTGACAGCCGGCCGAATAACCAGATGAAAAAGGTGGAGGAAAAGAACGACTATTTTTCCCTCTTTTCCTTTTCTGCCAAGTGGGACCCTGTTCCATGCATGCTTACACAGAATCACCAAGCTACAGTAAAGGGATTTATGGGTCAAACCACAGCGTTCAATAAAAGCCTGATCAAGAGTGAAGTGGTAATTATGGGAGAAAACAAGAGTCAAAATGAGGCACGCTATATCCATGGGACATTAGGGAAAGGAACTTGGACTTTTTATGGAGGACACGATCCAGAGGATTATGAACATTTCGTGACAGAAGATCCCACGGACCTGAACCTGCATCCAAACTCTTCTGGATATAGGTTGATACTCAATAACATACTTTTTCCAGCCGCAAAAAAGAAGAAACAAAAGACCTGAAAACTTACATGCTCGGCAACCCTTTTCTTCCAGCCACCGTATAGGTTAAATACAAAAATTTGATAGTGCCGCAAAAACTTCGAAAAATTTTGTAGAAACGCTTACTAATGCTGGTCAATTTCATGGATATCCACAGAAGGATGCAACACAACAGCATCTCGCTCACATTTAAAGGTACTGTAACTTTCGAGCTGATTGACTCAATTATCGCGATAATCTCAAACCGTTTAGATCAAATTGAATCAAGTGTTGTGACAAAAAAGAAGGTGTATGGAGTAATGTTGGAATGCTTGCAAAATCTATGTTTTCATGTAGAAAAAAACGGCATAGACGAATATAATCCAGCATATGATTCGCAGTCAGCGCTTTTCATGATCGATTCCGACGATGGCGGATATCACATCACGACTGGGAATTTTGTGGCAAAAGAAAAAACAGAGTCTTTGAAAAATTGGTTGGATGAGATAAATTCGCTGTCTGAACAAGAGATCAAAGAGTTGTACAATAAAATTTTGCGCAACAAAACATTTTCAGACAAAGGTACCGCAGGGTTGGGATTTGTAGATATTGCACGAAAAGTAGGGAGGTTAAATTATAACTTCAATACAATCGACGATAAATACTCCTTCTTTGCATTTAAGTTAGACATTCAAAAAGCACCACAGGCATAGTTGACAGTTAGCAGGTATGGACCATTTGATATTAGAACCGAAAGCAAAAACACCCCTTGTGAATTTTGACAGCAAGTCAGGTGTCATGGAAATGAAGGGCATGTCTTGTTCTGAAAACTCATTGGAGTTTTACAAGCCCGTCTTGGATTGGGTGGAAAAATATGGCAAAAGCCCACATGGATCCACCACTGTGAACATTGAATTCAAATATTTCAATACAAGTTCCGCGAAATGTATCTTGGACGTTTTGGAAAAATTTGCCAACATATACAATATGGGGAATAACGTCGTGTTCAACTGGAGTTATGAACGCAATGACGAAGAAATGTTGGAAGCAGGAGAGAATTTTAGCGAAATATTGGGGATCCCGTTCAATATCAAAGAATTGTAAGAGTTCTATAGGGATAGGTTAATAGGGGCTTCAAGCCCCTTTTTTATTTCTAGGCCAGTTTATAGGAAACAGTGGCCGCTTTGCAAATACCACCTAGGGGCGGAGTGAGTTTAGATACAGAGATATGGATTTTTTCTGCTCCAGGAAAGGAGGCTTTTAAACGAAGTGCGATGCGTTTGCACAAGTTTTCCAAAAGAGGAGTGGCAGTTTTAAACTCTTCTTTCACGATATCATATGCCTTCTTGTAGTCCACGGTGTCGTCGAGTTCTATTTTCTCTTTTGGGAAAAGAGTAACATTGAACTCTACATTGACGTGGTATTTTGCTCCTAATTCTTTTTCGGCAGGATAGAGGCCATGAAAGGCATACAATTCAATTTCCTGTAACGAAATAGTAAACTGTTCCATTACCCGAGCTGGTCAAAAAAAGAGCCGGAACTTTCTTCAGAAACAGGTTGGATGGCGGGAGTGGAAGTTTCTGCTTCCCCTTTCTTTTCTTCTAGTATGGGAGACGCGTCCTTCGTAGGTTCCTCTTCTTTTGAAAACGCTACAGGTGGTTCGGTCGGGAGCTGCTTTGGGAGAACGGCAATAGGTTCTTCTTTTATAAGCAATTTTCCGTAGTCAGGAAGTGGGCTGTTGTTGGCAATGCGGTTCCCTCTCTCGATGGCATCCTGTCCGATTTGCCGGAGACTATGTGCCAAATTTTGCCTACTGCTTTCCAACGATTGGATCTCCAATAAAATTTCATTCAGTCTTTTTTGGGCTTCGAACAAAACGTTTTTAGAACGTTCTTCCGCTTCTTCCAACATAATTTTGGATCGTGTCCTTGCCTCGTTCAGGATCGATTCTGAATTGATGCGTGCTTCTTTGGTCAATAATTCGGCAGATTTATTGGCCTGCCCCACAATATTAGCTCCTGTGTCCTCGGCCGTTTTAAGCGTCTTGAATAACGTAGATTCTACCTCACGCAACTTTTGAACCTCTTTTTCAGAATGTTGAAGTCTGTGTTTTACGTCTTTAATTTCGTCCATGACGCGCTCCCATTCTTGGGAAAGAGAAAGCAAAAAAGCATCTACTTCCTCTTTGTCGTACCCACGAAAATTCTTTTCAAACGTTTTTTGGCGTATCTCAAGAGGACTTATTTTCATTCCGTAAATTTTAAACGCAATTTATGTTTTTAGAACGCACATTATGCGAAAGACACGGCAGTTTGCTCAAATAACCTGATCAGCTGCCTTGTCCTCCCTTCGATTTATTGGCCAATTGCCCACAGGCAGCATCAATATCCTTGCCACGACTTCTTCTTACATTCACTATTACGCCACTTGTTTCCAAATGGGTTTTGAATTGTTCCGTACTTAAGGCATCGGCATTCATGAAACTTGCCTCTGCAATGGGATTGTATTGGATAATATTAACCCTACAGGGTATTCTTTTGGCAAATTCTACCAATTCTTGTGCGTCTTGGAGGGAGTCGTTGAATTTTTTGAACACGATGTACTCTAAAGTAATCCGATTTTCCGTTTTGGTATAGAAATGGTTCAGGGATTCTTCCAGTGCCTTCAATGTGTTTGTTTCATTGATCGGCATGATCTGATTCCGTTTCTCATCATTTGCAGCATGCAGGGAAAGAGCCAAGTTGAACCGGACTTCATCGTCTCCCAATTTCTTGATCATTTTTGCGATGCCCGCTGTCGACACTGTGATGCGTCGGGCGGCCATATGCAGCCCTTTGTCGGAAGTGACAAGATCGATCGACTTTACTACATTATGGTAATTCAAGAGTGGTTCGCCCATTCCCATGTACACAATGTTGGTCAAAGGAAGTTGGTAATGCTCTTCTGCTTGTTTGCGCAATAGCACGATCTGATCGTACATTTCGGAAGCTTCTAAGTTCCGTTTGCGTTCCATGTATCCTGTAGCGCAGAATTTGCACGTAAGGGAACAGCCGACTTGGGAAGAGACACAGGCGGTGGTCCTTTCAGAGGTAGGAATGAGGACCCCTTCTACCAAATGTCCGTCATGCAGGCGAAATGCCGTTTTGATGGTTTTGTCGGAGCTGATCTGTTTGGTGTGTTCCAGCGCCGCATTGATGGCAAAGTGCTCTGAAAGCCAACCTCTTGTTTTCAAAGAAAGGTTGGTCATTTGATCAAAATCGGTCGCCGATTTGGCCCAAAGCCAGTCGTGTACTTGCTTTGCACGAAAAGATGGTTCGCCTATTTTTGCAAAGGCAGCGATCAATTCTTCGGCAGTTAAGCTTCGTAAATCTTGTTTTTCAGGTATTTCTGCCACGTATTCCACGAGGCAAAGGTAATAAATTATGTTCAGTCATTATACGGCAGCCGCATCTGACTCCATCGCTTTTCTGGCCGCCGACTTGCCACGTACTTGCATTTTCGTATATGCGTTATGTGCATGTTTGCGTACCGTTTCGATGCTGATACTCAACTTCTGGGCAATCTGAGCATAGCTGCTCCCAGAAAGGATAAGAGACAATACTTGTTGTTCTCTGGTGGATAGTTCCGATGAAATCGGTGAATTTGTCATTTTTAATTTTTGTTTATTCTAAATAACTCGTTCTGGAAATAGTAAGGGTTCTGGTTTATAAACCTGAACTACATTTTCTTCTCTTTTCGCTTCCAAGAAACTATTAAAGGGATTTTTAGGTTATAGTTTCGTTCTTTTACGTCGTATCCACCATAGTATGAAAATCGGGATTGTTTGTTACCCTACTTTTGGGGGGAGCGGTGTAGTGGCCACTGAGCTTGGAAAGGCATTGGCACAAAATGGGCACCATGTACATTTTATTACCTATAATCTACCTGCCAGATTGGATTTCTTTGATCAGAATATTTTCTATCATGAGGTGAGTGTGGCATCCTATCCTTTATTTGAATATTCGCCCTATGAGCTGGCTCTGGCGAGTAAAATGGTAGATGTGGCGAAACATGAAAAACTGGATTTGCTCCATGTCCATTATGCCATTCCCCACGCTTCGGCAGCCTATATGGCCAAGCAGATCCTGGCAAAACAAGGCATCCATATTCCATTCATTACCACTTTGCACGGGACGGACATTACCTTGGTAGGAAGAGACCCTTCTTTTGAGCCGGTTGTAGCGTTCAGCATCAATGAATCAGATGGCGTGACGGCTGTTTCAGAAAATTTGAAGGAGAGCACATACCGCCATTTCCCCATTGAAAAGGATATTCGGGTCATTCCCAATTTTGTGGATCTGCATCGTTTTGCCCGACAAAAAAAGGACCATTTTAAACATGCTATATGCCCCAATGGAGAAAAACTTCTTGTCCACACGTCCAATTTTAGGAAAGTAAAACGGGTGGAAGATGTCATCAAGGTTTTTGCGTTGGTAAATGAACAAATCAAATCCAAATTACTGCTGGTTGGAGACGGTCCTGAGAGGACAAATGCAGAAACGTTATGTCGGGACTTGCGCATCACGGACGATGTCCGTTTTCTTGGTAAATTGGATGCGGTAGAAGAAGTATTGTCCTTGGGTGACCTGTTTCTTCTCCCATCCGAGACGGAAAGTTTTGGCTTGGCTGCTTTGGAAGCGATGGCCTGTGAAGTGCCGGTGATTTCTTCGAACACGGGAGGGATACCAGAAATAAATGTACATGGGGTGACGGGATTTCTGAGCAATGTGGGAGATGTGGAAGACATGGCCCGAAATGCGTTGGTCGTACTGGACAACCGGAATTTGGAAAGGTTCAAACAAAATGCATTGAAAAGAGCCCAACAATTTGACCTGAAAAATATCCTACCTTTTTACGAACACTATTATCAAGAAATTTTGGACAAATCCGCTATCCCTTCTCCCATTTAAAAATTAGAAGATATACCCGAGGGAAAGGCCAAGTTTGCCTGTAAAATAGAAATTGTCGCGGGGAACTTGATTGAACACTTCGTCGACAGGAAAATATCCCATTCCTGTTGAATAGGTATTGTCAAACAATTTTCCGATTCCTAGTCCTGCAAAAAAGTCAAAGGTCCATCCGGATCGATCCGAATAGCCACTCATAAAAATGCGGTCGCCCACAATCAAGGAATACTCCAGCGATTGTTGGTGAAGTTTATAATGGAAAGACCTCGAACTACCTGTGGTCGTGTCTTGTACAGTAGAGCCGAAATCCGTAAGCTTCATCCGAAGGCTTTGTCCAAAATAGAGGCTTCCAAGATTGTTGGTCTTGTGGTAAAACTTTTGCATGAGTTCAAAACCATTTCCTGTGTAATAAATGGAACCTGCCGGTAAATTGGAAGTACCTCCCAAAAATGGGCTATTATAAAATGTGTAAATAAACTGGAAACCTAACCGCTCTTCGATCATATACTCTAGGTACAGAGGAAGCTGACGGTAAATAAGGGGAGCTATGGGGTTGGTGCCGAAAATAAAGGCCTTGAATTCATTTAATTTTGGCCTGAAATACCGGATTTTGGAATATCGTTTCCGTTTCGGAGTGCTTGATTTCCCTTCATTGTCTGTTTTTTTATTGGAAGCAAGTGTGTCCGCTTTTGGAGATTCTTTCTTTAGAGAATCTTCTTCTACCAGTGGGACAAAGACGGTTTGCTTGTCTTCGTAATAGGTTTTATAAAAGCCGGCCAATTCTCCTTCCGGTTTGTAGAGTTTCCATACCCCGGTTTTCACGCCATCTTGGATCCGACCTTCCATCTTTATTTTGCCGGTCGGGTAGTATCCTACAAAGTCACCTTCCCCGTGCATGAACTGGCATTTTCCTTCTAAATTCCCATCCTCATAGAAATATTCCCATTGGTCCTCGTTCAAGCCGCGTTTGATATATCCTTTTACTTTTAGTTTGCCGCTTTCATAATATTCTTTGTAGGGACCCTCCCCTAGGTTGAATTGAGTCTCGGCCTTGAATTCGCCAGTCGGGTAGTATAATTTCCAGAATCCATCCTTTTCCCCATTTTTATGGGAACCCTCTGTGCTCAAGGCCCCATTTTCATAGTAGTATTTCCAGTTTCCAAAGGGAATGCCGTTCAAATAAAGGCCTTCGCTGGAAAGGAGCCCATCTTGGTGATAGAACTTCCAAAATCCGTCTTTTATCCCGCTGCGTTCTGTTCCGGAGGCTTTCAGCTTTCCGTTTTCATAGTAATAATTCCACGTACTGTCGCTTTTCCCATCTTGGAGAATCCCTTGCATTTTAAGCTGCCCTGACTTATAATACTCTCTGTAAAGCCCTCTGCCTTGGTGATAATCCGTGACAGCTTTTTGAGTGCCGTCTTCGTAAAAATATTCCCATGTGCCAATCGGGTGGCCTTTTTGGTAATTTCCCTTGGATTTTAATTTCCCATTGTCGTAATAGATGCTCCAAAAACCTTGTTTCAAGCCGTTTTCAAGCGTTCCTTCCATGTATTTTTCCCCATTTTCATGGAAATAATTCCATTTTCCATGGTTCTTAAAATGAAGGATCTCGCCTGTCATGCGTAATTTCCCGTTTTCATAAAAATATTGCCATTGCCCGATCGGTTTGTTGGCTTTGTAATATCCTTTGGAGCGTAATTGCCCATTTTGAAAATATTCCTCATACAAGCTGTCGATGATGTGAGGATGATGCATTAAGACATGGTAGCGCAAATGAAGTTTCGTCTTTTCCGGGTTGTACCAGACAAGTTTCTTTTTGTGTTGAGCGAAAACAGAAACAGAGATCAGGAAAAACAGCAGGCTGAGTTTAAAAATACGTGGGTATTTTGGGCTGTGTAACACTGAAAAAATAATCTTGCCCGAATTTGGCAAAAATTATGTGGAAAGCCTACCCCGAAATAATCTTCTGGTATTTGTCTGTATTGGTTGGGTCCACTACACGCAGGATATCATAGACTTGCTGTTTTTGTTCAGCACTTCCTTGTTGGAATATTTTGATCAATTCGTCCCATTTTCCATTGAAATAAGACTTTATAAATACGCTGGTAGGGCGCAGTTCGAATGCTTTCTTTATTTTGAGGAGGGAAGTAATAATATGGCCGCGCGCAGTATCCGCATTGACCGAGAACTTGTCCAACCCAAGCCGGTGGTATTCATACATCGCTTCACGAAGCTGGACGAGTTGCAAATTGTATTGATTCTCGTTTAGCCAATAACGCATATTTTGACCGTCGAACGCTTTCCAGCCCATATACGTGTTTTGTGTTTGGGCACTGTTTACCACTTCTAATGCTTTTTCCAAATAGGGTGTTCCACCAGTTAGGGCAAATGAGTCGAAGTCTATCGCCAAGGCGGTATACGCATAAAAAGCAAGCAAAGAAGTGAGGTTGGATGTGAATTGGTTGTCATTGTAAATCATTTGCTGGCCGAGCAAATATTCGAATGAAAACTGGGTATCGATAAAATCCATTACAATCGTCTCGTAGGATGAGCCGAAGACCGGTCTGGCCAATTGGAATTGTGCGGTGCCACTGAATTGGTTTTGGGCAGGCACGTCCCGTATGGTAATGTACAAATTGCATGAGATGCGCTCCTCTGGACGGAAGCTAAGCTTGGTCCATTTGGTCGTATTCAAAAAAGTGGTCATTTGCTTTTGCATGTCCTGAAAGAACGTCTTGTCGATATAACTTCCCGTTCCAGACGACTTTATCTGTTCCGAATCGACCACCAGATTGAATTTCAATTCTTGGGATTGGGCCAATAGGGATACCAACAAACACACGATGAGGCACTGTTTTCTCATAAGAATTCCATTAGTTTCGTCACAATGTCTTCTGCTACCTCTGTCTTTGATTTTAATGGAAAGGTAGAAGTTTTGCCGTGTTTATCCAGCAGTGTAATCTTATTTGTATCGTGTTTAAAACCAGCCCCAGGGTCTTTTAAGGAATTTAGGACAATGAAATCTAGGTTCTTTGCCGCCAATTTTTTGGAAGCATTGTCCTTTTCGTTGGTCGTTTCCAGCGCAAATCCTACGCACACTTGGTTCGGCTTTTTGGAACGTCCCAGTTCTTTGGCAATGTCTTTTGTTTTCACCAATTCGAGTTGAAACGAATCTCCGTCCTTCTTTATTTTATCCGTTGCTACATGGGCGGGTGTATAGTCCGCCACAGCGGCAGAAAACACAGCAATGTCCGCTTGGTTAAAAACTGGCTGGGCTGCGTTGAACATTTCTTCCGCTGAAACCACTTTTCGCCAGACGATGTGAGGTGATGTGGGTTTTAATTCGGTAGGACCCGAAATCAAAAAGACTTTCGCCCCTTTTGATGCCAAATTTTCAGCAATAGCAAACCCCATTTTTCCGCTAGAATGGTTTCCTATAAAACGTACGGGATCCAGTGCTTCGTATGTGGGGCCTGCCGTTACGAGCGCGATTTTTCCATCTAAGACAGAGGAGGTCCGAAAGTGCTCTTCTACCAGACGTACGATTTGCTCAGGTTCCTCCATTCTTCCTTGTCCGACCAAGCCACTGGCCAATTCGCCATGTGTAGAAGCAATCACAAAATTCCCGTAAGAAGAAATTTTGCGGGAATTTTCCTGAAAACTAGGGTGTTGGTACATGTCCAAATCCATAGCAGGGGCCACAAAAACAGGACATTTGGCAGAGAGGTAGGTGGCCATTAACAAATTGTCGCATAAGCCTACGGCCATTTTGGCAATGGTATTTGCGCTGGCGGGAGCAATCAAAAAAAGATCGGCCCATAACGCCAGTTCCACATGATTGTTCCATTCCCCTCCTTCACTTTTGGTGAAAGAAGAATAAACAGGATGTTTGGAAAGTGTGGAAAGGGTAAGCGGGGTAACAAATTCAAGAGCCGAGGCAGAGGCAATCACCTTTACTTCGGCTCCTTTTTTTACAAGTTCTCGAATGAGTATTGCTGATTTATAGGCAGCAATACTGCCTGTAATGCCCAAAAGGATACGTTTCCCTTCTAGCATGCCCCGATTATTCTTCGTCAGGCCTACGGAAATAGATCTTGTCTTCGATAAACTCTTCCACGGCGAGCGTAGAAGGTTTAGGCATGCGCTCGTAGTATTTCGAGATTTCTATTTGCTCCCTGTTTTCGAAAATCTCTTCCAAATTGTCTTCTTTCGTAGCAAATTCTGAAAGTTTCTGGCCAAGTTCCTCTTTCATTTTAGTGGAAATTTGCCTAGCCCTTTTGGAGATAATGGAAATGGATTCGTACACGTTTCCAGTTTCATTTGCCAAATCAATGACATCTCGGGTGATAATGGATGGATTTGCAGACGGTTTCATAATGTCTTTTGAGAAGGGCGCAAATGTACGTTTATTTCCGTGAAAAACCAGAAAACAAAGGAGAAATAACGTTGATTTTAAGGGAATAACAAAGAACTGTCTCCGTAGCTCAGAAAGCGGAAGTCATTTTCTAACGCAAAACGATAAATTTTTTCCCAGTCTTTCCCCACAAATGCCGCTACTAAAAGAATTAGGCTACTTTCAGGCTGGTGAAAATTTGTCACAAGGCCCTTGCAAATCCGGAAGGAATATCCCGGGACGATCATGATACGCGTTGAGCCCACGAGTTTCTGCAGGTGCTTGCTGTCCATATAATCAAGAATGGCTTGGAGTGCCTGTTCTTTTGTGGCATGGCGAGGTTGAAATCCATCCCATTGTGCTACACATACTTCTTCTTGCCCGTCCAAAATTTGGCAACCTACGTGATACAGGCTTTCCAGCGTCCGCATCGAGGTGGTTCCGACCGCTATCGGAAAAGAATGTCGGAGAAGGGAATGTATGAGCGATTTGTCAAGCTCAAAGAACTCTTGGTGCATCGTGTGTGAGGCCGCATCGTCTGTTTTGATGGGTTTGAATGTCCCAGCTCCAACATGGAGCGTTAAGTGCCCTTGGGAAATACCTTGTTTATGAAGCGTTTCCAATAGAGGTTGCGTGAAATGCAACCCTGCCGTAGGAGCTGCTACAGAGCCTTCTGGGCCTGCATACACGGTTTGGTACCTTGTTTTGTCCAAATGGTCTGCTTGGCGGTGCATGTAAGGAGGAAGTGGTATCTCTCCCAGTGCCTCCAGCAATTCAAAAAAGGAATCGGTTCCGCTCCAAGAGAATCGGACCGTATTCTCTTCCCCGCCTTTTTCTAGCAATTCTGCCTTCAGCATAAAAATGCCATGGGTTTGTTCCAACACGACACCTTCTTTCCACCTCTTCAGGTTCCCCACCACGCATTTCCACGATTGTGCATGTGTATCCATTTCATGTTGAACAATCCCTAATGGATGGAGGCAAAGCAGTTCCACCCAGGCAGTCGTAGGAGTTTGAAAATGGAGGCGGGCAGGGATTACTTTGGAATTGTTGAAGACCAACAAGGAGGAAGAAGGGACGAAATGTGGGATTTCCGAAAATATATGCTGGGAAATTTCGCCTTTCCGATAGACCAATAATTTACTTTGGTCCCGGTCTTCTAAAGGCCTGTCCGGAATACGCTCTTCTGGCAATTGGTAGCGGTATTCGGAAACAGATACATGCGGAATTAGATCGCTCATAAGGGAAAAAGAAGAAAGTCTTCTCCTATGCAGAAATTAATTGTTTGATATTGAAACTAATTTTTCATTAATATTGTATATGTTTTCTAAGAAAAATTAGAAGTGTACGCCAAAGGTATAAAGTTGTATTTTTATTTCAAGCTCTCTTTCACGAGGCTTCATTATAGGGCGTATAGGCCGTAGATTTTATTGGCCAGAGTCTCTGGCATATTTCTTTCTCCTTAGTACGTCTCTATCATTCACACTTTATCTACTCTAATTAAAACAATGAAAGGATTTGTCGTTTCTGTAGCATCAGAAGCACATTTGGAATTTGCAACCCAGGTTTGTAAAGAAATCGAAGACAGTGCGAAAGCAAGGGGAACTGGAATTGCCAAGCGTAATCCAGAATATATAAAACAGAAAATGCGCGAAGGCAAAGCCGTCATCGCGTTTACAGACGAAGGTGAGTTGGCAGGATTTTGCTATATCGAAAGTTGGGGCCACGATAAATTTGTCGCCAATTCTGGCTTGATCGTGGTGCCTAAGTTCCGTTTGGGCGGTTTGGCATCCCGGATAAAAGAAGAAGCTTTCCATCTTTCCCGTAAAAAATTCCCTAATGCGAAACTGTTTGGCCTTACGACAAGTCAAGCGGTGATGAAGATCAATTCGCAATTGGGATATGACAAAGTGCAATTCTCCCAGTTGACGGACGACAGTGAGTTTTGGAAAGGGTGCTCTAGCTGTATCAATTACGATATTTTGAGCAGTACCAACCGGAAACATTGCCTATGCACCGGCATGCTCTACAATCCAGAGGAAAAAGAAAAGAACAAGGAGGGCGCGAATAGGGAGGAGTTGGAGGAAGAAGTGGTGCAAGCTGAAGTGAAGCCAAAAGAAGGGAAGAGGAAAAAGCCTGCGACACAGATTTCCACTCCCAAAGCCTATGAATTGGATGAAGTCTTTTGCTAATGCTGTTGACTGAATTAAAGCAAGCTTGCCCGAATGCATGGAAAGAATTCCTTTTGATGGTGGACGAGGTGTGGTCGTCTCGACCGGACCTCGCGAAAGTACCCTTGGAGGAATTGCCTTTTGACTTTACGTTTGGGCTCTTCTTACGTTTTTTTAAGGAAAATGACTTGGATTTTGACTACAACAATCTCGAACCCTCGGAATACGAGCACGAGATAAAGGCCATTTTTTCAAATTTTGAGAGTGTCATTTCGCATTATTCGTAAAAGACGAACCTTGCTCTGCCTTTGATTTTTCAGGGTATTTTACGTTTTTGCATCACAAACTATTTTTGCGCTATGTCCAAGGGTATTAGATTACTGTCCCTTTTTCTCCTTCTTTCGTTTGTTTCCATGTCCCAAAAACAACTCACCCTCCTGCCGATGGGAAATTCCATTACGTTTGGGATAGGTTCCACGGACGGGGCTGGATACCGTAAAGTGCTATTCGAAAAGTTGCTTGCAGAAGGATATCAAGTAAAAATGGTAGGAAGCCAACAAAATGGGAGTTTTTCACAACCTTATTGTGAAGGATATCCAGGAAAGGTCATTTCCTATTTGGCAGATTCCATCGTGGCAAAAAGCGCAAGTTACAAGCCTGATTTTATCTTATTGGAAATCGGCACCAATGACGTGAGCTATCCGGTGGATCCAGAGCATGCAGTACTCCGGTTAGGCAGTTTGATCGATAAGCTTGTGGCCACGTTCCCCGCTGCCAACGTGGTGATTGCGACTATTACTCCCATTTGGACTAAACGTGCTACGGAATTCAATAAAGATCTTCCAGGCCTCGTCAACATAAAGAAAGCGCAAGGAATGAAAGTGCATCTGTGCGACATGTACAACCAAGGAATCGGCATCAACGAAGTTCCCGACGCCGTACATCCGAACGATGCTGGATACATCAAAATGGCGAACGCTTGGTTTGATGCGGTTACGGCCATTTTGCGGATGGATAAATTACCCAATGTGCCGGAGAATCTGTTGGTGCAGGCCGGTCCGGGCCAAGCAGTGCTTAAATGGTCGGCCGCATTTCAGGCCTCTGGATACAAAATAAAACGTTCCCTATCGGCCAATGGCCCCTTTAAGGAAATAGGGAAGACAACTAAGAATTTTTGGTTTGTAGATACCTCCATAGTAAATGGGAAAACCTATTATTATGAGGTGACCGGATATAACGACGCGGGCGAGGGACCTCTCAGCAAAGTACAAAGCGTGAGCCCTGAAGAAACATTGCCTTTGGCCATCAATTGTGGAGGGCCTAAAACGGCCGGATTTTTCGAGGATTTCGGATTTGAGGACGGCCAGGTAGCCAATTGGTTTTGGGATAAAATAGACCTTCGTCAAGTGGTCAATAAGAATGCCGTGTTTGTATTTAAGACAGGAAGAGAGGGGAATTTTGTATATAAGATCGAAAAATTGAATCCAAATAAATTCTACACATTGAAATTGCACTTCGCAGAAGGGGAATTTTCGCAACCGGGCAAACGGACGTTCGATGTAAACATCAATGGCGTGCGTAAACTGGCCAATTTCGATATATTTGAAAAGGCACAAGGGAAGAACGTCGGCCACACCGAAAGCTTCTATTTAAAACCGAATGCCTCGGGCCAGATAGAAATCAGATTTGTGTCGGTGATCGGAAATGCACACGTAAGTGGGATCGAAATAGGACTTTAGCCGTCTAGCGATTTTTTTCCGAAACTTCAAAATATTGCATTTCAAGATCGGAAAGTATGTTCATGAAGTGCAAGTATGCATCGTGCGGACTTCGGAACGGGCTAAAATACCCATGAACGGCCCCATCATTCCATCCTTTGGTGCTCATGTAGTAGTAATGGTCAGAACATTGCAATTTGCCCCACACATCCACCAAGGCCTTGTTTTTGCTTGACACGACAGGTTTTTCCCATTCATACACTTTTTTGGCTGCATCCCACTGCATGGAATTTCCTAGCCAAGCCGAAATGTCACGCTCGGTATCGGCCCAAGAGGAAAACTCGGGAGAATCGTATACGGCTTTTGGAGCATACGCTTTGATCACTTCGGAAGGGGTCTTGAAGTCAAAATCGAGGTGGCGCAATGCCTTTTCTGGAAAGTACCGCAAAACATCGAAAATACCGTTTTCTTCCCATTGGTGTTCCCCAAAGGTTTCGTAATCCATGAAAAGATTGAGCACATCTGCTTCGTCTGTATATTTATGGACACGGTTGGCATACCGTGCAGGGCTCAAAGGATATTCACTCCAGTTTTTGTCTGAAAAACGGAAGGCCAGGTCATCCGACAATCCATAGTTTTTCGTCAAGACACGTATTTTATCGGAGCCGACGGCAGCTTGTACAAAGTTGGGGCTATTTTCTTTTAGGATACGTTCTGTCCCTTCGGCCAATACGCCTTTGTACCCCAGTTTTTCCAAATGTTGGGCAAGTTCGTTGTTATAAATCAGTTCTGTATTGCGGAAGACGGCAGGTTTTTGCCCGAAAAGCTTTTTGATTTTTTCTTCATGGAGTTTGACTTGTCTGTCAAATTCCTTTTTTGAAAAGAGGAAGGCAAGAGAGTGGTAATATGTTTCGGCCAAGATTTCTACATGCCCTGTGTTCACCAGTTGTTGAAAGGAAGCCAGCACGTCCGGCCGATGTCGTTCGATTTGCTCTAAAAAAATGCCGGAAAAGGAAAATGCGACCTTGAATCTACCCCCCATCTTTTCCAACGTTTCCAGCAGGATTTGATTGGCTTTGAGGTAGCATTTGTCCGAAACCTTGTCCAATAAGTCCCTGTTGAGAGCATCATGAAAATAGTCATGGCGTTCCCCTATGTCGAAGAACGTATATTCCCGTATCCGGATGGGTTGGTGTACTTGAAAATAAAGGCAGATGGAAGGCATATCGGAAGATTAAACAGACATTTTGAACGTATACGGTACAGTTCAAAAAAAGAATACCCGAAGCGCAAATAATTGCAATGAAATAGTGAGGGCAAAAGGTCAACAAGGTTTAAGCCCTTGTTTTTCTCCGATCTCTAGGATATACCGTAGGCTGTCTTCTTCTGTGTTTTTTACCTTATTGTCCAAAATGGCTTCGCGCAGGGCCAGTTTCAATTTTCCTACTTCAGGCCCTGGAGCTAGTCCAAAAACGTCCATGATGTGTTGGCCTGTGAATGCAGGCTGAAAGTTGCGCAAGTGGTCTTGTTCTTCCACTTCCTGCATCAGTTTCTCCACTTTGTCGAAGTTGGCTAGGTAGCGCTGTTTTTTGTCGTTGTTCTTTGATGTGATATCCGCCCTGCACAGTTTCATCAACGCTTCGGAGTCTTCCCCTGCCTCAAACAAGAGCCTTCGGATCGCGGAGTCTGTGACCCCTTGTTTTGCCAAAGCAATAGGCCGCAGGTGCAAGCGGACCAGTTTTTGGACGAAGCGCATTTTTTCGTTCAGAGGAAGTTTCATTTTGGCAAAAATCTTTGGAGTCATTTTTGCGCCCAATTCCTCATGCCCATGAAACGTCCATCCATGTTTTGGGTCAAAGCGCTTGGTAGGAGGTTTCGCAATGTCGTGCATGATGGCCGCCCAGCGCAACCACAAATCATTTGAGGTCTGGCACACATTGTCCAAGACTTTTAAAGTATGGTAAAAATTGTCCTTGTGTCCTTTGCCATCTTTCTCCTCGGCACCCTGTAGAGCAGCCATTTCAGGAAAAATTAAAGGCAGGAGGCCGGAATGGAAGAGCAGGTTGAACCCATAGGAAGGTTTTTTGGCGAGAATAATTTTATTCAATTCGTCCACGATCCGTTCTTTCGATACAATTTCGATCCGCTCCTTGTTTCGGATGATGGCGTCGAACGTATCGGGTTCAATATCAAAATTGAGTTGCGTAGCAAACCGGATGGCCCGCATCATCCGGAGGGGGTCATCCGAAAATGTAATATCAGGCCCCAACGGAGTCTTGATTATCTTTTCTTTCAAATGCGCTACTCCTCCAAAAGGATCGATCAATTCTCCCCAATTTTGGCCGTTCAGACTGATGGCAAGCGCGTTGATCGTAAAATCGCGCCTATCTTGGTCTTCTTTCAAAGTACCGTCTTCTACGATGGGTTTCCGTGAATCCCGTTGGTAAGATTCTTTTCTCGCTCCTACGAATTCCACTTCCCAATCAGGGATTTTGACCATGGCTGTCCCAAAATTTTTGAAAAGGGAGACCTCAGCTTTTTCGCCATACAAAGAGGCAAACTTTTCAGCCAAATCGAGCCCACTGCCCAGGCATACTACGTCGATGTCCTTGCAAGGCCTACCCAAAAGCAAATCGCGCACATATCCCCCCACGATATATGTCTCGGTTTTTGTCTCTGCCACTATCTTTCGGAGGTGCTGAAACACTTCCAACTGCGTTATCTCTGTCCCGAAATTCAAATCAATTTTTTTCAATCGCCAAAAATAGGGAAAGAAGAGGAATTTAAGTTTCAATTTCCGAGTCCAATCTTTAGGAATCACAAGATCTTCGTAGTGGGATTCTGGTTTAAGACCCTATTTTTGTAGAGAGATTTTTGATTTCACCTCTCGTGTCCATTTGCTATGAGTAACAAACAAATCGCCAAGCTCTTCAAACTGATGGCTTCCCTCATGGAGCTATACGATGAAAACCCTTTTAAGATAAGGGCCTATTCGGGGCTGGAATATGCCATCGACAAACTGGATAGGGAGTTGTCTGCCATGTCTGAAGCGGAATTGGAGAAGGTAGAAGGATTTGGTAAGAGTGTGGTAGCCAAGATCTTGGAGATCCGTCAAAGAGGGACATTTGAAGAGCTGGAAAAATTGGCCTCCCAAACACCTCTTGGTGTGGTGGACATGTTAAAAATCAAAGGAATTGGCCCTAAAAAGGTGAAAACACTTTGGAAAGAGGCAGGCATCGAAACCATTGAGTCGCTCCATCTTTCTTGCGAAGAGGGCAGGATTGCCCAAATAAAAGGGTTTGGAGAAAAAACGCAGCAGACTATTTTAGAAAACATCGTGTTTCTGCATTCCCAAGCGGGTTGGTTTTATTATGCTGAGGTGGAACCTTTGGCCTGGCAACTGGAGGAGGAATTCAATAAATTGGGCTTGACGTTCAGCCTTAGCGGGGATGTGCGAAGGAAAATGGAAACGGTAGAAGAACTGAAATTTATGGTGTCTTCTACTTCCACAAAAGCTGTCTTTGAACAACTTGCTGCTGTTCCGCTTTTAGAGACAGACATACGGGCTTGCAGCCCTTTTGCATGGCGTGGGAAGGCACTTCCTTTGGGCATCCGAGTGGAAATAAAGGTATGCTCTCCTGAACAATTTGGCAGCAGGCTTATTTTGGATTCGGCGGGTCCTGGCCATTTGGAAAAAATTGTGGTGGAAAACCAGTCACTCTCGTCTTATTTCAGGAAGAATGCTTTCCCTAGTGAAAAAGAAGCATACGAATCGCTTTTTTTCCCAGTTTTTGTGCCGGAGATGCGGGAAGGGTTGGTGGAATTCGAAGAGAAATTTATTTCCATCGGATCGGAACCTCCCAAGTTGATCGAATATGGGGATTTGAAAGGGGCATTGCACAATCATACTACCTATTCCGATGGAGAACACACGCTTTTGCAAATGGCTCAAAAATGCGTTCAATCAGGGTGGGAATATTTTGGGGTGGCAGATCATAGCAAATCGGCCCAATATGCCAGTGGGCTCACAGAAGAACGTGTGCTGCAACAACACCGCGAAATAGACGAGATCAACACCCAATTGGCACCTTTCCGGATTTTGAAAGGGATAGAATCCGATATTCTGGGAGATGGGAGTTTGGATTATAGCGACGAGATCTTGAGAACATTCGATTATGTGGTGGCTTCGGTGCATTCGGGCCTTAAGATGAGCGAAGAAAAAGCCACCACCCGGATCATAAAAGCCATCGAGAATCCTTACACGACCATTTTGGGTCACCCCACATCACGACTTTTGCTGAAACGAAAGGGATACCCATTGGATCACAAGAAAATAATTGAAGCCTGTGCCGCTAACGGAGTATGTATCGAAATCAATGCCAACCCATATCGTTTGGATTTGGATTGGAGGTGGATTCCTTATGCGCTAGAAAAGGAAGTCTTATTGGCCATCAATCCGGATGCGCATGAGATGGAGGGACTTCGTGATATGTATTATGGTGTTTGCGTCGCCAGAAAGGCAGGGCTCACAGAAAAAGAATGCCTCAATGCGAAAGGATTGACAGAAATTTTGGAAGTTTTCCGAAAAAAGAATGTCCCAGTCTCTTTATAATACAAGCATCTAGCTGAGAATCAGTAAAGCCCTCTGCTCACATCGAATTGTTCAAGGTAGTCGGCCACTTTCCGTACGAACATCCCTCCCAAGGCCCCATCTACCACGCGATGGTCGTAGGAGTGCGATAGAAACATCATTTGACGGATTCCCAACGTGTCTCCTTCCGGGGTTTCGATGACGGCAGGTTTTTTCTGCACTACGCCAAAGGCCATGATGGCAATTTGGGGTTGCACGATAATGGGAGTTCCCATTAAATTTCCGAATGTGCCTACGTTGGACATGGAATAAGTGCCTCCTGTCACTTCATCTGGCGTCAATTGGCCTGTTCTCGCCCTTTTAGCCAAGTCGTTTACCCTTTTTGTAAGCCCTACCATATTGAACTGGTCGGCATTTTTAATAATGGGAACGATGAGATTTCCGCTTGGAAGCGCTACTGCCATCCCAATGTTGATGTCCTTTTTCACGAGGATCCGATCTCCGTCTACAGAAGCATTCACCATGGGGAAGTCGCGCAAAGCTTTGGCAAGCGCTTCGATGAAAATGGGTGTAAGCGTTAACGCGTCTCCTTCTTTTTCCATCAATTCCTTTTTCATCTTGTTCCGCCACATCACCACATTGGTCATATCTGCTTCCACAAAGGACGTTACATGAGGAGAAATGCGTTTTGAGTCTACCATGCGCTCTGCGATCATTTTGCGCATGCGGTCCATCTCAATGATTTCTTTTATCCCGGATAGGGAAACGGAAGGTTTATCTACGAAAGGAGTAGGTACGTTCGTTTCTTCTTTTTTGGAAGGTATTTCAGGTTCTTTGGTAGTTTCTTGGGCCGAAGTTCCATTTACAGGAAGGTGCTTCCTTTTTTCCACAAAGGCGAGGATGTCGGACTTGGTCACTCTTCCTTCCCTGCCCGTGCCTGGAATTTGCTCCAATTCCGCCATGGGTATTTTCTCTTGTCTGGCGATGTTCATCACAAGAGGGGAATAGAAGCGATCTGTGGTCAGGGTGATGGCAGGCTGAATCACCTTGTTTTCAAGAGGTTTAGCGGGTTGGGTTTGTACAGAAGCCACTGTAGGAGTGGGAATGTGTTGGGACTGGCCTGTGCCCGCTTCTGTTTCAATCAGGGCAATGACCTTTCCAATGGCTACGACGTCCCCTTCCTTGAAAAGGACTTGGCTAAGGGTTCCGCCCACCGTGCTCGGAACTTCCGTATCTACCTTATCCGTGGCTACTTCCAATATCGACTCGTCTTTTTTGATTTCGTCTCCTGGTTTCTTGAGCCATTTAAGAATTGTTGCCTCAATAATACTTTCGCCCATTTTGGGCATTACCATTTCCGCTAACGCCATTTGTCCAGTTTTTAGAAGTGAGGCCCGTGCCTCTTTGTCAAACTCCCGTATTACAGGGTCAAACTTACTGCAATTATTTATAAAAGTTAACAGTGTCCAATGGACTGTTGTCAGTAATTTTGCCTCTTTATGATGAAACTTGACAATGGAATACAGCTTGCTTCACCAATTATGCCAACAACACGGGCCTTCAGGAAATGAAAAGTCCGTGAAAGATTTTTTGCTCTCCTACATAGAGAAGAAACAACATACATGGAAAGTGCGACCCAGACTCGTGCATGGCAAAGAATACCAAGATTGCCTTATACTGGAATTTGGCACCCCACGGACCGCCGTGTTTGCCCATATCGACTCGATTGGCTTCACCGTCCGCTATGACAATCGTCTTATTCCCATCGGTGGGCCGGAAGCGGAAACTGGATTTGAGCTTGTCGGACAAGATTCTCTGGGTAAAATCCAAACCAAAATGGTGGTGGACCTGAAAGCAGGGCTCATGTTTTGCGACTATCAAAGGGAAATAGAAAGAGGGACGGATTTGGTATTCAAATGCGATTTTAGGGAGACAGAACATGAGATACAAAGCTGTTATATGGAAAACCGCCTCGGAGTGTTCGTTGCGTTACAGCTAGCCGAAACGTTGACGGACGGAGCGATCGTGTTTTCATGTTATGAGGAACATGGTGGAGGAACAGTGCCTTTTTTGATCAAATATCTTTGGGAAACCTGGCAAATACGGCAATGTTTGGTTTGCGACATCACATGGGCGACACAAGGAGTAAAAATAGGACAAGGGGTCGCCATTTCTCTGCGTGATAGCCGTATTCCGCGTAAGAGCTTTTTGGAAAAAGTGATCGGAATCGCCCGGGAAAAAGGAGTTAGGTACCAGTTGGAGGTAGAAGGCACAGGCGGATCGGACGGCAGGGAATTACAAGCCTGCCCTTATCCCATTGACTGGGTATTTATTGGGGCGGCGGAAGAAAATGTGCATAGCCCAGATGAGAGAGTGGACAAAAGCGACATCGAAGATATGTTGCATCTCTATAAAGTATTGATGAAAGCACTATAAAAAGAGAGAATTAGCTGAACGGAATGAGAACACATATGTGGAAATTATGTTGCCTAACAATAACATTCGTATTGAGGGTGGCGTATTCCAACATCATTCTGTGAAATATTTTCTTTCCATTCTTCAATTTTTCTATTTTTGTTCTACAATTGTATAATCGAAATGAAGAATATTGCAAAAGCACTGGTGTTGACGATTGTTTTGTTCGAAATTGCAACAGCCTGTAGCGTCAGAGGGCCACACAAAGAATCTTGGCATCCTGGTAAACCAAGGAAGGACCATCAAAGTAAATAGGGAGCATGCGCAAAATTATTATCGCAATAGACGGTTATTCAGGTTGCGGTAAGAGCACTACTGCCAAACTAGTTGCATCAAAATTGGATTATTTGTACATAGATACAGGGGCTATGTACAGGGCAGTAACCCTTTATTTTTTAGAGCATTTCATTACCCTGTCCAATCCCAAAGAAATTACGAAGGCTTTAGAAGCAATACAACTTCAATTTCACCCGAATGTTTCTGGGGAAAATGAGATTTTTCTCAACGGCTTGAACGTGGAGCAGGAAATCAGAAAGATGTATGTTTCGGAACAGGTCAGCCAAGTGAGTGCCTTGCAAGAGGTGCGTACGATGTTGGTGGAACAACAACGGAAAATGGCCAAAAAAGGAGGTGTGGTGATGGACGGTCGCGACATCGGAACCAATGTTTTTCCGGACGCCGAATTGAAGATCTTTGTGACGGCAGAGTTACATGTCCGGGCCGAAAGAAGGCAACAGGAACTTTTGGAAAAAGGTCAAGAGGTGGATATGGACGATATTATCCGAAATCTGGAAGAAAGAGACCGCATCGATACGACTCGGAAACAAAATCCCCTTAGCAAAGCTTCTGACGCGCATGTGTTGGATACCTCTTATTTTACGATCGAGGAGCAGGTGGACTTTGTTGTCAATTTGTATCTAGGAAAGATCGTGCAATTGGACAAAGTGGTGAGCTCTTAAATGGATGAAAGCAGTACATGATGGGGAATAAAAAAAGGCAGTTTTAAACTGCCCTTTTTTATAAATATGGATATTAGGGTTACCCGATCGAGATCCTTTTGAAAGAAGTAACGGTCAAGCCTTTGTTTACTTCGTTTAAAAGCTGTGCGATGGTTTTGCTGCCATCTTTTACAAAATCTTGGTTCAACAACGTGGCTTCTTTGTAGAATTTGTTCAATTTACCTTGGGCAATTTTCTCCAACATCGCTTCTGGCTTGCCTTCTGCTCTAGCTTGTTCTTTGCCAATCTCGATTTCACGTTGGATAGTTTCGGCCGAAACGTCTTCTTTGTCCACTGCCACAGGTTTCATGGCTGCAATTTGCATGGCCACATCTTTTCCAACTTCTGTCACATTTTTTCCGCCTGTATTTTTCAATGCGACCAATACGCCCAATTTACCGTTAGAATGGACATAGGCTACTACTTGGTCTTCTGTTACGTTTTCATAAGAAACGATCACCAATTTCTCGCCGATTTTTCCGGTCAAATCCACGATGTGGTCTTGGATAGAACGTCCATCTGCCAATGGAAGGGCAGACAACGCCTCGATGGAGCTTGGATTTTTTGCCACTGCCACATCCAAGATTTGTTGGCCGAGTTCTTTGAAGTTGGCCGTTTTCGATACAGGTTCTGTTTCGCAGGCAAAAGCGATCAATTTGCCATTTTTGCCATCCGAGCTGATGCTGGTTAACACGATTCCTTCCGAAGTCACGTTCTCAGCCCGTGCAGCAGATACCTTTTGCCCTTTTTTGCGCAATAGGTCGACTGCGGTTTCAAAATCTCCGTTGGCTTCGGTAAGGGCTTTTTTACAGTCCATCATACCGGCACCTGTCATTTGCCTTAATTTGTTTACGTCTTGTGCTGAAATTGACACTGTGGTTGACATAAGATTTATTTTTTAGGTTGTATTGAGTCTAAACAAAAAAGATTGAGCCCGTTAAGACCCAATCTTTTGATTTATTGTTCATCAGAAGCTTATTCTGAGTCTTTTTCTGGGGAAGTAACAGCGGAAACAGGTTCTGCTGTCGCTGTTTCTACCATTGCTTCTTCTTCCGATTTGTCATCTTCCTTGTCTTTCTTCCGTTCTAACAAGGCTTCTTCGATAGCCTTCCCGATCACGCTGGTGATCAAGGCCACAGATTTGAATGCATCGTCATTGGCAGGGATAGGATATTGCGCCAAATCAGGATTGGAATTGGTATCGACCATCGCGAATACCGGAATTCCCAAGCGGTGCGCTTCTGCTACGGCGATGTGTTCTTTCTTCACGTCCACTACGAAAAGGGCGGCTGGCAAACGTGTCAGATCGGCAATACCTCCCAACATTTTTTCCAACTTGTCTTTTTCCCTGCGGATCATCAAACGTTCCTTTTTCGCCAAATTCATGAAGGCTTCATCTTTCATCAATTTGTCGATGCCAGACATTTTTTTCAATGACTTGCGGATCGTGCTGAAATTGGTCAACATGCCACCCAGCCATCTTTCTGTTACATAAGGCATTTTAAGCCTTTGTGCTTCAGCAGTAATGATTTCTTTTGCCTGTTTTTTGGTGGCAACGAACATTACTTTACGGCCAGATTTGATAATGTTTTTCATTGCAGCAGACGCCTCGTCAAGGCATGCCACCGTTTTGTTCAAATCGATGATATGAATGCCGTTTTTCTCCATGAAAATGTATGGAGCCATACGTGGATCCCATTTGCTGGTAAGGTGTCCGAAGTGAACACCAGCATCCAATAATTCTTTATAAGAAACTTGAGACATTGTCGGGATGGATTAACGTTTGCTGAACTGGAATCTTTTCCTTGCTTTTTTCCTACCTGGTTTTTTACGTTCCACCATACGTGGGTCACGTGTCAAGAACCCTTCTTTTTTCAAGGCGGGTTTGTTTTCTGGGTTTTCTTCGATCAAACCTCTGGAGATAGCCAGGCGAATTGCCTCAGCTTGTCCTTTGATCCCGCCTCCTTTTACATTGATTAAAATGTCGTGCTTGCCGTTTTCGCTAAGCAATTGAAGGGGTTGTGCCACGATGATACGAAGCAATTCGGAAGGAAAATATTCCACAAGGGGTTTGTGGTTGATGGTGATTTCTCCTTTGCCTGCCTTCATGTAAATCCGGGCAACTGAGGTTTTCCTTCTTCCTATGGTGTTGGTGTAAGTCATTGCGATTCGCGTTAGAACGTAAGAACTTTTGGATTTTGAGCTTCATGTGGGTGGTTGCTACCCGCATATACGTGCATGTTGTGGAAGATCTGCCTGCCTAATCTTGTTTTAGGAAGCATATTTTTCACTGCCAGCTCGATTACCTTATGTGGTTGGCTTTCAAGATAGGTGCGGGGCGTGTTGAAACGTTGCCCACCTGGATGGCCTGTGTAACGGATGTACACTTTGTCCTCCATCTTATTGCCAGTCAATTTTATCTTTTCGCAATTGATGACGATAACATGATCTCCGCAATCCATGTTTGGCGTAAAGCTCGCCTTGTTTTTGCCGCGGAGCACTTTGGCGATTTGGCTGCAAAGCCTGCCAAGCACTTGACCTTCGGCGTCTACCACGTACCAATTCTTTTGAATTTCGGCCTTGGTGAGGAATTTGGTTTTATAGGATAAAGTATCCACTATGTCTACTTATTTTATTTTCAAGTACTTATATAAAAGGAAAGACCTTTCCTGAAAAAGGGACACAAAAATAATGGTTCTGTCGAACAAGTCAAATAAAAAAGCAAAAATAAATTTGAATGTAGTTTTCGCCTCTTCTTGTTCCCCTTCGTAGAGCTCGTCTTTTCGCCACTATGTGCATATTAACACTATGTTTGTATCTTATTTAGCCATTACAGTTCGAAAGGTGCAACGGAAAAAAGTACTCATCATTTGTTATTATTGGCCACCGGCAGGAGGTTCAGGTGTTCAGCGGCATTTGAAATTTGTGAAATATTTACGCGACTTTGGCTGGGAACCCGTCGTGTACACGGTGAAAAATGGTGAATACCCTGAAGTGGACGCTAGCTTGATACAAGAGGTACCTAGAGGTGTTCAAGTGATCCGAAGGTCCATCCTGGAGCCATATACATTTTACAAGCTTGTAAAAGGAGGGAAAAAAAAGGATAAAATCACCCCCAATTTTTTTACTCAAAAGAATGAGGGCTTTTTTCAGCAGCTTGCCATTTTCATTCGGAGCAATTTCTTTATTCCAGATGCCCGGATATGGTGGATTCGTCCTTCCATTTCTTTTTTAGTGAACTATCTTCAGGACCATCCTGTCGATGCGATGATCAGCACGGGGCCTCCCCATAGTTTGCACTTGATCGCGCAAGGAGTAAAACATTCGGTAGGCACTCCTTGGCTGGCTGATTTTCGGGATCCCTGGACAAATATCGATTATTTTGACAAGCTCAAGCTGCTTCCTTTCGCGGAGCAAAAACATAAGCGCTTGGAGAAAGAAGTGTTGCAACAATCGGACAGGGTGGTGACCGTAAGCCCTACTTGGGCAAAGGAATTGGCCAAGTTAGGGGATAGGCCTGTAGAAGTAATCACCAATGGGTATGACGAGAGCGATTTCGGATCTCAATCGATGCAGTTGGACAATCAATTTACCATTGTCCATCCGGGCATGTTCAGCAAAGCACGGAACCATGAGGCTTTTTGGCAAGCGGTTTCGGAACTGGTGCAAGAGAATCCTTATTTTGCAAAGGATTTGAGCATCCGCTTTTATGGAATCACAGATCCTTCCGTATTGGAATCTGCTCAGAAATACGGCCTTTCTTCGTATGTTTCCGTGGGGAATTATGTCCCGCACGAAAAGATCGTGCAGATCATGGCTTCCGCTTGGGTCTTGTTGCTGTCGGTGCATGATAGCCCTAACCTACAGGGATTTGTTCCGGGGAAATTGTTCGAGTACCTTGCTTCCAGACGGCCTATCTTCTGTATAGGTCCCGAAACAGGCGATTCGGCCGCTATTATTCAGGAAACAAAGGCAGGATTGGTGGCAAGTTTTCAAGATAAGAACAAGATGAAAATCAACTTGATGGTTTTTTACAGCGATTTTATCAACGGGCGGCACGAAGATGGGGGAAGGCAGATAGAAAGATACAGTAGAAAAGCCTTGACAGGCAAATTGGCAAGTTTGCTGGATGAGATGGTAGCGACTTGAAAAAGAAAGAAGACATTGCTTACGGCAACGCCTTCTTTCTTTTTCAGTGATCAAAAATTTTCTAAGCCAACACAGGTTGGTATATTTTTTTCCCTAATCCTCCCAAATGTTGGCAGTCATATAGGCTTTGCATGCTTTGGAAAGGAACCTGGGTTTTAGTGTAGCCGTAAATGTCGGCCAAATTTTTGGTGAGGTTGTTGTCGCCCATGCTGATGTCTACATCCGTCATTTTCATTTGACAAGGATGCTCATACCCACAGGCATGGGTGATTTCCAACATCTCCTTACGAAGTGTTTTGATATAATTATAGAGACGTTCCGACTTCAAGGTAGGATCAATACCACTTTGCAACCATTTGTTTTGGGTAGCCACACCAGCGGGACAAGTGTTGGTATGGCACACTTGTGCCTGGATACATCCGATCGACAGCATGGCCTCTCTCGCCACATTGATGACATCGGCTCCCATCGCCATTGCCATCAAGGCACTGGCAGGGAATCCCAGCTTGCCAGATGCCATAAAGACGATCCGATCCGTCAAGCCGCGTTCGGCAAAAATTTTATAGACAGAAGAGAAACCGAAAATGAAAGGCAACGACACACTGTCAGCAAAAGCGGGCGGGGCTGCGCCCGTTCCTCCTTCGCCACCATCGATCGTGATGAAGTCTGGGCCGATTCCTCTTCGTTCCATTTCATCTGCCAACACGATCCATTCGTCCAATTTTCCTACTGCAGCTTTAAATCCGACAGGAAGGTTGGTTTTTTCGGCGATGGATTCAAAGAAGTCCAGCATTTCGGGAACATTTTTGAATGCCGAATGGGTGACAGGGGAAATAGCGTCTTTCCCCGGTTCCAAGCCCCTGATCTTTGCAATTTCGGAGGTGATTTTTTTGCCGGGTAAAATGCCGCCTTTTCCAGGCTTGGCACCTTGCGAAAGTTTTACGTCGATCGCTTTTACAAACGGGTTTTCTTGCACCAAGTCTACCAATCGGGGCATGGAGAAATTTCCCTTCTCGTCACGTACGCCAAAATAGCCTGTCCCAAAGTGAAAGATGACATCTGCCCCAAACTTATGGTAGTCCGAAAGAGCGCCTTCTCCGGTATTTTGATAACAACCTACTTTTAAAGCTCCTTTGTTGAGAGACTCTACTGCCTTGGCGGACAGGGAACCGTAGCTCATGCCGGAAATATTGGCGATGGAATAAGGACGGTAAGGTTTTTTCCTACCATTGTATAATCCGATCACTTTGGCGCAAGGCACAAAACTAGGATCTTGTTTGTTGGGGTGGTCTTTGGGAGGAGAGTAGGGGAACAAAGTAGGGTTGATAAATACATGGCCAGCCTTGTAGATATCTTGGTCCGTTCCAAATCCGCCCAAGTTATTTTGCCTTTTGGAAGAGGCATATACCCATGAACGTTGGCTCCTATTGAAAGGGAGTTCCTCCCGATTGTTGGCCACAATGTATTGGCGCAATTCCGGACCGATTTTCTCCAGCATGTACCGAAGGTGGCCCACCACGGGAAAATTGTGTTTAATGGTGTGTTTACGTTGAATAAAAACGTCGTGAATGCCTACTAATATTAGAAAGGCAAGGAAGAAGAGAACAGGCTCCCACCAATAGAGGTTGCTGAAATAGGAATTTATTGCTTCGATCATAACAGGTTGAAATTGTTGTTACATACGGGAGAATCACAAAAAGATTACATCTTCCACCACATTTTCTCCTATGCTGGTGTTTAACAGGTCTATTATTTTTTGTTTGGACAAAATTAGTTCTTTTTTCAATGGGGAAGAGTTGAGCTTTACAAACAAGCGTTTGTCTTTGAAATAGACGTTGTCTGTACGGCTGGCAATCGTTTTCCCCATAATGCTTTCCCAATGGGCCACAATATAGGTTTCGTTGAACTTGCCCTCCAATCGATAAAATTTGAGGAGCTCTTTGATGGCTTCTCCCGCAGTGACCGCCTTGGATGTGCGTCGTGTAGGTTTTTCAGGTGCGGGCATGAGGAGGAGTAATTGCGGGTGCAATATAATTTTCTTGTTCGATAAGGGAGTTAAAAAACCCTTAATCTTTCAGAAAAGGGCATGTTTTCCTTTTGGCAAACTGTTGCCTCAAAATAGTTTCGCTAATTGCTTACGTCGGTAATCGAAAATTTCTTCTACCTTCTTTTGTATGAATGCATGATGGAGGATGGGTTCTAAGACCCATCCCGGGGAGAGAAATCGCACCGTATCGTGCATGCGCGTAAAGGTACCTTGGCTTTCAAATACGTGTTCGTGTACCCATATTTTATAAGGTCCTTCCAATTGAGTATCCACAAAACGGAAAGGTGGTTCCCACGTCGAGATGAGTGTCTTCCATTTCAAAGGAATGCCATGCAGTTTGATTGTATACTCAATATGGGTTCCTTTTTCCATATGGATAGGCAAAGGGCTTTTGATATGGAAGTGGAGCGTGGGTGGGGTGAGGATCTCCAGATTTTCCGCATTGCTGAAAAAATCGAAGACCTCTTCGATAGGTTTACGCAAGAGGGTGGTGGTATGGAAGACATGGGGTTTCACGTGCAGAATGTTTACCCTTCATTAACTAAACAGAAAATCCAAATGTTTTAACCATGCGTCAATTGGATAAAATAGCGGTACATCTTAGGCGCATGTACAAGTCAAATTAAGGTTTGGCCAAGTCAGCCCGCACGGTCTCCAAAAGTTTTTTGGTGGCGATGATGCCTGCATGTTCGCTTAAGCGATCGCCTTCGTATTCGATGCCGATGTATCCTTTAAACCCAGAATTTTTCACCAACCGGAGCATGGTTTTGAAATCAATCGTTGTTTCGTTGCCTTTTTCGTCAAAGTCGAAACTTTTGGCACTCACTCCTTTTGCAAAGGGCAGCATTTCTTCCACTCCTTTGTACCGGTCGTACCATTCTACGCAAGGAGACCTCCACATGTCCCCATCTCTTCTCCGCACACAAAAATTTCCAAAATCAGGGAGTGTTCCACAATTCGGACTGTTGACAGCTTTCATGACTTCTGCTACTAAATTTCCCTTAGACGACCATTGCCCATGGTTCTCTACGATGACATTCAATTCCAACTTGGCTGCAAATTCGGTGAGTTTGCCGAGACCTTCAATCGAGGCTTTTTCCCATTCTTCTTCGGTTCCTTCGCCATGTAAGTTGACACGGATGGAATGGCAACCTAAAAACTTGGCCGCTTCCACCCATTTATAATGCTTTTCTACCGATTCGTTCCGCAAAGCTACATCCGGAGAGGCCAAAGAGCCTTCTTGGTCCACCATGATCAAGAGGCTTTTCACTCCGTTATCGTCGGCTCTTTTTTTGAGCTCCGTCAAAAAAGAAGTGTCCTTGGCTTTGTCCAGAAAAAATTGGTTCACATATTCCACCGCCTCAATATCGTATATTTTTCTTGCGACGACAGGAAAATCGAGGGGAGAAAGTTGTTTGGCAAATAGGAGTTTGTGCAAAGACCATTGTGCCAAGGAGATCTTGAAATCGAACGTTTTGATCTCTTTATTTACGGCGAAGGAAGGTAAAATATCCCCTAAGAGGTAAGCTCCTGTAAGAAGACTGGCTTGTTTGATAAAAAGGCGGCGTGTTGGTGTCATGAGGTTATGTTCTTTATTTTTTTCCGACAAAATCATCAAAAGCCCTATCTGCTACCCGGATAATATGGTTCTTAATAAATTCGGCTCCCTCTTTGGCTCCGTCTTCGGGATTTTTCAGGCAACATTCCCATTCCAATACGGCCCAGCCAGGGTAGTTATATTGTGCGAGTTTGCTAAAGATGGCCTTAAAGTCCACTTGCCCATCCCCTAATGAACGGAAACGCCCAGGTCGGTCGATCCATTCTTGATAGCCCCCGTAAACCCCGGATCGTCCGGTAGGATTGAATTCCGCATCTTTCACATGGAACATTTTGATGTGTTCGTGGTAGATGTCGAGATAATCCAGGTACTTTATTTGCTGGAGGACGAGGTGGCTCGGGTCATATAACATGTGGACACGAGGATGATAGGCAGTGGCTTTCAAAAAGCGTTCAAACGTGATCCCGTCGTGCAAATCTTCTCCCGGATGGATCTCGTAGCACAGGTCCACGCCGGCTTCGTCAAACGCTTGTAAAATAGGCAGCCAGCGTTTGGCCAATTCTTTAAATCCTTCTTCTACCTCGTTTCTGGCGCGCTGGGGCCAAGGATAGACGGTATGCCAAAGGAGGGCCCCGGAAAAAGTAGCATGGGCGGTGAGGCCTAGATTTTCACTGGCTTTGGCCGCATATTTGACCTGCTTCACGGCCCATTTCGCCCGTTCCGTAGCATTGCCATGCACCTCTTTGGGGGCAAAGGAATCAAAATAGGTGTCATAGCCAGGGTGAACGGCTACTAATTGTCCTTGAAGGTGGGTGCTGAGTTCGGAGATTTCGAGTCCTGTCGCTTCTATTCTTCCTTTTATTTCTTGCGCATAGGCCTTGCTTTCGGCTGCTTTTTGTACATCCAGGCAACGGTTGTCCCATGTAGGAAGTTGTACTCCTTTAAAACCCAATGAGGCCGCCCATTGGCAAATGGAATCCAAACTGTGAAAAGGAGGAGTGTCTCCTAAAAATTGGGCGAGGAAAATAGCGGGGCCTTTTATTGTTTTCATTTTCGATGCATTAGATGGAAACCCATGTGGCATTATTTTTCCCAGAAGCAATGACCGCTTCGATAAATTGCATCCCCCTTACGCCATCGTGAATCGTGGGAAAGTCAAATAGGGGGTTGGCTGATGTATTTTCCAGACGGGCCAAAACAGCTCGAGCAAAATTCTGGTAAAGATTGGCTAAGGATTCCAAATACCCCTCGGGATGTCCTCCTGGTAGACGGCAATGTGCTTTGGCACTTTCGGAAAGAAATGCATAATTGGCTCCTGCCCGTATTATTTCTTTCGGCCTATCCGGATAGTGGATAGTCAAGGTATTTGGGTCCGATTGAAGCCATTGTAATCCTCCCTTTTCTCCGTATATACGGATTTTCAGCTCGTTTTCTTCTCCTGTCGCCACTTGGCTGACTAGAATGGCGCCTTTCGCCCCTTGCTCGAATCGTACGAGGATATTGGCATCGTCTTCCAATGCTCGCCCGGCCACAAATGTGGCAATGTCGGCACATACTTCCTGGATGGAAAGTCCCGTGATGTATTCCGCCAAGTTTTCGGCATGGGTGCCGATGTCGCCCACACAACAACTGATTCCCGATTGGGCAGGGTCTGTGCGCCAACTGGCTTGCTTTTGGCCTTCGGTTTCAAGGGGCATTGCCAGCCATCCTTGGGGATATTCGGCTATTATTTTCCTGATTTTTCCTATTCGGCCACTTTTGACCCATTCTCGGGCTTCTTTTACCATAGGATAACCTGTATAGTTGTGGGTGAGGCCAAAAATAAGGCGCGTTTTGTCTACTACTCGCTGCAATTCTTGTGCTTCTGCCAAAGAGAAAGCAAGCGGTTTTTCACAGAGCACATGGAAACCAGATTCCAAAGCCAATTTACAGGGCAAAAAGTGCAAGTGATTCGGGGTGACGACTGAAACAAAATCCATTCGGAGATCTTCGGACAGCGATTTCTCTTTTTGGAACATTTCTTCAAAAGACCCATAGATACGGTCCGGATCTAAAAATAAGGCTTCCCCTGTTTGACGCGAGCGGCCTGAATGGCTGCTGAAGGCACCGCATACCAATTCAATTTGACCATCCAAAGCGGCCGCCATCCGGTGTACGGGGCCGATGAAGCTTTCAAGGCTACCGCCTATCATGCCCATACGTATTTTCCGTTTCATACTAGTTAGATCAAAAAAATAATCACCATCGTTTCGGATTCAGAAAGGAATTGATGAAAATAGGCCTTTTGAAATCCAATCAAAAGTAAGAATAAAATAAAACGGCCAAAGGATTCAAAGTAACAAAACACATTTCCGCTTTCCCCTACCCATCAAAATGAAAATCCCATGCAACAGTACTTTTTGAAACTGAATCCACCTAGAGCCAGTTTTATGGTGGACATGACCTTGGAGGAAAAAGAAATCATGCAGCGGCATGTGGCATACTGGAAGCCTTTTGTAGAGAATGGCACGATGCTCGTCTTAGGCCCTGTGTTTGATCCCAAAGGAGGATATGGAATTGGGATTATCGGAGTGGAGGATGAAAGTCACTTGAAAAGTCTTTTGGAAAAGGATCCTGCAAACGGACTGAATACATATGAGTACTATCCCATGCGGGCGGTCACGAGAACATAAGAGATGTAGCATAGAAT
>OUNM010009356.1_pt1 | contig 36403 bp, 30 predicted proteins | sample 1769961 | NCBI WGS metagenome assembly OUNM01 (sample SAMEA3914820, study PRJEB12502) | metagenome | biome: forest; material: soil | place: USA | collected 2012-03-12 | depth 0.3 m | reverse complement strand
TAGGGCTTCAAACAGTCCGACGGAGCCATCCCTAGAGCAGCTCAGGACGGCCCACATAGCTTGCAAAAAGGTATGGGATGCTGCGGCCGAGAGAGGCATCGCGGTGGAAGAGCTCTGGGAGCCGTGGGTGGAAGAGCACGCGGGGCTCTTTAAAGCGGTTGACAATCGGTGGGCTGTGTTGGATGCGATTTCGCATCGATGATGGCCAGCGAGGATCAAACCATGATATAGGGAGTGCTCTGTGAAACTGGGCTTAGTAGATGGAGGTTATTTTCCCTTCTCAGTCTTAGTATGTTTATTCCTCGCTTCTCCCAGAATCTTTCTGTTAATGACAACTCGGTCATCGTGAGGTGTCCGTCAATATGCTTTAACATTGTGCCGAGAATCCCCAGATGCTCGGGAGAATTAATAAGAAAGCCTTCCACAAAACATCGTGAGCTGATCATAACTGCCGATGATGGTTTGACTGATATCCCTCTTCCGCACAGTCAAAACTTGGAGTTCTCGCTTGGCATCCCATTTCGAGTCGTCTTTGGGCAGGACAGGCATCGACTGACGAGACTATAGACGTGGATCGCAACACGGCATGGTTTGTGTTTATACCCGCAGGTACCAACCACGGTAGTCCGGCGGGGTTAATGAGATGCATGGCACGATTCCTCGTCTTCATCCACGCCGATATTGCTCTCGCAGTTTCCAACCTGGTTCAAACCAGGCACTCCCCCGCTGCATGACACCGGCATACGGATCTGATTCCTGAGACAACCTGTGAAGAATATCATGTGCATTCCATAACCCCCTAGGGCGGATTAAGTCCCCGAATGTGCCCTCTCAACCTGCCCGTCAGACAGCCGGTTCCACCGCCTCCAAGATCTGCCAGCCGAAGCTCGTTCACCCGTATTGATTGTGCTAGCACCTGTTAACTACCACACAGGTAACGCAGCAGAGTACCAACAGCATGGGAGCCGGTAGCACAGAACCCAACTCAAGTCTCGGCATCAGCTTCGCCCGGGTTATTTATCACACGAGCACTCCCCACCCAAGATGTCACCAAGGTCCTTCGTTCCACTCTCCCCCATCCACAGCCGCAACACCATTTCTGGTCCCTTCACGGATTCCTTTGTGCAACATTTCCCCGGAGCCCTTCACTTCTCTTTACCTGGTTCAACTGCGCCCGGTAATCCTGTCGCCAACGGGAGCACCGACAGAATGAAGGTCCTCTACCTCGCTAGCCTATCTATCGCTTGTGGCCTCCCTCGGAGCTGGACTGCCCGCACCAATCACTAGCACCCTCAAGTTCCCCAAGGATCTGCGAGGCGTCGATTCCAACGCCCTGGCCAGCTGCGGGGGCGGCACTGGTTTCTGCTCCCGCGGCCGCTGTCTGTGCTCGAGCATATGCGAGGGGGTTTGTAATTGGTATGAGTGTGGCGGGTGTTGAATAGGTAGACAGGGCGGGCATCAAGAAGTGGTAAGTACCACATAAACTCAGTTTGACAGATTTCTACGAAGTCCAGAAGGGAATGATCCGATTCTCACGGTTTTTACCCCCTTTGTCATTTTGGTGCTGATACCATCGATTTGAAGACACCACCGACAGGCCTGATGAGTGACCGAGGTGTCTCGGTTGCTCCTAGACTCGCTAGCCAAAAGATGTCTCGATTTGAACTTTTGGAACAAAGAAAGTTGCTGTTGTGAGGGAGGCATCATGGTGGGCTGGGAACCCCTGGGGTTGGTGCCGCGGGCATACCTGACTTGGGACTTGGCGCTTTTCGGGAGCCATTCATGACATGCCTAGAGAATGCTACTGCCGGCCATTCTCTCGGCGATCGAGATGGGTTTTCTTTCCGTTCGTATTTCCTTGGCAGTGGTATGCCATGTCGTTGGCCGTCTCGGCCAAAGGGGCAGGCAGGGGTAGTGACCGCCCCCAAATGTATCGTGAGCCAAGGGTTCATCATGTCCAACAACAACAGCCGGCAGTGAGTGGTGGACCTCATGACCTGCCCCAATCCGTCCCCGGCATTAGTTTTGGTTTCCGCAGCGTGTTGGGGTTTGCCTCGCGCCTCATTTAAGGAGATGTTACCTCATGAGGTGTCCGTCGCCTGTGTCGGAAGAGTTCAGATGGACGAGTCGTTTTTGGCACGATTAGTGTTGGATTATACCTCCCCGTTGTTAGTTCGTAGCAGAAGTAGCACTTTTCAGATCTCCACGTCGTCCAAGCACTTGGCGCGGCTCTTGCTGTCTTGGGGGCAAGGCTTAGCCCGGAGACCCAACATGACCAAGCCAATCCACAACTTCTCCGAGCGTCTGATGGGGGTGGCCAAGAACAAATGCCGACTTGGCCGAACAGTAATTAAGCCGAAAGACGCAATTACGGGCTGGCTGGGCTGATTCGATGGGTTGGTTTATACCCGTCCGCCCCACCACGGCAACCGGTGCATGCAACGTCAGGGGGCTTGAAGGATTAGCCTGCGGACAGATGGCTTCGAGGCCTTTTTACCTCTTGCTCATTTCGGGGCTCCGAGAACTCCTTCAACGGGAAGGATTTGAGAAACTGAAGAAACTGCATGCCTGTTGCTAGTTCTCGAGTTGCGCGAGAGGGCTGTGGCCGCCGTGAGGAGGTGAGAAACGAGCCGCATGGAGAGTCAACGAAGGTTTGAGGCGGAGTCCAACCCTCTACCGGCAGCAGCCGGCTGGGCAATCTCTGCTGGAGAGGAACGATCTCTTGTCTCGACGCCACCGGGCACGCCCAGAGATTCCCGTGGAGGTTTGGGGTGGGGGGTCCGTCCGGCTAAACCTCCCGCCCTTGCCGTTCCCCTGCCGGCCACCCCGGATACAAACGGCCAGGAAAGGCAGGCCCACGAACTCCGATGTGGCACAGAAAAGCGAACGGCGCAGAATCACCGCGAGGCACCATGTAAGTGGTCGATATTGCCGAATGTCCCAGGTGTGCCGCCGTGCCGGGTTGTTGGTTCCTGTCGGACCGACACCCTCTATGCCTGTGCTGTTTCAATATCCCCCATATGAGGAGCCTCGTGGGATTGGCGTCGATCCAATATCGAGGGAGTGTCTGGATGGGTAAACCGGCCAAACTGACTGAATTCATGCGGCGAGGTCTTTTCACGCCTCTGCTTGGCAGCTTCGGTGTTCATGCCAAGTGATGGACGCGCCAACAGCACTTTCCGGTGCCGCCTTGCTGGCCTGTGTCGGGGGGGACTTGCAGATGTCTTATATGCTTCCCCAGACCCACGGCTTCTCGCTTGGTGAAGGGCTTTTCTCGTGCAGGGCCTTTGCTGTCTGTGCAACTCTCACCTCTCTTAACGGCCAGGGGTTGTGGGTTTACCCCTGACTTCGACAACTCGAGAAGCATCGGGCGTTTGCGCCAGTGTCAAGCAGAAACCTCAGCCAAAATGGTCGGCGGCGGCGATGACTCGGGGAGGATCCATCGCATGGCGATGGAGGATCCGATCCCCTGGTACAAGAAGCCGAATCTACGTACCATGTACTTTTTGCTCTTCCCCTGTGTCATTGGCATCGAGATGACTTCGGGGTTCGACTCCCAGATCATCAACTCTGCCCAACTCCTTCCGGCCTGGAAAGACTGTAAGTCGGCTTTTCTACTCTTATCACTCCCTTGACCCTAACCTTCATCGCCTCAGACTTTGGACATCCCACCGGGGCGTACAATGGCATCCTCGCTTCGGCCCTCCCGCTCGGCTCCGTCATCGGCCTGCCACTGATCCCGCTCGTCAACGATACATTTGGTCGCAGATGGTGCATCATGTTTGGCTCATGTGTCATGATCATCGGCACCTTCATTCAGGGCTTTGCGGTTAGCGGTAAGCGTCTTATCCTTCACGGGTATGTACCCGCAGCAAGGCCCCTTCTGACAAGATCAATTAGGCGCCATGTACATCGTTGCTCGCGCTATTATCGGCTTCGGTCTTCCCTACGCCATCGTCGCTGGCTCATGCTTGATTGGTGAGCTGGGTTACCCGAAGGAACGCCCGATTTTGACGTCGCTCTTCAACGCGTGCTACTTCATCGGCGCCATCGTGGCGGCCGGCGCAACCTTTGGCACGCAGCAGATCCCGAACGACTGGTCTTGGCGCATCCCCTCGCTGCTCCAGATGGCGCCCTCGCTTTTACAAGTCGCCTTTGTCTTCTTCCTGCCGGAATCGCCGCGCTACCTCATGAGCAAGGACCGGTTCGAAGAGGCGGAGCAGGTGCTGATCAAGTACCACGCCGAGGGTAACCCCAACTCCGAGTTCGTCAAAGCCGAGATCATCGAGATCAAGACGACGCTCCAGATCGAGCTGGAGCACTCGAAGCAGTCGTGGATGGACATGGTGCGCACTGCGGGCATGCGGCGGCGCGTCGTCATCGGCTCGCTGTTGGGTCTCTTCACGCAGCTGTCTGGCAATGTGGTCATCTCGTACTTCTTGGGCGACGTCCTCAAGCTGATTGGATACACGGACCCGACGTTCCAGGCGCAGTACAACCTCGGGAACCAGTGCTGGTCGCTCGTGTGCGGCGTGTCGGCGGCCTTGGTGGTGATGCGTTTCCGCCGGCGGACCATGTATCTGACGGGCATCCTGTCGATTCTGGCGGTGTACATCGGGTGGACGACCTGCACCGCCCTGTTCATCGTCGACAAGTCGGACGTTGCAGCCAAGATGTCACTGTTCTGGATCTACGCATACAGCCCGGCGTACAACCTGTGCTTCAACGCGCTGACGTACAGTGAGTACAATCAGGCAGTCCTCTGCCTCCTCCGCATGGCCGGGCCCAGACCCGTGACACTAACAACGGTTGGCAGCCTATCTCATTGAGATCTTCCCGTACGCTCAGCGCGCCCGCGGCATCGCCATCTTCCAGTTCTGGGGCAAGGCGGCGCAGTTCTTCGGCACCAACGTCAACCCGATCGGTATGTCCAAATATGCCATGCTGTTGGTGGCTGTTGCTAACCGCACCGTCCAACTGCAGGCACGCAGGCCATCGGCTGGAAGTACCTGCTCGTCTACTGCTGCTGGATCTGTGCCGAAGCAATCCTGATCTGGTTCCTGTGGCCCGAGACTTCTGGGCGCTCTCTCGAAGAGCTGGCTTTCCGTAAGTGCCCCGTTGTCCCTTGCTGCCGGGCGTTCAAGTTGGCTGACCCGAACCTCCAGTCTTCGAGGCCGACGAGTATGCGCGTCGCCACGACAAAATCGGGGCCAATGCGCTGCACGGCGACGAGTCCGACGAAAAGACGAGTCATGCTGTTGAGACCCAGGAGAGAGTGTAACGCTGACGTGAAGGAATGGAAAACGCAACAGGGTTGGGGGTAGTGGAGCAGGGGAGGGGGGTTCGGGCTGTCGGCTGGGCCTGTCGTGTGTGTTGTGCGTCGGCCATGGCTTGGCAGATTTGAATGCAATTGCTTGCCAGACGTGTGTGTGCAATGGAAGCGTTGTGATGCATGTTTGTCGTTGAAGCTTGACCTTGACGGAATGTGGAGGGGTGGCTTGAGGGGTCCAGGGAGCTGCCCCGGACTGGGCCCACTTCCCGTCGTCCCTCACGAGCCCGACAGCCTTGCGCCCCACCAAAGGTCCAGGCCCGGGGGCAAATAATTGCTGGGGTGCTGCTCACACCGCTGACATCCCTCCCGTCAAGCTATCACGCCCATCGTTGACTTCCATTGTTGGGGCGGCGACCAACCCAGTTCACTCACCCACGCAGCGAGCAAACAAACCCAACCGTCGCCGCTGCTGCGTGCTTCTACCTCAACCAACCAGCCACCCCATCGCCAACAACATCACGACATGTGACGGCCCAACCCATCAGGCAATACGGCGCTGCCCGCCCGGCTGCTGGGACGGGCTGTTTCTCTTCACTCCCCACCAACAACCAACCAACGCTACACCGAGTTGATCCAGTTGGCCCAGTGGCACCTGCTCCCTCTCTGCCACGCCTGCCACGCTGCACGCTGAAGCCTGGTCTCACTTTGCGACCACCTGTCGTCGCGAGATCACCGCCCCGCGTGAGATTTTCGAAGACGAGGGGAAACAGGGGAGCACGAGTCCGAAATCCAAGCAAAGATGGCTTCCTCCAAACCCCTGACGATCGACGAGCTCCCTCCCGAGTTACTGCGCCAGATTTTTGACGCATTCAATGGCCCAGCGCCGTCCGACTGGCGGCTGCACGACCAGCCCGAGGGCGACATGCTTCGAGATCCGGAATGCCCACTCAAGAACATTTCCCTCGTCAGCAGGAGGTGGCGCGCCATCGCCTTGCCCGTTCTCTTCCGCAACGTCGTGTGGACGCTCGAGCACTGCGACCAGCTTCTCGCCAAGCCCACCACCGACACAGATCTCGTTGGCGGCCAGGTCCCCATCCTTGCCTTCCTGCGTGACAACCACCTCGCCCGCCGCGTGCAGTCGTTTACAGTCATTGTCTACCGCGGGGTTGCCGCGGCGATCCCGCCCATCATGCCTCCGATAATCCCGTCGCCGACCATGGTGTACCGCGAAGACAACGATTGGCTGTGGAACATGCTCTTCACCCTGATGGATCCTCTGTCATTTACCATCATTGCATCTCCGCAGAACCTCGCGAGACTGCTAGGGTGCGATATATTTGTTGGCGATGCCGACTTTTTCTCCCACGGGGAGCGTCTCCACGTCCTGTCCCTGGCACGAGACTCAAGATGCGCGAGCACGCCAGCCCAACCGCATCATCCGCTTCCGTCCGTCGCCTCCTCCTCCCAGTCCACTGAGCGAAAGCGCGCTGCCAATGCTTTGGTCACGATCCGGCCTTGGACTCGGCTCCTCCTCAACGAGAACTCCTCCATCTGCGTGTATAGCAGTTATCATTATTTCGACCGGCAGTCGCCTTCCATCCTCGGACATCTGTTACACGGCTGGGACGAAGCCTCGGACCACGTTTTCATGGTCCCTCCCTCCCTCACCTCCCTCTCCTACGTTGCCATATTCCCACTCATGTCACAGTTCCGGCAGCTGGTGGAGCACCTGCCGCGAATAGAGCACCTCTATCTCCAGATCGTCCCCCGCAACAACATCATGCTGGATAAGCAGGAGATGGGCCACGTTCAGCCGTCGGATCTGTGGCTAGAGCGCAACGGATGCTACGAGCTTGTCATGCGTAAATTGTTGTCCGTGCGCGGCTCTCCGATCGCCGCCTTGGCCAACTTGGACGACAGCGACGATGATGACGACGATGGAGATGACGACGGTCAAGATGATGACGGCGGCTTGGGCCATGTCCTGCTTCAGCATTCCCCGAGAAAGAACTGGCGATACTTGCGCAAGTTTGAGACGGGCGACTCAGCCGACGAGGAGGCGTGGCGCAGCGCAGTGCGCGTCGTCAAGATGAGCAGAACCGGATGGCAGGTTGAGCAAAAGGGAACTTTCGTCAAGGGACCCGTTCCTCTTGGTGACGACGACGGCTTTGATGATGACTCGATTGACTGGGATGATGCCGCTTTCTTCAGTTACTAGGCCTTCACCCTTGACTTGGGGGAATACCTTTCGGCCGGTGGAGGGGCGTCCTTGAAGAATGGAGACGGTGGACAGCGCTTCCCACATTCATCACGGCACCTGGCTGTTTTCATGACCGTGTATTGTTAGGCGACTCTACTATGCTTAGATCTTGAAATCGATGCGATCGTGACAACATGCCATGCCCTGGGGCTGGGTATCAAAAGACTCCATCTAACGCCATCGTCTTCCAACAACATGACCGAGCCCTCGCCCTTCATTCCGTCTCCCCACCGCCGCCAATGCAATCTACCGGTTCCGGGACACTGTTGGTCAAAGTAAGCCAGGGAGCAAGCGCCCCTAGGAAAGCTCTCGTATCCTAGAAAGCGTCTTGCTTGTTCGTAATGACCACACACGGGCCCTTGCGACCATCCTGGCCTCCAAGTGTGCTGGCTTAGGTTATCAGCGAGCCTGGTCCCCCACCGAGCTTGGGGGCCGGCAATGATAGCAGCGTCGCTGCTGATGGTCTGGTGCTTTCGTCGTATCCTCTCGTGCTTTACGCTATGAGCGACGAGGGATCTTGCGAGCATCACCTCAGATCAGCCAGCAAGGCACCGAACCTGCTCTCCCAACCAAACGGCACACCGGGTGCCCGAGTCGTCTGAGCCTAACCCAGAGTCGGACCAACAGGCCGGGAGAAGCGGGTGAGTTCATCCGGAAACCCTGCCTAGTCATCCTCATCACCGCTCAGGTCAACCTGTTTTCTGCGCTCCTCCTCGTTCATCTCGCGCCACGTACTCCAGCTCAGCACGCCAAACGCGCCAATGATCAGGATCCCGCCAAAGACAGCGGCAGCGCTCAGCGGTGTGCCATTAAAAAGCCAGTCGACGATGGCGACGATGAAGATGGTCAGCAGCGCTGCCACCGAGCTGAGGACCGGGCTCGTCAGCGAGATGAGCACGAGGAATGAGCCCGAGAACATCATGTTCATGACAATGCTGATGAACAGCAGCCAGGCCGTCTGGCCGGTGGGTATCTCGAACGTCTCCCATCCCAGAACGTGCAAGACCGGCAAAGGGATCCACAACACGAGCAGGGTAAATGCCCCAATCAGGCTGCCAAAGGTGTTGGCAAAGATGACGCCCTTGGCGGCGTCAGTGCCGTCCGGCGGACACGCAAACCGCTTATACAAGACCTCATATAAGCCATACAACACCGACCCGGCGCCGATAATCAGATTCCCGGCCAACCTCGTTGCCGGGTCCAGTGTGTCCCCATTATCCTCCGTCGCCGATGAGGAAGATGACGAGGACTCACCACCATCCCCGTACGCCACCACCAGCACGCCAACAATCGCCACGGCGACAGCCAGCATCTTATCGGCCCTCAACCTTTCCTTCAACAAGGGTACCGAGAACGCATACGCAAAGAAAGCGCTGCAGTTGTAGATAGCCGTCAGATCGCTCGGCGTGGTCATGCTCACGGCCAGATACCAACTCAACCCGGCAACGGTCAGCGCCATCGTGACAAACACCGTCGTCCTCGCCAGGTACGGCCACGGCGAATGCCCATACTCCAGCAACCCCGCGCCGCCACCCCCGCAACCCGTGCTCAGCCGGCTCGCAGCCCTCGCATCTCTCGTCTCCACCACCAACGCCAAGCCCCTCACACTCTTGACGTGCGACTCCCAGAACCGCGCCCACGACTGCTCCCGGCGGCGCAGGCGCAGCACGAGCAGTTGCAGCGGCCACAGGAAGATCCACGACCCATGCGTCAGGTACAGCATGCAGTAGGCCTTGTCCCAGCCCAGGTCGTGCTGTATATACGAAGCCAGCTCAGTCTGCATGGTGAAGGAGACGAGGCTGACGACCAGGAAGAAGGCCGCGTAGGTGTACTTGCGGCGGGCTTCGAGGTGGGCAGCCGCAGACGAGAGCACCGTAGGGCTGCGCGAGCGGAGGCCGCTCGTGGTGGCACGACGGGGCGGCGGCATCGGGCGGTCGCGGTGGTGGTGATTGAGGGTAAAGGGGGTTGTAGTCGTCGTTGTTGTGCGTGTGTGGGGCGAAACTGTGGATGTGGATGGGAGCGGGCTGGAATGTCGGCTCGAGCTCCGGTAGGAGAGACGGCCACGTTCGTTGTCGTTGTCGTCGTCGTTGTTGTCGTCGTCGTGGGAAGGCGACTTGTTGAGAAGAGGGTCGACGGAGCGAGCGTCGCCGGAACGGAGCATGGTGGAAGGGCCCAAAGCGGCGATCAACCCCGTGGGTTCCGTCTGAAGTTCCCGTGGCGAGACGGTGATATCGGATCCGCGTTGGGGTGCTTCGTCGCGGGAGGGACCCGTGTGGTTTTTAGAGCCCCGATGTGACGTCAATCACAAACCGAGCCGATGTGAGGTGCTGCAAGCCAGCAGAGTTTGTGATTACCAGCTCGAGGACAACAGCTGAATGCAAACCCGAAGAGAGTCAGGACGGTAGCGCGTAGTTAGCAGAGAGATAAATACGCAATTAGAGAGAACGAATGTCGCAATCCACACGGAAGAGAAGGACACAGAATGCAGTCCTTGGGTCCGTTGACGCAGGGGAACACGTGTGTGGAACACACCCGGATCTGTGACAATGGCATCAGCTGCGGTTTCCGATCTGTGGGGGATCTACCAATCGGGGCAGCGCTGCATGGCCGGGGCGGGCAGTGGTGGAGATCCTGTCTGCTTTCGGCAAGTCACAAGGAAGCTCCACATGCTGCCAAGCGCAGTGGAAAAAGCCGAGCTTCCTTCCATCCTCACCAAAGAGCTCCCCGTCAGCCTCATGTTCGTTGAAATGCACTTCCTGCTGCCAGCCATGACATTGGCTTCCTTGACAGGTGGCCCCAACCACGGTGTGGTCAGCGCAGCTTTCAGATTGGCGCGGCATCAGAAAGTTTAATTGTGAAAACATGTCACTGGAAGCCACCAACAGCGCATCCTTGACTTCCAGGTTGGTTGGACATGATGTGTTAGGTTGCCTCTTCCATGAGCCACAATGTTCCCCGCCGCAATGCCGCTGAACAGCGCATCCGTGCTTTCTGCGATGGCATGCGTCGGGTTCAGATCATAAACCCTACATTTCATTCCTCTCCCGCATAGTTACAGCCTCATCCCACGCAGCTTCAAGCACTGTCAAGCTGCTCATCAAACCCTAACCCGAGCACCAAGTCGGAACATGGCTCGTGCGCCTCATCCGCGTCACGTATCACGTGGCAGGGAAGGCCACTTTAACAGATGCGCGTCAGTCGCGTCTTTCCACCTCCCTGCTCTTCCCCACGTCTCAGGACCAGCACCGCGTCTTTTTCGCGACTCTGAACCCACTCCAGCTTCTTTCCACCCCTATCTGCCACAGTTCATTGGACGCCAGCCCGACCTCGCTGACTTCAACCTTGTATGGCATTTCGTGAATCCATCGGTGCAGCCCAGCGTCAACCCCGAATGCAGGCGCGGTAGCTGTTCGTACTCGACGAATCCGAGTCCCCGACCATCCGAGTTCATCGCCATCGCCGGCTGCCGTCGAGCCTACAACCGGCCAATTCGCTTCTCTTGCTTCGATCGACCTCGCCGCTTGCTGGCCCCATCTCGATTCTCACTCTCTCAGCCCTCAGTCGTCGGCCGCCCACGCATCCTCGGTGCCTTGAGCCCCCGCCGACAAAATGGCAGCCGACCACCCCAAGACGGGGATATACAGCGCTACGTACAGCGGCGTACGCATCCTCGCCTAGGACGCCGAATTCTTCCTCGCTAACCCTTCCCTTCTCTAGATCCCCGTCTACGAATACCAGTTCGGTGCCGACCTTAAAGAGCATGTCATGCGCCGCCGCGAGGACAACTGGATCAATGCCACCCACATCTTGAAGGCCGCTGGCTTCGACAAGCCAGCCCGTACACGGATTCTCGAGCGGGATGTACAAAAGGATGTCCACGAGAAGATTCAGGGCGGATACGGAAAATACCAGGGTGCGTCTTGCCGACCTCTCTTTGCGCGCCGTGTCCTGACTTATTGGCTTTGCAGGAACATGGATTCCCCTTGAACACGGCGAGGCACTCGCCCATCGCAACAATGTCTACGACCGGTTACAGCCCATCTTTGAATTTCAGCCCGGAAACGAGAGTCCCCCGCCTGCCCCAAGACACGCCAGCAAGCCCAAGGCGCCGAAAGCCCGCCCAGCCGTCCCCAAATGGGGCAGCAAGTCGCAAGACCGAAAGGCCAGCCAGCCACAAGCTCCCGTCTTCCCACACCCGCATCACCAAGCGGCTGCCATGCAAGAAGACTATGACAACGCGAGCCAGATGAACGAAGACGATACCCCCGACAATGTGACTGTCGCCTCGGTCTCCTACATGGCCGAAGACGACCGCTACGACATGTCGCACTTCTCGACGGGCCACAGGAAGCGAAAGCGGGAAGAGATGCTGCAGGACATGACGGAGCAGCAGCACGCTGTGTACGGAGACGAATTGTTGGATTATTTCCTGCTCTCTAGGAATGAGCAACCCGCAATCCGCCCAGACCCACCAACCAACTTCCAACCCGACTGGCCAATCGACACGGAACGCCATACTGCACTACACTGGGCATCGGCCATGGGCGACGTGGAAGTCATCAAGCAGCTGAAACGCTTCGGCGCCAGCCTCGCGTCCCAGAACATTCGGGCTGAGACCCCCTTTATGCGATCTGTCAACTTTACCAACTGCTACGAAAAACAAACCTTTCCAGTCATCTTGAAGGAGCTATTCAGTACCGTGGATGCGCGAGATGCCTCGGGGTGCACCGTCATTCACCATGCAGCCGTCATGAAGAGTGGCCGTGTCACAAGTCACTCGTGCTCGCGGTATTATCTTGAGAACATACTGAACAAGATGCATGAGTCGCGCTCCGCCGACGACCTTCAGCAGCTTCTCGATGCCCAGGATAACGATGGCAACACGGCCATGCATTTGGCCGCTATGCGGGATGCACGAAAGTGCGTTCGCGCGCTCCTCGGCCGCGGCGCGTCAACCGACATCCCAAACCATCAAGGCGTGCGGGCCGAGGACTTGATCAAGGAACTCAATGCCTCAAAAAGCAAAGCTGCCCGGGGTCCACCGCAACGCTCTTCAAGTCCGTTTGCCCCTGATTCCCAGCGCCACAACTCGTTCCGTGACGCCCTCAGCGAGTCGGACAGCAAGCTCCAGGCCAGCTTCCGCAGCGAGGCGGCGAACACGGTTCAGTCGCGCATCACCCCATTAGTGTTGCAAAAATTTCAGGACCTCGCCCAGAGCTACGAGAACGAACTGGACGAAAAGGAGGAGGCAGAGAAGGAGGCCAGGCGGATCTTGCTCAACACGCAAGCAGAGCTCGCCAACCTCCGCGCCTCTGTTGCAGACCTCGAGTCCCGTCTCGAAGCCGACGAGGCAGCCACAAAGACGGAAGCCGAAGCCGCCGCCACCGCCGAGAAGGTTCTCGCATACTTGACCCACCAGAACCGCATCGCTGTTCAGGACGCCATCCAAACGGAGCTTGCAACGGTCAACGGCGATAACACGAGCAGAGACTCGAATCAGAGCAAGACCGCCACAAGCAACCCTTCCCCGCGAGAGAAAGCCTCACCCACAGAAGCTGGCGACCCGCAGGAACGTGTCCGTCTCGCGACCGAACTCCGCACACTCCTCCAGGACCAGCGTCGCGCCGAGGCGGCCTACGTCGAGGCTCGCGGCATGACGGGCACGGGTGAGAAGATCGATAAGTACATGCGCCTTCTGAAGAGCTGCCTGCCGCCCGAGGACCAGGAGATGTTGGACGAGAACCTCGAGGACATGATCAAGATGATGGAGGACGAAGCCGACGTTCTTGCGGGGACGGCTCCGCCAGAGGGAGAGGGCGGCGTACAACATGGGTTGCCTGTGCCGATCGGGGTGGGGATTTCCCCGTTGTAGAGGAACGCGGCGTCTCTCCCTCCGTCTCGTCACGCATGGGAGGAGGATCTGGTCGGGGAAGTAGAATTGGAAATGCTGCGAGCCCGACTCGACACGCAAGCTTGGACGGATGGGCCCTCTCAATGCCATGGAGGCGCCTAATTTGTTGTAGGCCTGCGAGACTGCGAGATCTTTTTGTCCCCTATACCGTTTTGGCTGGCTGGACACTTCGCGTTGGGGTCATCTTGGGCTTGGTGTGAGAGAACACAACTTGGGACGGTTGCCCTTGACTTCCAGTTGCAAATCCTTGTTTTGTACCTGTGTTAGGAGACGGTCTGTGCTTGCTTCCCTCCATTTGTTTTCACTCGTCTTGCGCTCCGTCTTTTGTCTCTGGTTGGTGGAGCGAGTAGGCTTATTGGGAGTTGGAGTTTCGTCTACAGGTCTCTGTTTGGGCACATGACTTCTTACGATACTGGTATTCTCTGTTACCTGTTGGATTTACACATGTTTATACATATCCGCTAGCATTTGCATTGCTCGCTGCGGCCAACTCTTCGTACACTTTTCAACTCTATCGGCGTTCAATGGCCTCTCTCCTGGTCCTGGAGATGCCCCTCCATGTCGTTTTTTGTTCGTGGCCCCCTTTCTCTTGCTCTAACGACTTGCTTTTCCAATGTCAGCGTGACCAAGCAAGCGAGTTCCGTCCCTCACCGCACCAGTGGCAAATCTGCCGGGACTGACGAGGCCCCAGGGCCAACCGCCTGGTCTCGTCTCTTTGACCGCAACTCCGGGCTCGTATACTCTTCTTAGCATCCGCAGCCCGTCGTCTGGTGTCTGTAACCGGTCTAAGCCGGGCACCATGAAGGCGAGGCTGCAACCGACGTGGAGGGCGACGCCGGACTAGGAGCGGTGTGGACTTCTCGTTTTCTGCTCCCTTTTCATGGCTGTGTCAAGGCGAAGACGTCGCTTTCTCAAGGGCTCTCCGCGCGATGGCCCTGTCCCGACCTCGGCGCCGAGTTGACCATTATGGTGTCGACGCATCGATTTCTATGATTATGCTTTCTGACACCTTCGTGAGCTTATTCCGCCGTATAGCACTTAGTAGGTGGCAGACATGGAGGGGGACTGCAGCCAAGGGGTGGATGTAGTAAGTAGGATTTCTTTTGCACCAATTTGGAAGATGGATCGCCAGCCTACATAGCAGGAGACGCAGCTCTTCAATATCACATGGGGCTGTCTGGCCGGATTCGACCATCGCCGTTCGATACGAAGCAGCCATTGGCACCGGGCGTTCACCGCGCGTCGTGATCCGCTTCCCTCACTCCTTGCAAAACCGGGGCTGCCTGACTGACGAATTCCGGCTCAGATGACCATCCCACAGCCCTTGATGCCGACTCAGTGATGCTTGGCTTGACTGCTCAGGCCGTCTTCTGAGCCAATGGTCTTTGGGAGACGAGACGGTCCACCGATCGACCGCCGCCATAAAAGGTTTTCGGCCATTTGGTCGTCCCAACAGGTTTGGAATCGAGAGCCTGGTTGGCCCAGGGATCGGGACCTGGATGGAATCCATGGCCGTGGCCTGGCCTGGGCTGTGGGTTGAAGCCACGCCGAATTGAAAGAAGACTGCCTCGTTTTGGGGCATCTCGAGGGCATGAGCCTGAGGGTCGCCCCGTCGCCCCCGTCTCGCCTCGTCCAAGCCTCGGCCGCGCGTGTTGGTGGGGACCGACCGTGGGCCAGGCAAGGCCCAGAGAGGCAGCGGATTGTTTCCGCAACCTGTGACTCTGCTCAGCCTCAATACTCGGTTCCCAGAGTGGAGCAGGGCAACTATAAAACTCAACGTGGGATCTTCCGCCTGGGCTACATGCCGTATCGTCAATCAATGGTCTGGTCCGGCTGGGGCGAGCATGGCGAGGGACACCGGGTTCGGCGCCCCTTGGCAGCCAGCCACAGACGCCGTATACTGGCCATACATGGGGCTTTTGTCAAGACAGATCGAAAGAGGATGCAAATTGCCACGAGATGCGGATGGCTGTCTGCCCAGCTCCTCTCAGGCGGGTCAGAGCAAAAGCATCGAACTACGCGGGGTGTCGCTGGGGGGCCAGGGAGGCGACGCGGCTCCACCCGGCATTGGACAAGACACCGGCGACAAGAACCGTCTGGGGTGGTGTCCGGACTTCGTATATTGACCGCGGGACGGTGGCGGCCGCAGCAATAATAAACGCGGTGCGTGATGACAGAACCTGGCGGTTTCGCGAGGTTGGCGTGTCGACTGGCAAGCGCTGGGCCTGGGAGGGTCGGTGGCGCGCGAGCCCACAGCAGCTGAGCGATTGCGCGGTCAGCCAACCAGTGCACTGGGATCAGAAATCGCCCCAATGGCGGTAAATACACGGAGAGAAGGCCGGAATAAAAATCCGGCATCGACGGTACTACCTCAGGTACATTCTGTATTCTGCATTTCAATGCCCGTCGAGACCACCGGAAATGGCGGTCAGCAGCATCGGCTGCCACGGCCGCCTCGACGTTACTCTGCAGCCGCCTCCCTGCTGGCATGTATCTGCCCTCCAGGTCTTGTGGGCAATGGGAAAAGAGCCGCGACTTCGCCTGATGAGGGCAGCCAGCATGCACCAGTGCACCACAGGGATTCTCAAGTGGACCAGCAGGGATCCGGGGGCTCGTAGGGCTGAGGGATGACAGCGGGGCTCGGCGATCATCCCAAAAGTCGATGCAACGCTGCTGTCAGCCGCCTGCCTGGTCCTCCTCGAATCCTCACAGGCTCCGTGACCTGCGAGGTCGGGTCCGATGCAGGCGGCCGAACCGCAGAATAAGCGCCAACGTGTCTTGTGTGGGATCCAATGCCGTGTATTATGTATTGCCTCCAAAATCGCCCTCGGGACATTCGCTGGTGGCGGTTCAGCGTCAAATGCGACAACATCAGCGCAGGTCGACACCATACACGTAGTCGGGTGCCTCACAAGGTGGCTCGTGACTGGCGCAGCGCCCACCAACCTCATCAGCCAGACACGGCCATCGGCCGTTGGGCGGGGTTGTTGACCCTGCGTCCGCCTGTCTGCAAGCAGAATGGCGTAATGCGGGCGGGAGAGATTCAGGGCACGAGTTTGGTTTTCCGGTCAGCGCCCCAAACATGGTTCCTGCCGGCGCCCACAAGCACTATCCGCATTGGCGCTGCAACGCGCGGAGCGTCAACCCATCATTGCCCTGCCATGCAGTCCGAACTGGAAAGTTCCGCTGCAGGCGAACAGTGCGAGTGGCCGTTGACCAATCCCTCCCTCTTTAACGTTAGGCCCGGCTTCGTTTTGATGGCTCCCGGTCTCCCTCCATGTGCTCTTCCATTTGGTCTTGCTGGAAGAGGGCCTTCAAAAACCAGGCCAAGTTCGAGAATCATGCGGTAGCCTGGCACCGGCTCCGGCTTCAGAACATGTCGAGAGGACACGGTCCTCTTGGAAAAATCAACGGAGGAGCATGCCCTGAAAAAGTCCCGAGCCCCAACCTGAACTGCACCCATGGATGCATGCTCATCCGATGGAGCTGGTGAGCCGGCTGCGGGCTGGCTGCAGGCTGGCAGGGCTGCTGGGATGCTCCCCACCACACCCTGGGCTCCCACCCCCCACCCCACCCCTCACCTCCTGCCCCTCTCGGCTTCAGTGCCCACCACCCAGTGGTTTTTTTTGCTGATGACAGGAGTTTGTTCCGTCCATGCCACCTGCAACTTTCAGCCCCCAACTTTATGGCTTCTCGGTCGCAGGTGACAGCCCACCTGAGCCGTCGCCTCACCTCGCCTGACGGGTTATCCAGGCATGGCTGCCGTGCAGCGGACGGGCCGGCAATGCGCAGCCGGGGTACGTCCGTCCGAACCCGGAAACGGGTCGCCCTCAAGCCCGGCAAGTGCCATGTTCCGCGCCTGTCACAGGGGCGCTGCCACCAGAAGTTGCACTCTGCTGTGTTCCAATTGTATTCTGTGCCCTGCCCGTGAGGGTTGATTGCCCCAGACACGTTCTGCACAGATTAGGTACAGAATACTCCGTTCTGTATCCCCCACTGCCAGACGGAGGGCCTCCGGCACCGATGCAGAGGGCGCCCCCAATCCCGCACATGCGCGTCCCGCCGGCCCCATGGCGCTCGGGCCCGGGGTTTCTGCCGAGATACATGCGCATGCGCATGCAACGAGCAACGTCAAGCTCTATCGGCCTGCCTCACCAGACATGCAACCCGGGTGTTGGGTGTGCGTCGTCTTATGTACCGAACACCGTTGCGAGCACAAGTCCCGCCAAGGAAATGGCGCAGCGCAACACCCTCCCTGCCTCCCTCTCATCAACACCTCCAGACGGGGGCTAGCTGACCCGCCGCACCACGCAACCCCAACGATCGGCGGGCCAAAAGATATCCGCAACTCCCAGCTGCCGACAGAACCTTCTGGCGTTGCGAGTTGCTGATCCCTCTGTGTGCCGAGGGCATGTTTCACACCCTAGAAGAATAGGTCGGCGTGGCAGGCGTGGATGATGCTGACGGCACCTTGGGAGGCTCCGAGGGAGCTGAAGGGCGCGTTGCTAGGCCAAATCCGGGCTTGCAACCAGGCACCGTTCCTGCGCGGCTCGGATTGATACCCAGGGTCACACTCACACCCCTCCGAGATGCTTGCTTCACCAGTCCCCCCAGGCTCGCCAGTCGACCTGAGTCTCCCCCGCCTTGTGCTGGTTTGGCAGCCCTGCAGATCCACCTCCGCCAGATTCCTCAGCGCGCCGGCCGCAAGCTCGAGAGCCTGGGGCTCGCTTCGCCGTCGTCTTGAGTTCAGCTCCCATCACAACAAACCAAGCGCCTGTCATCAGGGATATATCCACCCCATTCACCGTGCGAAGCGTCCTCGGTGGAAGGTTGGCGCCGCATCTCCACCGGCCGCGACATTTGCCAATAAACGTTACTATTGTGTGCAGAGATGCTAGTTGCGACAAGGATTCCATGTCCCTTGACTGGTCCTCTTCAGGACGCCAAGAATGGGATCTCCAGGAGCGAGCAACAAGGTCGCGGCCAGGGTTCCAGCCTCCCCCACCTGCACCACAGCGCCATGCTGCAAGGCTCACGCTGCAGCACACACCGGAAAGCTTAAGCTCGGCGCCACCCTTTCGACTGCCTGCCGCCGTCGTCCGGCCGTCCAAACGCATCCCTCGCGTGCCGGCATCGCAGCGGGCAGGTGGTATTTTCCAGAATACAGCCTCCTGCCCACTCTCTCCTGCGTCCATTTTGCGCCTTCAGAAGTCAGACACGGCAGCTCAGACGGGGTGTGCGACGGGTAATCCAACATGCTCCTCATTCTATCCCATGACCCTGTAGCGTTGCACGACGGTCATCCCAGGATTGGCCGTTCCGCTCTGGCGCCGGCGTCCTGAACAGAGCTGACCTCCAAACCGAGCGGTCCGACAAAATCGCACTATGCCCATGGGAGCTAGTCTCAACCGTGTCAGCCCTTCCTCGATCCGATCTCCGCCATGCAAGCTCACCACTGTTTTCCCCAGATCCAACCAGGATGGCCGTCTGTGTCGCATGCGACATGGTGGATATTATCGCAAGGGCAACTGGGCAAGCCCGGGATGGCGTATAAGTATAAGTATGTCCCCAGGTTCCTCCCACCTCGCCAGGCCCAACTGCAAGGTGAGCATCTCGAACGACCCCTGCCACTGTCGGTTTTGCTGTCACCAACTGTCCCTCCTTGGTACATACTTAAGCACACCTCCTGTGAACGGAAACGTCATGTCCTCGCATTGACCACTCGCCACTGGCTTACCCGTGTGGAATCGAGAAAGGCACGCTCCTGAAGTGAGATCTCAAGTCAGTCCGTGTAAGTGCATTTCCCTTTCTGAGCAGACCTTGCTCCTATTGGGCAATGTTGGCCACCAATTTTCCTGCCTGGTTGAGCCATGGATATTGACGTTTGGAAGACAGTCTCCTGTGCGCTTCGAGCAGCCGGCCGGGTCAACCTCGCATCCCCGGTGTGAGGCTCGCGCATTGTGCTCTCCAGACTCCGAGGACCTTCAGACTCAGTGGTGTTTTGGTGAGGCGATTTTGGTTTCAGGGGGTTCGCAGCGTCAACCATCAAGCTAACATTAACGGTGGCTAGCTCAGCCCAAGTGGAACCTGCCCACACACCTCCTCCAGCGGGATTCCCGAGCCCAGCCAATTTCCGTGCCACCATCCAGCGTCCAGGGCCACCTGCCTGAACCCCCAGCTCACAGCGCCGGGCCACCCACTAAGGCCGAATTACAGCAGAGGGATTGCCCCTGGCAGTCCAAACCCTCGCCGGTCTATTCCTCCCTTTCCGCCCCAAAGGTCCTCCAGATGCCAACCCTCCAGCACCCTCCCGATGACATCGCCTGGGAGGTGCACATTCCAAGCTGGTACGCACCCAGAGCAGTGACTACGCATATATACCTTGCTGCTGCTTCTCTTGTCATCTTGGGCGCGGTCCGCTTCTTGGTCACCAGTTGGCGCGCTCCACGCCGTCCCGGACCCGAACTTCAATCTTGCGACTTTAAGCAACCGCCAACTCACCGTCCGCTTGGACACGCTGGGGGAAGGGGCCTGCCGCAGTTTGCTCCGACCTTTGGGGCCAGATCAGGGCAGCAACGGTTCGAGGCAGATCGGGCACCGAGGTTCGTCCCTCTCAGGGTTGTGCCCAATCAGCTCAGGCCGCTGGGCAGAGCGCCAGCAATGGATGGGGGCGAACATGAGCCCTGGGAGGACCATTACCCATGGTCAGCACTGGCCCCATCACGTGGTGTCAGCAGCAGCAGCCACAGACCACTTCAGGGCCGCTCCCCTGCTGCGGATTCGGTGAGGGACACATCGAGAACGAGACGCAGCCGCTCACCGCGCACGTCTTCTCGGGCCTCTTCAGGGAAGCGTCACAGCGGCAGCTCAGATGGACTTGACAGCCTAGCACCCAGGAGAAAGGGGGAAACACCCACGGCAGGAAGCTGTGGTCACAGTCATGATGGTGCGCCACATACTGGGCCGCACGGTCTCGCAGGAGTCACAAACGGACAATTCGACGACAGCAAGCCTCACCCAGGCCCTTTTCAGGACGCGGCTTTCCCAGGGATGGACCTTGCGGTTCCTAGGCATTTCTCTCGCCCTCCTCGGCCGCCGCCGCTGACACCTCCAACGTTGAGCGGTACTTTCTTCCCCTTTGAAGATCGCCGCCCGGGTTATGCTCCCTCGGTACCTCAGGCACTTGACAGCAGCTTTATCCACCAGCCGAACCCCGAATATGGAGGCTGCTCAAGCTCGACAGACGCTCTCAGCTCCAGCCCGCAGGATGCAACCGCTTTTCCTCGCCGACGTTCATATACCAAAAGCGTCCCCGTCGGAGTCCCCGCCCCGACCCCCACAGCCTCTGGTTCCGCATCGGCGGCGACGACGGCATCGGGCAGTACGACAAAAACACCCTCTCCATTGAGCTACCCGCCCACCTCATCATTACTCCCATCGCCGCCACCTGGCCATTACGAGCCGCCGCCAGCACCGCCAGAATACGAGTTTGTTGGTGGGCCAGGCGGCCCGGGGGTTTTCCTCTCGCAACAGGAGATTGATCTCCAGGGGGAAATCATCTCGGTCATGGACGACGCTGGACACGGGTGGAAACGACACACACGGGTGTACGGCGGCGGGGTATGTCTAGCATGCGTTGCAGCTGCAGAGAAGAATGGCGGTCAAGGCGGCTTTTATGGGGATAAAGTGCCTCTTGAGGACCGCCGGTAGTGTTCCCCAAAGCGCATGCCCTGTTGGTTTGGGTTGAGCACAAGAGGTTCGATTTGAGTTGTGGAGCCGTTATGCAGGACAGCAAACGCCGGCATGCATGCTTGCGTCTAGGGCAGACCTGCGACTGGCCACTGAAAAAGTGTGCTGCATAAGTCGTACTCGGGTTTGCCATGTGGGGTGATGTTGCGTTTTGGCAGATAGGGAGCATCGACGGCCGTTGGTTCTCCTCGCCTCATGACATGGGCATGAACGGTGCTGCGGTTTCCGAAATGGGCTTCCGGTTGGCTTCGGCGGTGGGAGCCAGACTTGGAAGAGACGAGCTCCAACACGGGGTACGATTTGCCACGCGTGCAGAGGCGATCTAGGGGCCAACTGGAAGGGTGGCCATACCCAAGTCTTTGACACGCTTGTCATGATCTTTTTCGTTTTCAGGTTAGAGCTGTCACGTTACGTCAGCCGCGAGGTTCTTCTCATTCTTCTCCTTTTACCTATATATGTATTCCATCTACACCGGCATGCATGATCGGCAGCATCTTCGAGGGCGACTTGTATCACTACTTGCGCGATCTCATAGCGTAGTTATGACATACGACGGCTCCTGGGTACAAAAATGTCAGTTGTTTGCAATGATGGCATCCGCAATGGCTTTATTGCTCATGACATTGTTGAGATGGAAAAGCTTATACTGTCAACCTGGCCGACTCAGAGAATAAAGTGTGCATGTCACATGCGCCATGGAAATCGCGCGTGGCCTACTATTAACACTCTGTATCGCAGCTCAAGAACTAGGTAGAGTAACTATGAAGTCCCGTCCAGCGAGACACCCAACAGGCATGTTGATTTTGGAATATTGGGCTGGCTGCTAAAGTCCTCCCCAGCATCTCTCACTTCCGTCTTCAGATGGCGCGGGCAAGACCTACAGCGCCTCACTTCCGGTCTAAGTTTGCTGGAGAGATTTGGAACGATCAGTCGTATTTCGCTGAGCAACCGACGTTCCACGCCTGCCGCGATCCTTCATAACCAACACAATGTTTGGAAGCGCTTGGCCAAAGTCCAATGTCGTTTAATACATTGAAAGCCTAAATTCTCACGTCATCTGCGCCGCTGGGGTGCATATTGCAGCCATATCCGGAAAGCCCGTATCTCTCTCTCAAGATATGTTTGCCGGATGGCCCCCCTTGATCTTCCCAGTCAGCGACTCAGTCTCAGTAACAGAGATTACATACGTGTAGAATGGGGTTGGATGATCTAGAAACCAACTTTAACCGGTGTCCTATGCGTTGTTGCCTCGGGTGGTAAGGTAGAGTGCCAGATCCTCCTCTCAACAATGGGCGTGGGGATCCATCGTGAATCTGACACCCAATGAGATGGCGAATCAGGGCGTCAAATATCCAGAAGCAGTTACGGCGGCATGAATTTTGCCTTGGAGCAGTATTAATCATTCCGTATTATCTGAACTACACGTCCATAGACTCGTGGTAAGCCTGAAGCAGGGGTTGGAGATGAGAAGGACGGGGCGCATTGCTGACCAGCAACATTTGCCCGATCAGGAGCTGTTAGCGAATAAGACGGTTGTAACAGGATCAACTTCGAGAGATAATCGATACGCCTCGTGAATTAATAAGCGGCGAGGTCAGGCCCTGGTTGTGAGAGGAGTGATGCCAACGAGGAGAAAGCTTAGGGTTCAATCATCATCAATGGCGGATCGCAGCTGAATCCAAACCCCTCAGTAGCCGCCTCAAGTCAGATAGGTAAAATCCCTCAAGATCAGGGCGCTATGGTGGTAAGGAGACGGATTACCTCAGCGGTGATATCTCGAAGCACCGTACCGAAAGTCCATCGCGGCTGTTCCCGACGCGACCGTGTACCTCGTGGGGTTTGAGAGTCACAACATCCAGGTACATGCCGAGAGCCCGGTCCGCGAAGGCGTTCTATGAACGAGCAACCGAGGTTGGAAATCATGAAACGGAAAAGAAATATGCAACGGTAGTCACCAGTGCGCTGGTAGGAAAAGGATTCCCGCAATCGGGATGGAGCGAGCTGATGCCTAACGAATTCAGCTAGCAAACTTGACCAATCTCCAATGTGAATCCTTGATGTCTAGCACTAATATGTGAGGTACCTGAGGTTGAGCCTCTGTCCTTCGGGTTGCAGAAGAAGAATGACGACTCGAAGTTTTCTGTGCTGTCCATCGCCAGTGGTTTCGCATAGTGAAGTCGTTGCTCAGGATGTCTGGGGTTGGTTCCAATGAGCGGCCAAGTTGCCCCATCGGTTTGTGAAAGGCTTCGTCGACGGAGTACGGTTTGATTCACGGCCGCTGATGTGGCTTTTGACCCCTTATCTCCAACTAGAGCCCTCTTGTAAAGTGGAAACCGAAAGAGAAACACTCATCGTCGAACCGTGTGTTTGTTAGGGCTTCCAAAACTATATGTCAGCCCAGAGGATGCAGGACTACCAAAGTACCGAGGTAGCGTAACCGGCATTGTGCATATGAGAGGTGATCAAAGATCCAACCGAGTTAGAAGCATGATATCGACAGCGTTGCCATCCTTCGAACATCCTAACGTTTTCGCCTGTGGCGAATCTGTAACTGCCCATCCAAGTTGCGTGACAACTGAAGTTAGGCGGTAGGCCGTTGGGACCTTTTATTCCTATTGTTCCTCGCCTGACGCTGCCTCTTTTGTCTCTGGGTTAGATGCTCAGACGCATCACAACGCGTGTTATTCAGAGCCTGGCGATCGGACGACTGTCTCGTACCAACGGGGAACAGCCCCCGGACGGGTTCGGCGTCACTTGCAATGGTGGACAGTACGGAGTATCCATGATGGGGACGTGGGCACCCAATTTTTGCTCCGCAGTGGTGGCAAAGTGAGTCATGTGGCATGAACAGGTGGCTTTGCCCAGTGTTCGGTTCCGTCTATCTGGGTGATGAAGGACTAGGGATGGAGTCGCTACACAGTAAGATGGCCTTTTATGTGTCGGGTTTCCTTTTCCTTTGGCGGATGTTGTTGAGGCAGCCTTGCTCTGAGCGCGGAATTTGGTTGAGGACGATACGAAGTGCAGAATGGCTAACTTCTTTGATCCCCAGTCTCCAGACGAACGTCGAGCTTCCCACGTTTGGAATATGGTTGATCACTGAAGAAAGTTGATGAAGGGATAGGCAAGGAACGGGCCCACTTCCACATGGCCACGTTCTCGATCATCCCAAAATTTGGACATGGGCTGGTCCAGGGGTAGAAACATGTATGTACTGTGTAGGCAGAGGGTTCCTGGTGTGCGATCTTGGCAGGCGGCGCAGCACATGTTTGGAAACAAGGCAATCCTGACACGAGCCCTGCCGCCCATGGTCCGCGGTAATACAAGTATGGACATGTCTTGACTTTTGATCATGGCCAGATCATTCATCGGCAAACGGATAAGCCAAGCAACTCCTTCTGGTGCTCTCCGGGTCCGCCAGGATGCGCAGGTGCCTTACCTGGAATCAGACACGGAAAACGGACGGGAAGCTGGGGATCTGCACTGGGGTTTAAGCGCTCTCGCGTGCAGCTTGATTTGCAGAGGCGCGCCGTCGCTCAGTTGGTTGCATTGAGCGGCGGGGTGTGGAGCTGGCGGAGTGATTCATGCGACGCGCATGCAGGGTCCGCAGGCAGTGTTTCATCAAAACACGGCCGCCCAGCCCGGGTATTATCAGACTGCGGAGGGCAGGTTGTTCAGCATGCGGGTGGGTGTGGGAACGATCGCTGCTCGAACTGTTGAGGCCTGGACGACGACTGAAGCTGTTGCTGGCGCTGTCGTGCACAGCGCTGAATCGCCAAGTCAGCCCTCGGCCGCCGCGTGAAACGGGGCCGAGGCCAGCATTGCTGCATCTTGGTGGATTGACAGGTCAGGTGGGTGAGGCGAGAGAGGTCCATCGATCAGACGGGGAAAGCCATGGCTGCAGCCACAGTGCAACCCCTGTGCGACATTCAGGGGGTGGCCGGCCATGACCGACATGCTCGATTGGTGGCCGCAGTGGTCCCCGTGAGGCTTGAGCTGCTTTCTGCGAGGCTCGCTCGTCTTGCCTCGAGCAATGACCTCTTTGTCGATGTTTCACGCCTTTCCCAGGATTCCGAAACACGCGAAAAGTCCCAATCCGGGTGTCGGACACGGGGTTCGTTCGCCCGCCAAGGCGGCGGCCAACTCACCGTTACGGAGAACTCCTCCAATGCCTATGTGCGGGGCCCATGCCGTTAGGGCTGCCAGGAGGCACGGCAACCGGGTGGTCGCCATCTCGATTGCAAATCTTCGGTGGAGTCGTGCCTGGGGGGGTTCCAAGCGAACCCTTTCCGGACGCATGGATCGCAATCTGGAAGATCACCAGTCGTCAATGCTGGCACCGTTCAACCGTCGTAAGTAAAGAGAAGGACGAGAGACGGTGGGGAGATATCAGCAAATATGGCCTGTCATTATTGTGCAGCTTGATTAGGAGAGCTGACGGTTGGCTGGTTGGCGAGCAGCCCGCCCGCCCAAGCCGGCCGCGAGCCGACCGCAAGCCGAGCCTGCCGCCGCCTCCGAATGCAGGCCAACACAGGCCAACAGAGGCCAAACAAAGGCGCGGCGGAATGACAGCGACCGATCCTGAACAGCGCTGGCCCCGCAAATAGACGAAATGACTGGCGGTTTCGGAACTTCCGACGCAGGGCGTTCTGCGCAAATAACTTAACTCGATATTGTTTCTGGTTATTGACGTTGGATGCAGCTTGGGAGAGGGACGCATGGCAGGTCGAGCGGGTGTGCCAAAGGCGACGGGACGCTGCAACGCGATTCGCCTCGACGCCGCAGCGTGACCCCAAAGCTCTGCTGTGGTCCGCTGCCGCCATTGGCCTGCTCCTGGGAGACCAGCACAGCTGCTAGCCCAGTCGAGACTAGCGGGTGTTGAGCTGGCCTTCGTTGCCTGATCCCAGTGACGAGGGCGCATAGCAAACCAAGGGACCAGCCTAGCATCTGCAACTGGCCGCAAGGCGTGGAACTGTTAGGCCGGGCGAGTCCCTGCATTTGGTCCTTTGTACCGATCCACCCGCACGGCTTATGTCAGCCTCGTGTTGGCGAGACATATGGGCTCTGATTGGCTGATCTGCTGCACCTGGGACCATCGGCGATTGAGAGCCATTGACTCCCAGCGTGGCAGCCACGGCAACCCAGGCACGCCGCGCCCGTTTTGCGCCCGCTGCAGGAGTTGGCGGCGCGCTCCCTTCAATCACGGTGGGCCGCTATCCGCTCGGCCCTTGATGTGACAGGCTCCCCTGCCGCGAGCCCCCTGCTCGCCGGCCAGTCATGTTGCGCCCTGCTGCTCCCTGTGCCCAAGCCAGCATCGGTTTGTGCCCCACCGGCTCCCAGTCTCCTGTCCACTCCCTGTCCACTCCTTGTCCAGTCTCCGTCGATGCCAGCCTCTCATCTCTCTCGCTTGCCGAAGAAGCCCTCCTCCCTCTTGCTCCTCCTGCTCTCCTCTTTTGCATCACCAGCACACCACCCTTCCTTTTCGCCCTTTCCCTCTTCCTCCCTTCGTGGCGCCTCTTCGTGCCGTCGCCGTCGCCGTCGTTGCCCGTCATAATTTTTTTCTTGGTTCGACCACCAGAATTCACCCATCGCCTCGTTCTCTCGCCCCGCTGCACAAATCGCGATTCCAAGAAAAAAAAAAGGAGAAAAGGGGAGGCATTCGGAAGGGAAGGCTCACCACCAAAACTCATTTTTAATCCTTGTATTCTATTTTGCGCGCACATATCATACATTTCGTCGCCGCCGCCTGCGAGCTCTCGACCAGATCGCTTCTCACCTCCGCCGCAGGCCTTCGCGCACCTTAATTTCCCGATCGGCGAGACCTTGTTCAACACCACCGAGAAGACCACTTCCTCGACATCGTCATTCGGCCGACTCGACCACCAGATACAACTGGCTGTGCTTGCACGGCTGCGAGGAGCAAGGTCGCCCGTCCGTTTCTTTGACAGTTGGGCCTCGCGTCAAGCACAAAGCACGACCCGCGCGTCCTGCCGCAGTTCCCAGCTGCATCCATCCCGTCACCACGCACGTTGGGTTGGCCCGCGTCTCGCCACTGCATTGAGCATTGAAGCCGCCACATTGTCAGGAAGCATCCTCTTTCTTTCTTGGACGTCCGTCTGCTCCTTCGCCAAAACCAGTCTTCAAGAGCCGGATCGAACCTGATATCGCCTGTCTCTCTTTCCCACCGCCATTCCGACCTCGACGCTCATTCAAGCACCCTCGATCATTTCACAAATTGTTAATACCGTCATCCACGCATTTTCAGCCCGCCGGTTTTTGCAACACCCGTTATTCGATTTTGATAGTCTGCAACAAGGAATTCTCGCATCATTTTTTTTTCAGGCCTCCGAGAGAGACCAGATAGACTCGGCCGCCGCAAGTCGAACGTTCGACCACGTCTTCTTCGCCGCCGCCCTTTTCGCCCGTACATTCTAATACTCGCATTGTCTCCGCTTGGAACTCAGGACAGACAGAGATCGAAATGGACGCCGGCAGTCTCGCTCAGATGTCTCACGCTCCGTTCAATCAGGCCCACGGCCTGACCATGGGCTCCGGTCTCGCCTCTCGCCGGGGAGGCCAGGGCATCAAGCCGCTTTCGTTCGATACGATAAAGTCGCCAACCGAGCGTGACAATGGTCTGCCGACTCCTCGCACCAGCCGCTCCCACTTGCTGGCAGGTCTCCGCACGGCTCCCAAGTCGGCCACTGCCACCAGCTTCCCCAACCTGCCCTCCCCGACGACTGTCGCGCCCCAGGGCCGGAACCGCAACTCGATGGCTCCGGGCATGTACGACTCGGCCAGCCTGTACAACGGCCCGAAGACCTCGATGCCGCGTTTTGCCAGCCAGCCCCAGCACCAGCCCCAGCAGCAGCAGCAGCAGCAGCAGTCGACCCAGAAGCCGGCCTACAATTCCGGGTCGTCGTTCAACCAGCACTACACGGCCGAGCAAGTTCTGGCCCCTCCGCAGCTCCAGTTGGACGAGGCTCGGGAGCACATTGATCCCAACCTCCACGCCCAACTCATGTACACGAACGCATACCTTTCGGAGCAGCAGCAGCGTCTTCAGCAGCAGCTGAGGGCTCTCCAGGCTGCTGCTCAGCAGTTCCAAGGGCTGAGCCTAAACAATCAGGCCCAGATGATGCAGCAGGGCTACCCGGCGGTGTATCAGCAGCAGATGCAGAACGTGCAGGCCATGATGGCTCCGGTAACGCCCCAGACGGGTGTCTACACTGTGTACGACCACGTTACGGGCCAGCAGACGCTGTACATGGATCCGAGCCACGCCCAGGCCCAGGCTCAACTCAATGCCCAGCTCCAGGCCCAGCTCCAGGCCCAGCTCCAGGCCCAGCTTATGAATCCGGCCCAGCTGGCTAACGGATACGGAAACGTGCATCAACCTGCTGTTGGCACTCCTCGCCTGCAGGTTTCTCCTCCGCCTGCGATGCCCAATGCCACGGGATTCCGTATCCCGACTCCGCCGCGCCGGTACGATTCTCCGCCCGAGAGCCACGCCCCTCTGCCGCCGCCTTCCGCCAACGCCTTCCGCCGAGGTCATAAGAAGGCCCCGTCGGTCTCCAACAAGGCCCATCTGTCGATCGCGACCAACGAGGACCCACTGAAGTCGGCCGGCCCCAAGACGGCTTCGTTCCCCCTCACCCCATTGACTGCTGGTTACGGACCAGGCCAGGGACGCGCGGGCGAGCACCCAGTCCGGCAGCCCCGAAACCCGCCGTCCCTAGACGAGCTCAAGTCCAAGCCGACGGCCAAACATGAGGGAAGCAAGAACTTCGTGACTCGTACTCGCCGCTCGGCCATCAACAACCTTGTGCGGGCTGGACTCGAGAGGCGCAAGGAGGCTCGGAGCTCGGGAAGCATCAGTCCAATCTCCGAGAGCACCGAGGAGCTCATCGAGACGCCCATGACGGACAACGACAGCGATTCCGGCCGTAGCGGGTCGGGCAGCCTGATTGACCGCGACGAGTGCAGCCTCCCCAGTTCAAGAACTAGTACCGGCAGCTGGGGTGCCATTGGCTCCGACCGCCCGGGCTCCCGCCAGAAGCTCCATCGGTCCAGCGTCGACAGTGCGCCTTCGGACTCGGAAAATGCGCCAGGCAGCTTCGCGAGCCTTCTCAAGAACAGCAACCGGGGCGCCAAGGTCGAGGGCGATGTCCAGCGCAAGGCCAGGCTCGTCCTGACCAGCGCCGAGAAGCGCAAGCTCGCTGCCTAGTCGGCACTGGGATTGGGGGGCTGGTGAGCCGGAGAACACCGCATCTTACGCTAATTCACGATTATGCCCATGTCTTTTTCTTCACCGCCTGGACGAGCCGTGGACCTGCTCTGCGGGATGGATTTGCAGCGCATCTCTTTCCCAGGAGCTGTTCTGGCACGGCTTACGAAGTTATTTTTGCCCTTTCTTGAGACGACCGGGACCTGACATTTGGCAATGGGTTTTTTTTCTTGCACCTGGGACCCTGCTTTGTTTTCTTCTCGTTTACACAATATGACGGGGTTGTCTTGTTTCTTTTGGGTTGCATTTTTGGGAGCAATGCCTTGGCCTTTGCAGTTTTCGATTCTTGCCGGCGTCGACGCGCCGCCGGGTTTACCCTTCCCAAGACCGGCGTTGTGGAGGAGGTCCTTCCTCGGCTCGCCGGGTCCTTCGATTCCTACCGTCCTTGACCGGCATTCACGACAACCAAGCCAATCACGTCTTGCGGGGGTCTTTTCCAGCTCAGGTACTGGTAGTCTAGGGCTTGGATCGTGGTAGTTCGGAGCTTGGGATATCGGCCATATCAGCGATGACGGGTGGCTGGACACTGTTTGGGGAGGTGAGAGGGATAACACCGTTTCACACTTTGGGAGCACGTCAGTCTGGGAATGGATTCACGCTGTTCATGGCATGGATTCTTTTGCTTGGGTTGTTCTGCCCACTGAAGAAAATCAGATTTGTGGGAAACGATTAGGGGGATTTACATGTGGGATGGATGCGTATCCGGGCTTCCATCACATGGTGCCGCCTGGTTGAGACGGAGCGTGGGCGCGTGCTCGAGTCTCGAAAGACTGGCTTAGCTAGCTACTTAGCTACCCCACTGAGCTTTCCATTCATGTGCATCAGTGCATGGTCTTGATATCCTGCCTACCGTTACTCCAACTTGTCTTGTGCGTGATCAGCCGACCCAACCCGCCCCGCGCCTCGGTTACCTTACGGTCGCTCTCATTGCTTCGAGCAGTGTTGTTGGTTTAATGCAACTGGAAGGAGATGCCCCGGGCCTCGAACATGTGTACCAGCTCTTCCAGCTCGGCCTCATTCCACTGCCATGAGTCGTCGTAGTCAGTGTGCAAGCGGAAGGTTGTCAGTTTCGGGGTGTAGGCCAGGATTGCGTCCCGGGCCTCTGACCCGGTGAACTGGTCGTCCCCCACTGTGGGGCCACCCGCCTCGTAGTCGAGCGTCTTCAGGTTCGGGCAGGCGCGGAGGATCCTCTTGAGCGACTCGGCGTCCAAGGCGCTGGACTGGAAAGTCAGGCTGATGAGCTTGTCGAGCGTCGCAGCGCCCAGATTGGCGCACCCGTCGACCATGTAGAAGGCCAGGTCGGTCAGGCCGGGAGCCGCATTGAAGAGGCGGGCCATGTTGCCCAGGTCGAGGCCGTACTCGGTGTCAGCGTGGCTGAGGGCGGCGCTCTGCAGGCGCGGCAGAGATCGCGGGGGGCAGAACCGGAAGACGTCGAAGTAGCCGAGGGTAGCGTGGAGGCGTTCGAGGTTCGGGGAGAGGCTGACGATGATGTCGACGGTCACGTTGTGGTCGCTAACGAAGCGGTCGCCGTCATCGAGTGGGTTTCTCAGCCCCCGCCTGCCCCTCTCAAGCGCCGGCATCGCGTCCAGATAGACCTGGCACTTGTCCTTGAAGTAGGCCACGAGCTGGGGTGCGCAGTCGCCGTGGTCAACCCCGCGGGGGTCGCTGAAACGCAGCTCTCTGACGAGGCTGGCGAGGTCCTCTCGCTCCAAAAGAGTCGCGGCGAGATGCCACCAGTTATCGCACAGGGGGCGATGATAGAGGTGGGCTCTTGCCATGGCGTTGAGCTGTCGCGATGTCAGGCAGAGGGCAGCAAGGGCCGAGACACGCTCACGATCCGCGGCACGAGTGTTTGCACATCCGCAGACCGGGTCGAGGCAGCACCGGCCGTCCCAGTCCCCGTCGTGCGGGTTCCCACCGCAGACGAGGCACAGGGTCTCGACGATCTCCTGGACGAGTTCGGTGGGGAGGGCGCCGAACAAGGCCATGGCGGGAATGACGGGCACCGGGACAATCCGAGGTCTTGATCCGAGCTCGGGAGCTGTAGTGATGAAGCTCGGAGTGGCCGCCGCGGTTGTTGTGTGAGGCGATGGCTGACTGATTGCCGGATCGCCTGAGTGAGCACGTACCTTGGGGACCTAAGTGAGTGAGTAGGGAGTGATCAAGTCTCGGCCCGAGAGTAAGACGAAAGAGCTCGGGTTCCAGGTTGGCTTCAAACTGGATTGCGGCGGAGAAATCGCTTAATTTCCTGACACTCACAGCGCCGGGCCACGCAGCAAAGATGAGCAGGATCTCAGCTGCATCTCGCTCATCCTGCCATTGCATCAAACCCCCGGAAATTCTCAATTGCATACACAACCTGCGCAGCCGTTGCCGACGGAGAATGGTTGTTTGCAGTGTCCACTTCTTTCCACGTTCTGCTGTCAGCAAACATCGGCTCTCGCGCTGATTCATCACTTATCTCCGAATCGCAGGTGCCCCGCCTCAGCGCCAGGTGCCGGACTTCGGCTCCGGCCAGATGGCGGGGTCGCAGCTCTCGGCCGTGAAACCGGCGACGGCTAACGTTAGCGCAGACGGGGAGCTGATGTCGCCATTTCGAGCCGTGCTTTCTCTAAGAAGCATTTCTGTGTCTCGCGAGGAGTAAGAACGGGACAATTTGACCACCGTGTCCCGGTGTATAAGTAGGACAGGTAAGCCCGGGACTCGAGCCTAGATCCGTTTTGTTTGCATCCTCACGCTCCACATCAGTCAACAGTCCTGAGTATTCCTGAAGACCGAAGGAGTGAGACATAGTCAGACAAACCCCCCCTCACCCTCACCCCGACTCCGAGACGGCCTCACTGACGCTTCTCTTCTCTCCCTCACAGCACACCTACAGCGCCACATCTGACTCGAACTCTGCCCCTGAACTTCAACCCGCCCCCAAATTTGCACAATGTCGCCCCTCGTCGTCCAGTCCCCCAAGCCGCGCGTCATCCTGGGCTTAATGACCTTTGGCCCCGATGAGTCGACAGGTGCCCGCGTCACCGACGTCGGCGAGTTCGGCAAGGTGCTAGACCTCTTCCAGGCGCGCGGCTACAACGAGGTCGACACGGCACGCGTCTACGTCGGCGGCAAGCAGGAGGCCTTCACGCGCGAAGCTGGCTGGAACGATCGCGGCCTAACCCTGGCGAGCAAGATCAAGTACCCCTCGCAGCCCGGGGACAACGCGTACGACAAGGTGCTGGCGTCGCTGGACGTCAGCCTGAAGGAGCTTGGCACCGAGACTGTGGATATTTTGTATCTGCACGCTGCTGTACGCTCGACTCCAAATTGTCCCTATCATGCCCCGTCTGACAGCGGAACAGGACCGTGCAACCCCCTTCGCCGAGACTCTCCGCGCCATCAACGACCTCCACAAGGCCGGCAAGTTCGTCCGCTTCGGAATCTCCAACTTCGCCGCCTTCGAGGTCGCAGAGATCGTCCTGACCTGTCACAACAACGGCTGGGTGCGCCCGACCATCTACCAGGGCATGTACAACGCCATCACGCGCTCCATAGAGGCCGAGCTGGTTGTCGCTTGCCGCCGCTACGGCCTGGATCTCGTCGTCTATAACCCCCTGGCCGGCGGCCTGTTCTCGGGCAAGATCAAGTCCCGCGACCTGGTCCCCGCCGAGGGCCGCTACAGCGACGCGGCCGCGTCCGGGCGCCTCTATCGGGACCGCTATTTCAGGGACACCACTTTTCGAGCCCTGCAGGCGATTGAGAAGGCGGTGGATGAGGCCGGCTTGACCCTGATCGAGACGGCGCTGCGGTGGGTGGTGCACCATTCCGCCCTGAAGGTCAAGGACGGGAACGACGGTATCATCATTGGCGTGTCGAGTCTCGAGCAGTTGGATGCGAACCTGACCGATCTCGAAAAGGGGCCGCTGCCGGATGCGGTGGTCAAGGCCCTGGACGATGCGTGGGCTATCAGCAAGGCAGATACGGTGAATTTTTGGCACAAGGAACTCGAGTACACCTACGACACGCGGGAAGCGCTGTTTGGGGAGGGGGCGAAATAGACGCCCTCCCATCATCTTAAATCAGAAATTTTCACGGTCATGCCCATGAATTTTCCTTACCGGCCTCCACAGATACAAGACCCCAAGTGCGTTGATGGGCACAAGAACAAGATGAGAGAACCAGGCCTACCTAATTATGAGTCTAATGAGACGACCGAGGAGGCACGGTTCCCCATTTGACGGGCCTGTCCACTGATCCCGCATGGTGGCGCTTTGGACAACTCGGCGATAAACAGCGGAGGGGATGATGACCCGAGCTCGAATTTACGCTCGGCCGAGAGACGCGCCGAGACATTCGAGACGTGTCCATCACGACGCTCTCCACGCCAAACTGGCGCGCCACCACGTGAGCCCCTTGAACCCGACCACTCATGGCCGTCTCGGCATTAGGGGGTGCTCCGATCCGGGATGGTGGCGTCGCTCGGCACGCAATTTACGAGATGCTGCCTGGACACCGCCTGATGCCCCCGGCAGCCACTGTCTCGAGCTGCAACAGTATGAAAGAGCCGGCGGTTGCCCCTCTTCGTTCCTCAGGCCTTTTCCCGTCCTCGCCTCCGTCGCGTATTGGTCTTTGACTCCAACATATCTCGATCCAAACTCACTTCCAAACACACATCATCCCTCCAAATTCGCTCTCAAACCCCACGACTTGCCCACCATGCCCGTCGGCCACGTCTCTCTCCCCACCACCCCCACCACCTTCAAGCCCATGCGCGACTTCTACCTCACCACCCTGGCTCCACTGGGGTATACGCTCTTCATGGAGAAGGACGATACATTCCTCGGCCTGCAGGCCAACCGGGACCCAGACTTTTGGTTGCACTGCGGGGGGAAATCAGAACCGTCAGGCCTGCCCGAGCTGGTCGACCCGACCCTGAATGCCGAGGAGAACCGCAAAAGACTGCCGAGGGGGAAGGTTCATGTTGCGTTTAGTGTTGGGAGCAGAGCAGCGGTCGAGAAGTGGTTTAAACATGCTGTGTGAGTGAAACCTTTCTCTTCTGTGTTTCCAGTTGCATCCCCTCCCCCCACCACCCCGACAGTGCCCAAGTACTTGACTCTGGGATGGGGGTTATCTGCTAACGTAGAGAACCCACCAATGTAGCAAAGCAGGTGGTATCCCGAACGGCGAGCCTGGCGAGAGACTCGAGTATGCCAAGGGATATTACGCCGCATTTGTGCTGGACCCAATGGGGAACAACATTGAAGCTGTCTACTTCAACCCCTGGTGGATGCAGTTGGTCAAGGCCGCCCCGAAAGTCGCGACGGTCGTGTTTGGTGCAGTTGTTGGCCACTTCGCCCTCGGGTACGCTACTGCGGCGGGCTGGGTGTGATTGTCTGATAGTGGCAAGCAGCTTTCCGGTCTTCTTGACAACTCTGGATGCCAAACAGCCGGTTCGCGAGTTGACCAAGAGAGACACAAAACTCGGAGGTTTTGACAGGTGGGATTATCATTTGATCAGGTACTTGGAAGAATGTTTCTTTCTTCTTTGTCTATCGAACAAGGTCTCCAAAAGTAAACATTAGTAGGCTATAACGAATCATTCTTCCACCATTTCCCTCCAACTCTCAACCCAGTCTGCTGCCGTGCTTCCTGCGCTTTCCCTCCACCGTCCAACTCGTGACCACCAAGAGAGTTGCTGATCAAAGTTTAATATCCTACGCGTTGTGGGTTAGTACGACTACAATTTCCATGACTGGTGGTGGTGGGGTATTGCACTGACTCTCAGGATCCGTGGTTTGTGGAAGGGTTGGGGGAGGGTTTGGGCGGGCAAGGCTTCTCATATGCTCCCCGCTTCTGTTGGACCTGACGAGGACCCGCAGCCGCACGGTACAATGATGCGAGAGCCATGTCGAATACCCGCCGTGATTGAGTGAGGACAATCTTTGAGAAATGGCTGAGTCACTTGGTGATGTGGTTGGTGTTAAAGGGTGCAGGTTGAGGCGTGTTTAGCTAGGTATTTGGGCTTGTTTAAAATCCAAGAAGAGTTGTTTGGGGAAATACAACAGAGACCAATATCAAGTTTGGAAGAGCCAGTCCCTTTAAATCTCTGGACACCCCTTCTATGGTGCTTTCGGCGACGCCGGTCGAAACAAGTTGCCAATAACAAAAGCTGAGCCCGAGTAGGACAATCGGGCTCGCCCAGAGACAAAGCACGGTATGCCAAACGGAAGGACCATGAAAGTTTCATCGTGTTTCTATCACATTTTGAATTGAGGAATGTCTCAAAGAGGCCAAGCGTGAAGCGTCGTGGCTTACCCATCGGACAAAGAAACGACACGGGGCGCCCCAGAACTGGGATAGGCTTCTCACTTCTCACACCTGACTGACTGGGCTGCGTGGCGGTGGGATTACCAAGAGTTATGCGCTCATATGAAATCGCAAGTCTTATAATCATGCTCTCTCTCTTCATAATACGGGGTGCGGGACAAACACGTAAGTAACGTAGGCCAGACTGAAGCATGGATGTGTGAGTCTGCCGAACGGATTCCACTGTACCGCCAAAAGGAACTTTCGTTCTTTAAATCCAGCACAAGTTATTTGAATCTTTTACTCTGTTTCAAGAGAAAGATAAGGAATTTAAAGCCGCGACAAGGTTGGACAGGGGCGAGATTGGCAGGCTACCTCTAATTAGAAACCATCATGTTACGATGTAGGCCTGTGACAGACTTCCAAAGCTATTAGCCGTGCGAGTGGTGCTAGAGAGGCGTCGGGGGGGGGGGGACGAAGAGGCATCGGGAGAGGAACAAACTTGAATTGACCGAGGTGAAGAGACTTTCCCAAAATTACGTAGCATCATTTTCTGATGGGCAGTGGGCGTATTGTCGATAGTTTTTGCTTCTGATGAGAGATAATCGGCACAGATCCCAGACTCGTTTACCATCG
>OUNM010434877.1_pt1 | contig 36413 bp, 39 predicted proteins | sample 1769961 | NCBI WGS metagenome assembly OUNM01 (sample SAMEA3914820, study PRJEB12502) | metagenome | biome: forest; material: soil | place: USA | collected 2012-03-12 | depth 0.3 m | reverse complement strand
GACATCCTGGGCGACGAGGATCACCTCGGCGACATGGATTTCAAGGTCGCGGGCACCAGCCAGGGCATCACCACGATGCAGATGGACATCAAGATCGCGGGCATCACGCGCGAGATCTTCGAGGCTGCGCTCAACCAGGCCAAGGAAGGCCGCGCGCACATCCTCGGTGAGATGAACAAGGCGCTCGATCACACCCGTGAAGAGCTGTCGGCGCACGCGCCGCGCATCGAGACGATGACGATCGACAAGTCGAAGATCCGCGACGTCATCGGCACCGGCGGCAAGGTGATCCGCGAGATCGTCGCCACCACCGGCGCCAAGGTCGACATCGACGACGAAGGCGTGATCAAGGTCTCGTCGTCCGATCTGACCCAGATCGAGGCCGCGATGAACTGGATCAAGGGTATCGTCGAGGAGCCCGAGGTCGGCAAGATCTACAACGGCAAGGTCGTCAACATCGTCGACTTCGGCGCGTTCGTGAACTTCATGGGCGGCAAGGACGGTCTCGTCCACGTGTCGGAAATGAAGAACGAGCGGGTCGAGAAGCCGACCGACGTCGTGTCGGAAGGCCAGGAAGTGAAGGTCAAGGTCCTCGAGATCGATCCGCGCGGCAAGGTTCGCCTGTCGATGCGCGTTGTCGACCAGGAAACCGGCGAAGAGCTGGAGGACACGCGTCCCCCGCGCGAGCCGCGCGAAGGCGGCCGTGATCGTGGTCCGCGTGGCGGTGGCGATCGTGGCGGCGACCGTGGTCCCCGCCGCGACGGCGACCGCGGCCCGCGCCGTGACCGTGGTGACCGGGGCGGCGATCGCGGCCCCCGTCGCGAGCGCTCGGAAGGCGGCAAGGACGAGGGCCCCGAGCCGTCTTTCGCGCCCGCCTTCCTGACCGGCGGCGACGACTGAGATAAACAACCGGGAAAGTCCGGGGAGGATGAAGGGCTCGGGAGGCAACTCCCGGGCCCTTTGCCATTGGGGCGGGGTTGACGCGCCGGTCGAACCAGCTAATACTTCGCTACATGGCGAAGCATTCATCAGCGGCGATCGACCGCACCTTCTCGGCGCTGGCCGATCCCACCCGGCGGCACATCCTGCAGCGCTTGAGCGACGAACCCGGATTATCCGTGAGCGAGCTCGCCCGGCCCTTGTCGCTCAAGCTGCCGGGCATGATGAAGCATCTCGATGTCCTGTCCGATGCCGGGCTGATCACTCGCGCCAAGACCGGCCGCACGGTGGCGGTCAACCTTTCCGCCGAGCCGATGCGCGAGGCGATGGAATGGCTCGGTCATTACCAGCGTTTCTGGGCGTCGAGCATCGACCGGCTGGTCGCGTTCGTCGAACGGGAGAGCGGGCAATGACCGCCAATTTGCCCAGCGTGACGCTCGTCCGCCGTATCAAGGCCTCGCCCGCGAAGGTATGGGCGGCAATCACCCAGCCCGAGCTGATGATCCAATGGTGGAGTCCCGACGCCGGCCCGACGCTCAATGTCGAGGCCGACGTACGCCCCGGCGGCCGCTTCAGCGTCGTGTTCCGGCTGGTCGATGGCAGCGAGCACAATCCGACCGGGATCTATCGCGAGGTGGTGCCCGAGGAGAGACTGGTCTTCACCTGGGACCTGCCCGGCGCCCGCGAACCCGAATCGCTGGTCACGTTCCTGCTCAGGCCGATCGATGGCGGCACCGAGCTGACCCTGATCCATGCGCAATTGCCCGACGAAGCGGCGCGCGACAGCCATGAGGCCGGCTGGAGCGGCTTGCTCGATAAACTCCCCTTCTTCCTGGAGACGCAGCAATGAGCGACCTGATCCTCACCACTTATGACTGGGTGCCCGATATGCCGCGCGGCTATGTTCGCGATCTGCGCGTGCGCTGGGCGCTGGAAGAGGCGGGCCTGCCCTATCGCGTCGAGAGCACTCCGTTCCACGATCGCGGCGCCGGGCATTTCGCGCACCAGCCGTTCGGCCAGATCCCATGGCTGACCGACGGCAATCTCTCGATCTTCGAGAGCGGGGCGATCCTGCTGCACCTGGGCGAGCTCAGCGAGACGCTGATGACGACCGAACCGCGGGGGCGCAGCGACACCAAGGAATGGCTGTTCGCCGCGCTCGCATCGGTCGAAGCAGCGAGCCAGCCCTGGTCCTTCTTCAAATTCTCCGGCGATGCCGAGCAAACGCCGATGCGGGGCTTTTTCGACGGCTTTGTCGAGGCCCGGCTCAAACACATGGACGCGGTGCTCGCAGAGCGCGAGTGGCTGGCCGGCGACTTCTCGATCGCCGACATCATGATGGCCGACGTGCTGCGGCTGGTCGACCGGTTCGGCGGGCTGGCCGACTATCCGGCCTGCGGCGCCTATATCGCGCGTGCCACGGCGCGCCCGGCCTTCATCAAGGCGCATGCCGACCAGATGGCGCATTTCGCGGCGGCGGACGAGCGCGCGAGCTAGTCGCCTGCGTCCCGTCCGGGGCGATAGCGCAGCGCCTCGACGATCGTCGCGAAGGCCGGCGTCGGCTGCCGCCGGCTCGGGTAATAAAGGTGATAGCCGGCAAAAGGCGGCGACCAGTCTTCGAGCACTGCCTCGAGCGCACCGCTGTCCAGATGCGGCCGGACCTGGCTCTCCATCAGATACGCGATGCCGAACCCGTCGAGCACTGCATCCTCGATCTGGTAGAGCGTGTTGAAGGTCAGCTGGCCATCGACGCGCACGCGCTGTCCGCGGCCGTTGCGTTCGAATTCCCAGGCGTAGAGCCCGCCATAGGTCGGCAGCCGGATGTTGATGCAGCGATGCGCGGCCAGTTCCTGCGGCGTGGTCGGCCGCGGGCGACCGGCGAAATAGCCGGGTGTCGCGACCACCAGCATCCGCATCGGCGGGCTGATCGGCACCGCGATCATGTCGCGATCGACCGTATCGCCGAGCCGCACGCCGGCATCGAATTTCTCGGCGACGATGTCGGTCAGCCGGTAATCCGCCTCGATCTCTACCTTGATGTCGGGATGTTCAGCGAGCACGCCGCGCAGCCGCGGCCACAGTACCTGGCGCAGCGAATATTCGTCCGCGGTGATCCGTACCGTTCCCGCCGGCCGCTCGCGCAGATCGTTGAGCGCCGCGACATGCGTGCCGATTTCGTCGAGGTGGAAGGCGACGGTCCGGAGCAGGCGCTCGCCGGCTTCGGTTGGCGTGACGCTGCGCGTCGTGCGGTTGAGCAATCGGACGCCGAGCCGCTCCTCCAGCCCGCGCATGCCGTGGCTCAGCGCTGAGGGCGTGACACCCAGTTGCGCCGCCGCGCGGGTGAAGCTGCGTTCGCGCGCGACGACGACGAAGGCCGAAAGATCGGGCAAGTCCTGGCGGTTCATTATTGAATACTGCTCACAGCTTCTTTCAGATTATGCCCCCTAATCGCACCAGCCGCACAGCACCAGATACAGGGTGCTCTTCGGGGCGCGTCTTTCTCCCAAGCATCACAAAGGATCTGCCATGCCGAGCCCAGCCCGCGCTTTTGCAGCGCAATCGGCCACCGCGCCGCTCGCGCCGTTCAGCTTCGAGCGTCGCGACCTGCGCCCCGACGATGTCGCGATCGACATCCTGTTCTGCGGCGTCTGCCATTCGGACCTGCACACCGCGCGCGCCGAATGGGCGGGCACCCAGTTTCCCTGCGTGCCCGGTCACGAGATCGTCGGTCGCGTGACCGCGGTCGGCGACCAGGTGACCAAGCTCAAGGTCGGCGATCTCGCCGGGGTCGGCTGCATGGTCGACAGCTGCGGCCATTGCCCGTCCTGCCAGGCGAGCGAGGAGCAATTCTGCGAGACGACCGGAATGGTCGGTACCTATAATGCGCCCGACACGGTGATGGGCGGCCACACGTTCGGCGGCTATTCGGATCACATCGTCGTCAAACAGGCCTTCGCGCTCAAGATCAACCAGGACGAAAAGGACCTTGCCGGCGTCGCGCCTCTGTTGTGCGCCGGCATCACCACCTATTCGCCGCTCCGCCACTGGAAGGTCGGCCCGGGCAGCAAGGTCGGCGTGGTCGGCATTGGTGGGCTCGGTCACATGGGCATCAAGCTTGCCGCCGCGATGGGCGCGCATGTCGTCGCCTTCACCACTTCCGAGAGCAAGGTCGAGGATGCCAAGAAGCTCGGCGCGCACGAAGTGGTGGTGTCGAAGGATCCCGAGGCAATGGCCGCGCATGGCAGCAGCTTCCACTTCATCCTGAACACCGTGGCGGCGAGCCATGATCTCGACCAGTTCCTCGTCCTGCTGCGCCGCGACGGCGTGATGTGCCTGGTCGGCGCGCCCGAGCATCCGCATCCGTCGCCTGGCGTCTTCAACCTGCTGATGAACCGCCGCTCGCTCGCGGGCTCGCCGATCGGCGGCATCGCCGAGACGCAGGAGATGCTCGATTTCTGCAACGAGAAGGGAATCACCTCGGACATCGAGATCATCCCGATCCAGCAGATCGACGCCGCCTATGATCGCATGGTCAAGGGCGACGTGCGCTATCGCTTCGTGATCGACATGGCGTCGCTGAAGGACGCTGCCTGACGACCCGCGCTGTCCCGCACGACCGGCATTGTGCCGGGCGTGCGGGACGCGATAGGGAGGCCCCGGCGTGACCGGCGCCATCCCAGTTGCAAGGACCGACCATGAGCGATCGTCCCCCGTTGCCGCCCTTCACGCTGGACACCGCGACGCAGAAGGTGCGGCTGGCCGAGGATGCCTGGAACGGTCGCGATCCGGCCAGGGTTGCCTTGGCCTATACGATCGACAGCCGCTGGCGGAATCGCGCCGAGTTCCTCGAGGGCCGCGACGAGATCGTGGCGTTCCTGACCCGCAAATGGGCGCGCGAGCACGATTACCGGCTGATCAAGGAGCTATGGGATTTCCGCGAGAACCGCATCGCGGTGCGCTTCGCCTACGAATCGCACGACGCCGATGGTCAGTGGTTCCGCTCCTATGGCAACGAATTGTGGGAATTCGACGAGCACGGCCTGATGCGCCGCCGCATCGCGAGCATCAACGACCCGCCGATCGCCGCCGCCGACCGGCTGTACCATTGGCCGTCCGGCCGCCGGCCCGACGACCATCCCGGATTGAGCGAGCTCGGCTTGTAGTCGAGGTCGGGCCGATCAGTCGCGGAACGACGGATCGATCCGGTCGAGCTTGCGCAGCAGCGCCGGCCAGGCCAGCCGTTCGGCGGCCATCGCCATGCCCGCGGGCGGGGTCTGGCCCGCGACCTTCTCCTCGGTACCCTGGGGCGGGTTGGAGAGGTTTTCGTAGCCGGCCGAGAGCATCATCACTTGCGCCTGGCATGCGCGCTCGAGGAAATAGAGCCTGAGGAAACAGTCGCCGACGGTCTTGCCGACCGCGAGCGTGCCGTGATTCCTCAGGATCATCGCGTGCTTGTCGCCCAGATCCTGGACCAGCCGCTCGCGCTCGTCGAGGTCGGTCGCGATGCCTTCATAGTCATGGTATGCGACATTGTGCTTGGCGATCATCGCCGTTTGGGTGTGCGGCAACAGGCCGAACTCCATCGCCGACACCGCCTGGCCCTGCGGGGTATGGAGGTGCATCACCGCAGCGGCATCCTCGCGCGCCATGTGGATTGCCGAATGGATGGTGAAGCCCGCCGGGTTGACCGGATGCTCCGACTTGCCGACCGGATTGCCTTCGACGTCGATCTTGACGAGGCTCGATGCCGTGATCTCCTCGAACATCATGTCGTACGGGTTGATCAGGAAATGGTGCTCCGGCCCCGGCACGCGCGCCGAGAGATGGGTGAAGATCAGGTCGTCCCAACCATAGAGCGCGACCAGCCGGTAGGCGGCGGCGAGATCGACCCGCGCTTCCCATTCACCCGGGGCCATGCCGGTATCCTCGACCTGTGCCAGCGTCGCCATGTCCGACTCTCCTGAAATTCCTTTGGCCGGACCCTAGCGCTGCGAGCGCGATCGAACAATGGGTATGGTCCGAAGGGTGTTTAGGCCGCCGGGCGCGCGCCAGGCGGATTGAAGGTGTAACAATTCGACGGCAAGGCGATCGCGGCAAAGGGAGACGCGAGATGGCGGGACGGTGGGTGATCGGTGCGGCAGCGTTGCTGGGACTTGGCGCGGCAGCGGCGCCCGCATCGCCGCCGCCCGCGGCCGGGCTGCGCGTCGATCGCGTGGTGGTGATGATGCGCCACGGCGTGCGCCCGCCGACCAAGAACCCGGCAATGCCGGCCAAATATGCCGCCGATACCTGGCCCGACTGGCCGGTCGCGCCCGGCTACCTCACCCCGCATGGCGCGAAGGCAGTGGCCGAGCTCGGCGCGTCGGATCTCGCTTTCTATCAGCGCGCCGGGCTGTTCGGGCGCGGTTGTCCTGACGCAGCGATCATCGCCGGCAGCGACCAGCGGACGATAGCCACGGCCGGAGCCTATGCGGCGACGCTCGCCCCCGGGTGCACGATCCCGAGCGACCACAAGCCCCAGGATGTACCCGATGCGCGCTTCGGGGCGATCGAGCAGGGGCTGGCGACGGTAGATGTCGCTGCCGCCCGCGCAGCCACGGACAAGGCGATCGGCCGCGGCGGGATCGCGGCGGTCGAGGCGCGGATGCGGCCATTGCTTCGGCGGCTCGATGCGATTCTCTGCGTGAAGAAGCCGGTCTGCGGGGTCGGCGGCGAGCCGACGACGATCGACTATGCCAAGGCGAACAAGCGGCCCGACATGAACGGCGCGCTCGATCGCGCCTCGACCGCGTCGCAGATCCTGCTGCTGCAATATGCCCAGGGCAAGGACATGAAGAATGTCGGCTGGGGCCGCGCGAGCGCCGCCGACGTGACCGCTCTGTCGCAATTTCACGCGCTCGAATTCGCGATCCTCGCGCGGCCGAAGCCGGTGGCGACGGCCAATCTCGCCGGGCTGACGCCGGCGATTCTCCGGGCGATGGCGGGGGAGGGGCCGAAGCTGCTGATGATTTCGGGCCACGATACCAATGTCGCCAATCTCGGCGGGCTGCTCGACGTCCACTGGACCGTGCCGGGCTTCGCGACCGACGATCCCGCGCCGGGCGGAGCGATCATTCTCGAGCGGCTGAAGGACGGTACCGGCAATGCCTATGTCCGCGCCTATTACCGTGCACAGACGCTCGACCAGATCCGCAATATCGCGGCCCCGTCCTATCGCCGCGTGCTGGCGATTCCCGGCTGCAAGGCACGCGGAGTTGCGGGCCTGTGCACGCTGGCGCAGTTCCAGTCGGTGATGTCGGGAAAATAGGCAGGCAAGTGGGGAGCTTCTGTTGCCCGGTGCTCCCCGTACCGCTGGAATCCGCTTCTGTTGCCCGGTGCGGTCCAACCGCGCATTTTAGAGTAACCTTAAGCCGTTAGGCCTTGGGGTTACGCCGCAATAGCGAGTGCTTCGTTATCGTTGGCACTTGTGTAATGGGCCGTTGCGGTGGTCCCATTCCGGGCAAAAACAGCGCTTTTCAACACACGTCGATCCTGGTTCGGCCCCGTCAGAAACGGTGTCCAGATACACCACCATTTCTGGTGGAGCCGCCGGGTACTGCCCCCGGGTCCGCTGCGTCTATTGCACGCCATGATTTATCGCCATAGCCGGCAAGCCGGCCCCCCCAATATAGGGATGTGGTGCTTAAAGAAAAGTGGGTGGGTTGTTGATCCCCCGGCGCGGATGCGTGGTGCTGGCCGTATGTGCCCCCAGCGCAACAAAACTCACTTTTCCGCGCGTTTCCGGGGCTCCCGCCTTTCCTGCGCCACATTATTGCGTAATAAGGTATCCTGTTATGTTGACGCAGCGTTCCCGTTACGCGCTTCGTGCCATGCTGTACCTGGCCGAAGCGCCCGCCGGCAGTCCGCCGATCCCGATGAACCGGATCGCCGACAGCGCGAACGTGCCCCGCAAATTCCTCGAACTGATCCTTGCCGACCTGCGCGAGGCCGGGTTCATCCACAGCCATCGCGGCAAGGCCGGCGGCTATTGCCTGTCGCGCCCGACCCACCTCATCTCGCTGGGCGAGATCATCCGCGTGATCGAGGGACCGCTGGCGCTGGTGCCCTGCGTCAGCCGCACGGCCTATCGCCGCTGCGCCGATTGCAAGGACGAGGCGACCTGCGCGATCCGCAACGCCATGGCCCGCGTTCGCGACGAGACGGCGCGGATCCTCGACGGCACCAGCCTGGCCGATGCCGCCGCCGAGGACCTCGCGGCCGCCTAACCCTTCTTCGCGCGCAGCTCGTCGCGGATTTCGCGGAGCAGCACGACGTCGGCCGGATCCGCCGCCGCCGCTTCCTCGGGCTTGGGCATCATGCGGTTCACCGCACGGACCAGCAGGAAGATGATGAAGGCGATGATCAGGAAATTGACCGCCTGGGTGATGAACTCGCCATAGCCGAACAACGCGACGCCGGCTTTCTTGAGCGCAGCATAATCGGTCGAACCCTTCAGCGCCTCGGGCACCTTTTCGGGCGACAGGATCATGAAGTAGCTCGAGAAATCGAGCCCGCCGAAGATCTTGCCGATCAGCGGCATGATGATGTCGTCGGTCAGCGAGGAGACGATCTTGCCGAATGCCGCGCCGATGATCACCGCGATTGCGAGATCGAGCACGTTGCCGCGCGCGATGAAGGCCTTGAATTCCTTGAACATGGTCGAGCCTTTCTTTGTCTCTGCAAGGGACAGCTTAGGCCGCGCTACCCGAAATGGAAGGGAGGGTCGCAGCCCCTCCATGTCGCATTTCCCTTTTCGCGTGCCGGACGCCCCACTACATTGCGCGTCGCAAGGGGAACTGGAGGGTTACACATGAAGTTTCGTGCGATGATCGTGCTGGCTGCCGCGGCGATGCTGTCGGCCTGCGGGATCAACTCCGTCCCCACCGCCGAGGAAAATGCCAAGGCGCGCTGGGCCGATGTCCAGAACGAATATCAGCGCCGCTCCGACCTGATCCCCAATCTGGTCGCGACGGTGAAAGGCTATGCCAAGCAGGAAAAGGACGTGCTGATCGCGGTGACCGAGGCGCGGTCCAAGGCCAATTCGATCCAGCTGTCGGGCGACGACCTCAAGGACGACACCAAGGTCAAGGCGTTCGAGGCGGCGCAGAATTCGGTGACGGTGGCGCTGCGCCAACTGCAGGAAGCCTATCCCGACCTCAAGTCGAACGCGAATTTCCTCGCCTTGCAGTCGCAGCTCGAAGGCACCGAGAACCGCATCGCGATCGCGCGGCGCGACTATAACGGCGCGGTCCAGGCGTATAATACGAAGATCCGCACTTTCCCCGACGCGATCGGCGCCAAGGTGTTCTACGGCGCCAAGCCGATGGTGCCGTTCCAGGCAACCACGCCGGGCGCGGACAAGGCGCCGTCGATCGATTTCGGGAACGGCAGCTGATCGGCTGAAACGCAAAGCCGAAAGGCAACCGGATGACGCCGCTCCGTCTCCTCGCCATGTTGCTTGCGCTGCTGCTTGCACCGCTGGCGCGAGCACAGACCTTCCCGCCGCTGACCGGGCGGGTGGTCGATGCCGCCAATATCCTGTCGCCCGAACAGGAACAGCAGATCGGCCAGATGTCGGCGGACATCGAGAAGGCCTCGACCCGCCAGTTCGTCGTCGCGACGATCCCCGATCTGCAGGGCTATTCGATCGAGGACTATGGCTATCGCCTCGGCCGCGCCTGGGGGATCGGGCAGAAGGATGCCAATAACGGCATCATCCTGATCGTCGCGCCCAACGAGCGGAAGGTGCGGATCGAGGTCGGCTACGGGCTCGAGCCGATCATGACCGACGCCTTGTCGAGCGTGATCATCAATACCGTCATCCTGCCGAAATTCCGCGCCGGCGACATGGGCGGCGGTATCGTCGCGGGATCGCAGGCGATTTCCGAGCAGATGAAGCTGCCGCTCGAGGCGGGCGAGCTGCGCGCCAAGAAGATCGCCGACACCGATGCGGCCAGCGATCGCGCGACGTCGAGCAGCGACGGCGGCGGCATCGCGATCTTCTGGATCATCGTCGTCCTGTTCATCGTCCTGCCGATCGTGTTCGGCCGCGCGCGCGGCAAGCGCTATCGCGGCGGACGCGGACCGGTAGTGATCTGGGGTCCCGGGCTCGGCAGCAGCTGGGGCAGCAGCGGTTCCTCGTCGTCATGGAGCAGCAGCGACTGGTCGAGCGGTAGCAGCAGCAGCAGCAGCGATTTCGGGGGCGGCGGCTTTTCGGGCGGCGGCGGGTCGTTCGGCGGCGGCGGCGCGTCGGGGAGCTGGTGATGCGGGACCGGATGCTGACCGAGGCCGAGCGCGGCCGCGTCACCCAGGCAGTAATCGCCGCCGAGGCGGATACCGATGCCGAGATCGTGACGATCGTGGCGCCGCGGTCGGACCCCTATCACGATATCGGCCTCAATCTCGGCATTGCGGCGATGCTGCTGGTCGCGGGGATCGCCGCGCTCAATCCCAGCGCGATCGAGAGCAAGATCTCGTGGTTCCAGAATGGCTGGGAAGGCGGGGTCAATCTCGGCCGCTCGTTCTTTGCCTTGATGCTGGTCGAGGCGATTGTCTTCGTCATTGTCCGCTTCGCCCTGACCTGGGCGCCGCTGCGGCTTGCGCTGACGCCCAAGGCAGTGCGCTCGCGGCGCGTGCGGCGGCGCGCGATCCAGTATTTCAAGGTCGGCGCCGAACGGCGCACCCAGGCACGGGTCGGCGTCCTGCTCTATCTATCGCTCGACGAGCGGCTGGCCGAGATCGTCGCCGACGAGGCGATCCATTCCAGGGTCGCGCCCGAACGCTGGGGCGAAGCGATGGCGGCCTTGATCGACCAGGTCCGTGCCGGGCATCCGGGCGAAGGCATGGCTGCTGCCGTGACCGCGATCGGCCGGATCGTTGCCGAGCATTTTCCCAAGACCGAGACCGACATGAACGAACTCCCCGACCGGCTGATCGAATTGTGAGCGTCACCGACGCCGACGCACCCGAGGAGACCGTCTGGACCGGCCGCTTCCTCGAGATGAAGAAACGCGGGCGCTGGGAATATGTCGGGCGCGTCGGCGGCATCCAGGCCGCGGTGATCGTCGCAATCGACGCCGATGAAAATGGAAGGAGCCACGTCCTGCTGGTCGAGCAATATCGCGTGCCGCTCGGTCGCCCCTGCCTCGAATTGCCCGCCGGACTGATCGGCGACGAGACCGAAGGCGAGAGCGCCGAAGTCTCGGCCGCGCGCGAGCTGGAGGAAGAGACCGGCTACAGCGCCGCGAGCGTCCGCTCGCTGGGTACGTTCTACGCCTCGCCCGGCATGGTCAGCGAATGCTTCACGCTCGTTCGCGCCGAAGGATTGACCAGGATTGGCGAAGGCGGCGGCACCGGTGACGAGAACATCACCGTCCATCGCGTGCCATTGGACGAGATCGCCGAGTTCATCGCCGCCCGCCGTGCCGCGGGGACCGCAATCGACGTCAAGCTTTTGACGCTGCTCGGGCCGTCGTTGCTCGTGGCTTAGGCTTGGCCTTGGACGCAAACGTGGCGCTGTCCCAATAGCCGCGTTGCAGCGCGATCCGGCCGTCGATCACGTGGAAGAAGCCGCAGCCCAGCCGGTCCTTGGGATCCTTCCATTCGAGGATCGCCCATTCGCCGTCCTCGAACAGGTTGACCGGCACGCATTCCATCTCCGCGGCGGCGAATTCCTTGACGAACATCGCACGGATCGCTTCGCGTCCCTTGACCGGCTTCAGCGCGACCTGATGGTTGGTGGCGTCGTCGTGGTAGAGCGCGGCGAGCGCATCGGGATCGGCGGCGTTGAATGCCGCGATCCAGCGCCGCACCACGCCTTTGGGCGTAGCAAGCGGAGTGTTCATCGAAAGTTGTCGGCGTAGCTCTGGAGCTTGAGCGTGCGGCTCGGCGCCGGCACGACGTGGAAAGCGAGGCCGGCTTTTTCGGCATAGGCTTGCGCCGCCTCGACCGTGGCGAAGGACAGGCGAACCTGTTCACGCGTGTCGCCCGACCCGGCCCAGCCTGTCAGCGGATCGGGGTGCTTGGCCTCGGCCGGCTCGAATTCGAGAATCCAGCGATCGGTCCGGTAGCGACCGGACTGCATCGCATTCTTGGGACGCTGATAGATGCGTGCGGTAGGCATGAGCGATCCCTTATCCTGACTTTCCCAGTCTTGCATCGGCTTTTTTGGTCCGAAGCGTCGGGTTTGCGGCTGCCGGGTCGTCGGGCCAGGGATGCCGGGGGTAGCGGCCGCGCATTTCCTTGGCGACCGCCGCCCAGCTGCCGGCCCAGAAGCCGGGCAGGTCGCGCGTGGTCTGGATCGGCCGACCGGCGGGTGAGGTCAGGCTGAGCACGAGCGGGACGCCATTGGCGACGGTCGGATGCGTGGCGAGCCCGAACAACGCCTGGGGACGGAGCTCGACCGTGGGGCCGGCTTCGGCGGCATAGTCGATCGCATGGCTCGATCCGGCCGGCGTTTCGAGGCGGGCGGGAGCGATCCGATCGAGTGCGCGCATTGCGTCCCAGCCGGCGAGATTGCGCAGGGCCTCTGCGAGATCGGCATCACCGAGCTGCGCCAGGCGGCGCTTGCCGTCGAGCAACGGCGCGAGCCAGTCGTCGAGGCGATCGGCCAACGTCGCATCGTCGAGCGCACCGTCCCAGCCTTGGGTGGCGGCGAAGGTGGCGCGGTCGCGCAGCGCGATTGCGGCCTCTCCCCATGGGAGCAGGGCCAACCCGTGCTCGCGCACGCCGTCGACCAGGGCGGTCGTGATCGCGGCGCGATCGGTATTGCTGTCGGGCCCGCGCGACAAAGCGATCGCGCCGAGCCGACGTTCGCGTACGGCCTCGACGCCGCCGGTCGACGGATCGAAGGCAAAGGTACGGCGCGTCTCGATGCGATCGGCGAACAGGGTTTCGACCGTCGCCTGATCGATCGCCGCGGCCGACAGGATGCGCGCGCCCGCGGCAATGCCCTGGGTTTCGGCGACCGCGAGCCATTCGGCGGTCGCCAACGGGTCGGTCGGGTCGAGCTTGAACCCGCGCCCGCCGACCGAGGCCCAGCGTTCGCCGGTCGCGTCGCGGCGGCGCGAGACACGGTCGGGGAAGGCAAGCGCGACGGAAATGGCGACACCTTCTCCCCTCCCGCTTGCGGGAGGGGCCGGGGGAGGGCGTGTTCCTGTTCGACCGGCGGATGCGACAGGCCCTCCCCTAGCCCCTCCCGCTTGCGGGAGGGGAATCTGAGTCCAACGCTCGGCGAGCCGACGCCCGCTTTCCGCCCGCTGCCCGCGCTCTCCGCGGAACCGGCGCACGCGCGTCTCCAGATCCGTTCCCGTTCCGCCCAGCCCGCGCTCGCCAAGCAATACCGCAACCTCGGCCGCCTCGCGCGCCAGCCCCATCTCGCCCGCGCGCACCAGCATATGCGCCAGTCGCGGCGGCATCGGCAGTTTCGCGATCGCGCGGCCATGCGTGGTCGGCCGCCCATCCTCGTCGATTGCTTCGAGCGTCGCCAGCCGCGTCCGTGCCTCCGCCACCGCTGCCTCGGGCGGCGGATCGAGCCAGGCCAGGGCACGCGGATCGGTCACGCCCCAGATCGCGCAATCGAGCACCAATGCCGACAGGTCGGCCTCGAGGATCTCGGGCGGATCGAATCGCGGCAGCCCGGCGGTCGCCGCTTCTTCCCACAAGCGATAGGCCACGCCCGGTCCCTGCCGTGCCGCCCGGCCGGCGCGCTGGGTCGCCGCGGCCTGGCTCGCGCGCTCGGTCACCAGCCGCGTCATCCCCGCCGCGCGGTCGTAGCGCGGGCGGCGGGCGAGCCCCGAATCGACCACGATGCGGATGCCGTCGAGCGTCAGGCTGGTCTCGGCGATGCTCGTCGCGAGGACCAATTTGCGCATGCGGTCGGGCTCGGCGGCGATCGCGGCGCGCTGGGCGGCGGGCGGGATGGTGCCATGGAGGCGATGGAGGCGGATACCCGGCAACTCGCCCAGCCGCTCGGCCACACGCTCGATCTCGGCGACGCCGGGCAGGAAAGCGAGTACGCCGCCTTGCTCCTCGCGCAGCGCTTGCCGAATCGCGCCCGTGACGTCGTCCTCGATCCGCGCTTCGCCGCGGCGGCCGAGGTAGCGCAGGTCGAGCGGGAAACTGCGCCCCTCGCTTTCGATCACCGGCGCATCGCCGAGCAAGGTCGCGAACCGCGCGCCGTCGAGCGTTGCCGACATCGCCATCAGTCGCAGGTCGGGGCGCAGCGCGCCTTGCGCGTCGAGCGCCAGCGCGAGCCCGAAATCGCTGTCGAGGCTGCGTTCATGGACTTCGTCGAACAATACCGCCGAGATGCCGGCAAGCTCGGGATCGGCCTGGATCCGCGCGACGAAAATGCCTTCGGTCACGACCGTCACGCGCGTCACCGCGGAGCGCTTGCTGTCCATCCGCGTCGCATAGCCGAAGGTCCTGCCAACCGGTTCGCCCGCCAATGAGGCCATCCGCTCGGCGGCCGCGCGGGCCGCGATTCGCCTCGGGCTGAGCAGCAGTATTTCGCCGCCGCACCAGTCCTGATCGAGCAATGCCGGTGCCATCGCGGTGGTCTTGCCCGCACCGGGTGGGGCGACGAGCACGGCATTTGGGCCTGCCGCCAGCGCGGCGAGCAGGCGCGGCAGCACCGCCTCGACCGGCAGGCCGGTCATCGCGGCGATCCCGAAGCGCGGAATGGTCGGCAGCGTCGCATCGTCGGTTCGCTGGTGGCAGAAAGCGCGGGGACGGGACAGCCCGTTGTTCGGGCAGCCATGCCTTTCCGCTGCAACGCGGCTCGGCTATTCAATGGGGCATGACCGCGCCCCCCGTCATCGCTGCTGTCCTCGCTGCCGTAAATGGCGGCGACACCGACGCCTTTCTCGACCTGTTCGCGCCCGATGGCGCGGTCGACGATTGGGGTTCGCTCTATCGCGGGCGCGATGAAATCCGCACCTGGTCCGATCGCGAACTGATCGGCGTGCAGGCGAGCTTCGTGCTGCGTTCGGCCGAGCAGCATGGCGACGAGGCGAGCATGATGGTCGATGTCGGCGGCAACGGTTTCACCGGGCCGAGCCGCTTTTCCTTCACCTTGGCCGGCGACCGCATCCACCTGATGCGCATCAGCGAGAATTAAGCTGTCCTTGTCCTAGTATCTCCCATCACAGCAATGCTAGGCATCGGGCGATGCATGGACCCGACGACCATAATCACAGCCATGAGGACGGCCATGGGCATGACCATCATGACCACAAACATGCTCATGGCCATAAGCATGGTCACGGACATGGCCATCACGGCCACGGCGGACACAGCCACGGCCCGCTGACCTTCGACCGCGCCTTCGCGATCGGCATCACGCTCAACATTCTGTTCGTGATCACCGAGTTCGGGCTGGGCTTCATGGCGCAGTCGGTCGCCCTGATGGCAGATGCCGGGCACAATCTTTCCGATGTGCTCGGCCTGTGCGTCGCCTGGGCGGGCGCGACATTGGCGCGGCGCGGACCGTCGAAGCGCTTCACCTACGGGCTCAAGGCATCGACCATCCTCGCTGCGTTGATCAACGCGCTGTTGCTGTTGATGGCGATGGGTGCGATCGTGCTCGAAGCCGTGATGCGCTTTGGCCAGCCTGCCTCGGTCAAGGGCGCGGTGGTGATGGTGGTCGCGGCCGCCGGCATCCTGGTCAACGCCGCTTCGGCCTGGCTGTTCGCGCGCGGGCAGAAGTCCGATATCAATTTGCGCGGCGCGTACCTCCACATGGCGGCCGACGCGACGGTGTCGGCGGGGGTGATGATTGCGGGTGCGATCATCTGGTTCACCGGCGTCCAGTGGATCGACCCGCTCGTCTCGATCGTCGTCGCCGCGATCATCTTCTGGCAGACCTGGGGCCTGCTCAGGGAAACCATCGAGATGTCGTTGAACGCGGTGCCGCGCGGGATCGACTATGACGAGGTGACCAACGCGCTGAAGGCCCTGCCCGGCGTCACCGCGCTTCATGATCTCCATATCTGGCCGATGTCGACCACCGAGACCGTGCTGACCGCGCATCTGGTGATCGCGACCGGTCCGGGGGCGACCTTCCTGGCCGACGCACAGAAGATGCTCCACGACCGGTTCGGGATCGGCCACACCACGATCCAGATCGAGCGCGGCGAGGATTGCGGAACCGACTGCTGAGGGCGTCCGTGCGCCTCAGTAAGCCCGCGCCACCGCGAACTCGACCGCTTCGGTCATTGCGTCGCGCGCCTTGCCTGGAGCGAAGCCGGCAATCGCATCGATCGCGCGCTGGCCATAGTGGCGCGCCCTTGCCAGCGTATCGTCGATCGCGCGCGTCGTGCGGACCAATTCGACGGCGTGCGCGAAATCCTCGTCGGACGAGCGGTAGCCGAGGATCGCGTCCTTCCAGAACTTGCGGTCCTCGTCCGATCCGCGGGCATAGGCCAGGATCACCGGCAAGGTGACCTTGCCCTCGCGGAAGTCGTCGCCGCTGTCCTTGCCCATCGTGCCGGCGTCGGAAATGTAATCGATCGCGTCGTCGACCAGCTGGAACGCGACGCCGAGGTTGCGGCCAAAGGCGTCGAGCGCCTGTTCTTCCGATTCGGGCCGTTCCGCGACCACGGCCGAGATGCGGCACGCGGCGGCAAACAGGGCCGCGGTCTTGGCGCCGATAATGTCGAGATAGCGTTCCTCGCCGAGATCGATGCGGCGCGCGGCGGTCAACTGGTCGACCTCGCCCTCGGCGATCACGGCGCTCGCGTTCGACAGGATCTTGAGCACCTTGAGGCTGCCGTCCTCGACCATCAGTTCGAACGAGCGGCTGAACAGGAAGTCGCCGACCAGGATCGACGCCGGATTACCCCAGATCAGGTTCGCGGTGCGCTTGCCGCGGCGCAGGTCGCTGCCGTCGACGACGTCGTCGTGTAACAGGGTCGCGGTGTGGATGAACTCGACCGCCGCCGCCAGGCGGTGGTGGCGCGTGCCGGTATAGCCCAGCAACCGCGCGCTCGCGAGCGTCAGCATCGGGCGCATCCGCTTGCCGCCGCCCGCGATCAGATGACCGGCGAGCTCGGGGATCAGCGGAATGTCCGACTGCATGCGGTCGAGAATCACCGCATTGACCAGGTTCATGTCCGACGCGACCAGGCTCATCATCGGCTCGAGACTGGGCTGCGGCCGGCTGGGATCGAGGCGGTGGATCGTGGCGCTCATCGGGCTAGGGCTCTGGCCGACGAGAACGCGGAAGGCAAGCGCGGGTTGCGCACGCCGGGCTGCATGCGCAGAACGCTGAGGCGATTCGAGGGGAGCCTGTGAGAATGAGCGACGACGTGCTGGATGCCTATCGCAGCAGCATCGACAATATCGATGCCGCGCTGATCCACATGCTCGCCGAGCGCTTCAAGGTGACGCAGGCGGTCGGGCGCTACAAGGCGCAGGCCGGGCTGCCGCCGGCCGATCCCGGCCGCGAGGAACGCCAGATCGCGCGGTTGCGGCGATTGGCCGAGGACGCACGGCTCGATCCCGAATTCTCGGAGAAATTCCTGCGCTTCATCATCGACGAAGTGATCCGCCACCACGAAAGGTTGCGGGACGAGGCGTAGCGGACGCCAGGCTCCCCTCCCGGCAAGGGAGGGGAGAGGCTATTATCAGGCGCCGAGCAGCCCCGCTTCGGCTCGTGCACGCACCGTATCCAGGCTCTCACGCCGTAACAGCTCGCCGCTGCGCCAGACCGGTTCGAGCAGGTTGGCTGCCGGATCGATCGCGTCGAGCCGTTTCGCCACCAGCGTGCCATTCTCCGCGACCACCGCCTGTCGGCCGGCCTTGGACGCCTTGCCGGGATCGGTCGCCGGCATCTTGCTGACATCGTGCCAGCGGCCGGCATCGTCGAGCATCGCATTGGACTTCATCGCGAAGCGCAACGTGTCGCGATTGACCAATTGCAACAGCCCGCCGCCCATTCCGAACGCGATATTGTCGATCGCGAAGCCGCTTTCGATCACGCGATCGACCAGCCGCGCGATGCTCTCGATGTTCATGCCGTCGCCCTGGATCAGCCGGACATGGGGGTCGAGCACGCGATAGCCCCTGGCGTTGGTCGTGCCGCCGAACTTGTCCCACAGCACGCCCAGCATGCGCACCGGCGTCTCGACCGGATCGCCGCTATCGGGGCGAACGACCAATGTCCCACCGGTCGCCAGCACGCGCTCGTGCAATTGCTCGCCCCAGATGTGCGCGACGGCATGGTCGAGGTCGTAGCTGTCCGAGACCACGGCGACGGTCCGCCCGTCGCCCTTGAAGCGGTCGAGCATGTTGGCATAGGCGGCTGCCTCGCGGTCGCGGCCCCAGCTCGTCATCGTGCTGTGTTCGGCGGCCGGGATCGAGAAGCCGGCAATCTCCTCGGCGCCGTAGAAACGCCGTGCGGCAAGCAATGCCTCCATCGTGTCGGTGCCGCGGAAATTGACGAGGTGCGCGAGCCCACCCAGCGCCGCGCTCTCGGCGGAGGACACGCCGCGCGCGCCGAAATCGTGGAGCTTGAACCGCAATTGCCCCATCGGGTCGTCGGAACTGCGCACCAGACCGGCATGGATCAGGCGCTTGGCCTTGCCGCTCAGCGTCGCGACCGTGGTCGGGTACCAGATGCCGCGGAGCAACGCGGTCTCGATGAAGGTGGTCAGCCACGGCATGCGCGGGTCGACATTCTCGACCTGGACGAGCGGCACGCCGGACGGGGCCACGGTCCCTTCGGGCAAGGCACTGATCTCGATCGGCAGGAAGCCGTCATGGTCGGCCAGGATCGCGTCCCAGCCGGCGCGATTGAACGGCACGCCATGCGCAGCGCAGATCGCCTCGGCCTCGTCGATATCTGCCGCCTCGATCGGATGCGCGAGATAGCCGAGCAGGAACGCCTGCAACCCGAAGAAGATGAGGTCGCTGCTGAACGGATTGTGCCGTGCCTCGACATAGGCCGAGATTGTCCGCGCCTCGGGCGGATATTGCAGGAAGTGGCTCTGCTTGTAGCTGTCGGTAGCCAGGATCAAATTGGTCATGGTGAGCTCCTCACGCTGGGTATCGCCGCCGGACTCCCCGGCGGGTCGGATTACAAATCGGCCATCGCGTCGATGATCGACCAATGGTCTTCGAAAAATTGATCAGACCTGAGGTCGCCGATCCGGTGCCAATGCGCCTGCGCGGCGTCGTCGCCGCCTTTCACGCCGAACAATTTGCGGCGCTCGGGCAGGCGGAACAGGAAGGCGTGGGTGATGATCCGCCCGCGCAGTGAGCGGTGCGGCGCGTCGAACACGCGGGTGCGGCTGTCGTCGATGAATGAGGCGAGCATCGCCGGCGGGATCTGCCCCTTGGCATCGGCGATCCCGGTTTCCTCACGCAGTTCGCGGATCGCACCATCGCGGATGCGCTCGCCCGGATCGACGAACCCGCCCGGCAAGGCGAGGAGGCCCTTGCCGGGCAAGCGCCCGCGCTCGACCAGCAGGATGTGCCCCGATTGCACCACCACGGCGTCGGCCGTGACGAACGGGCCCTTGCCCCATTGCCGGGGATAGTCGTCGAGATATTCGCGTTCGGCGAGCAGGGTGCGGAAGTCGTCGCCGAGCTTGAAGTCGTCGAGCCATTCGGCGACGCCGTGCGACAGGATCGATCCCGGGATTTCGGGGATACGCCGGAAGTAACGGTCGCGCACATCCTGAGAGCTGAACGTGCCATACTGGCTGTCGATCTGGATATTGTCCCATTCGGGAAAGAGCTTGAGGTAGTAGCTCGACGCGTCCTTGCCGAAGCCGGTCAGGCGGACCTGGAAATCGGCCAGGCCATTGGCCTGGAACCCGCCATGATTGCCGGTCTTCAGCACGATGCGCTTCACGCGCTGCTGCACCTCGCCGCACCAGGCGGTGTCCGAATAGGGATGGTCGTCGAGCGGCTCGACGATCAGCCGGCCGGTGGCGACCTCGTAAGTGAAGGCCTTGCGTAGCATCGTCGCGCGCTCTTCATAGGTGAAGGGGTTGCGCGGATCGCGCGCGACATTCGCCGACCCGATCAGGACGATGAGGTGATCTACCTGGGAAAGCGCCTGCCGCACGACATGCTCGTGTCCGATGTGCAGCGGCTGAAAGCGTCCGATGAAGACGCCGAAGCTTGGTCCGGTCATTCGAGGCTCCCTCGAAACTATGTCCGTGGCGAACTCCTCGCCACGCACGTCTTTTCGCATAGGGGCGTGCGTGCGGCAAATGCATTGATGGTCAACGCGCGTTCATTCGCTGCACGCTGACCGCGCCGGCTCAGGCGGCGAGCTCCTCGCCGGGCAATGTCTCGGTGTCGATTACCGATTGCATCGGCGCGGAGTAACGCGGTCCTCGGATCGTGCCGTCGAACAGGGCCGCGACTGCCGCGACCAGGTCGGGTGCCAGGACAACCGTGGCGCCGCCGACATCCTCTTCGAGATGCGCGATGCTGCGCGTACCCGGGATCGGCACGATATGCTCGCCGCGCGCCAGCACCCAGCCGATCGCGAGTTGCGCGGGAGTCATTCCCGCCTCGCCCGCGAGCGCGTCGAAGCGGCCGACGACCTCCAGGTTGTGGCGGAGATTGTCGCCGAGGAAACGGGGCATCGCGCGGCGGATATCGTTCTCCTCGTAGCAATCGTCGGCCACGCCGCGCGCGAGCAGGCCGCGTGCGACCGGCGAGAAGGCGACGAAACCGATGCCCAGTTCGCGACAGGTATCGAGTACCGCCACTTCGGGATTGCGCACCATCGGCGAATATTCGCTCTGCACCGCGGTGATCGGGTGGACGGCGTGCGCACGGCGGATCGTCCCGGCGCTCATCTCGGACAGGCCGATCGCGCCGATCTTGCCCGCCTCGACCGCGCGCTTGAGCTCGCCGACCGACTCCTCGATCGGGACGTTGCGGTCGAAGCGATGGAGATAATAAAGGTCGATATGGTCGGTGCCGAGCCGGCCGAGCGCCCGGTCGAGCGTGCGGCGGATCGAATCGGGCCGCGCATCGAGCACGCGCCGCCCGTCTACCACGTCCAGCACGCATTTGGAGGCGAGGGTGAACTCGGCCTTGCGATGCATGACGTGACGCTGGATCAGCCGCTCGCTTTGCCCGCCGCCATAGATCGCCGCCGTGTCGAGGAACGTGATGCCGAGGTCGAGCGCGCGGTTGAGCAGCCGGCCCGCCTCTTCCTCCGAGGGCGGGACGCCATAGGCATGACAGATGTTCATGCAGCCGAGCCCGATTGCGGAGACGGTGAGGGAGCCGAGCGTGCGGGTAGGGAGCGTCATGCCGATTCGCTTTCGGGGAGGAGGAGTTCGTCGGTGATTAGCGGCGTCGGCACACGCTTGCGAGGCTCGCGGACACGAAAGATCAGCAGCAGGATGGCGATGCCGAGGAACCCGAACGACAGCCACAAGACCGGCGGATAACCGAGCTTCCACGCCATCAGCCCGCCGAGCAACGGCCCGATCGCCGAGATTGTCCCTTCGATCGTGGTGGAAAGCGCAAGCCGCATCGCGACATCGGCACGCTCGCCGAATTCGAGCACCATGGTCTGCTGGCTCATCTGATAGCCGCAATTGCCTGCGCCGAGGCAGCAGAACGCGGCGAACACTGCCCAGGGATGGTGGACGGTCAGCAGCAAGGCGATCCCGCCCGCCCAGAGTGCCGCGGCAATCGTGAAGGTCGAGCGATAGCCGGTGCAATCGCCGAGATGCCCCCAGAGCAGGTTGGAGACGGTGTCGGCGCCGAGATAGGCCAGCGACAATTCGCCGATGACGATCCCCGACAGGCCGAGCTGCTGGCCGGCATAAAGGATATAGAACGGCGTCCCGATCCGCGCGCAGACGCAACAGGCCTCGGCAAGGATGAACCAGCGATAGCCACGATCCTCGAGCAGCGTCGGGAAGGTCTTCACCCGGTCGACGAATTTCATTTGCGGGCGCACGACCGGCGGGATCGGTTCGACCATGCGCAATTGGAGAATGGTCAGCCCCATGCTGGTCAGGATGAAGGCGAGGAAGAAAGTGGTGGCATAGCCGTTGCCGAGCACGTCGTTCTGGATCAGCCAGCGTCCTGCGGCATAGGAAAGCGCCGCCGCGATCAGCCCGCCGGTGATGTTGCGATAGGCCTGCAGCCGTCCGCGCCGATGGATCGGGATCACCTTGGACATCAGCATCTGGAAAGCGACGCGCTGCGTCCCGTTGAACGCGCCGAGCAGGAAGAACAGGCCGAGCGTGACGAGCAGCAGCACTTCGCCGGTCAGGAACCAGCCGGCCAGGGCGAGCCCCAGGATCATCACCCGCATCATCGTGCCGGTGCGGATCGCATAGGGCAGGATGCGCTGCTTGGTCTCGAACCGCGAGGCGGCGAAGATCGGCGAGATGATCGCCCCGAGCTGGAGCAGGGCGGTGCCGAGCCCGACCAGTGCGTCCGACCCGGTCAGGCGGTGGATATAGGTCGGGATGAAGGTGGGCGCGTAGATCAGCCGGAACCCGGTCATGCCGAGCATGCCGTGGATGAAATGCGCGGTGTAGTTGCGGCGCAGATGCGCCTCGACGAACGCTTCATACTCGGCCTCGCGTTCGGCGAGAGTCTGGGTGTCCTCGCCTTCCGTCATGCCGTCCACATGTTCCCGCGAAGGCGGGAATCCGGGACCGCGAGCGCCATCGCCCGCGACTCCGGGCTCCCGCTTTCGCGGGAGCACAAAGGCGGCGATGGCGGCATCATTCCGGGGCGAACATCGGCACCGGCGGGCCGCCGTCGGTCGGCGTGAACTGCACCCGGACTCGCTGTCCGATCCGCAGGCCGTCATGGTCATCGGTCGCGATATTGGTCAGCACCGCGGGTCCTTCGTCGAGCGTCACCCAGGCCAGCGTATAGGGCGCACCGGCACCGCGGCGCATCGTCGACAGCGAATAGATCGCCCCTTTGCCTGCGCTCTCGACCCATCGGCTCTCGGCCAGGCAGAACGGGCACAAGGCGCGCGGATAATAATGCGGCTGTTCGCAGGCGTCGCACTGACCGATCAGCAATTTCCCCTCGGCGGCGGCGTCGAAGAAGCGCTGGTTCTCGACATTGGGCTGGGGCGCGGGGATTTTGCGCGGCTCGCTCGGAATACCGGTCATCACTGACGCTCCAGGATCAGGGTGGCGGCACCGTGACGCGCGCCCAGGGCGCCACCGATGCCGGTGGCGACGGCAAGGTCGCAATCGGGCACCTGCACCGCCGGATGCGCCTCGCCGCGCAACTGGCGGACCGCTTCGATCACCTTGGTGATGCCGCCGCGATTGGTCGGGTGGTTGTTGCACAGGCCGCCGCCATCGGTGTTGAACGGCAGCGCGCCCTTGCCCGAAATGAGGTTGCCGCCGGCGACGAAGGCGCCGCCCTGGCCCTTTTTGGCGAAGCCGAGATCCTCGAGCTGGATCAGAACGGTGATCGTGAAGCTGTCGTAGATCGAGGCGTATTTGATGTCGGCGGGACCGCATCCGGCCTCGGCAAAGGCGGCCGGCCCCGATACCGCTGCGGCCGAAGTGGTGAGATCGAGGTTCATCCCGCCCATCGGCCCCTTCACATGCTCGCCGGCGCCGCGCACCGCGACGAGCGGGCGCCGGAGCGATCTCGCGACCTCGGGTGACACCACCAGCAAGGCGCCGCCGCCGTCCGACACCACGCAGCAATCGAGCCGGTGGAGCGGGTCGGCAATCATCGGCGAATTGACCACGTCCTCGACCGTGACGACGTCGCGCAGCATCGCGTGCGGGTTATGCTGGGCATGGTGCGAAGCAGCGACCTTGACCCAGGCGAGCTGTTCCGAGGTCGTGCCGAACTCGTGCATGTGGCGCGCCGCGCACATGCCGTAGCTGTTGTGCGTCGACTGGCCGACCCAGCCTTCGAACGCGACCTCGGGTGCGCCGCCGGGGAAACGCCCGAACGGCTCGGAGCGCGGACGCCCGGAAAGCGTGATCAGTGCGACCGAACATTTGCCCATGGCGATCGCCTGCGCGGCATGGCCGACATGGAGGATGTAGGACGAGCCGCCGGTCTCGGTGGAGTCGATATGGCGCAGCTTCCTCAAGCCGATATAGTCCGCCATCGACATCCCGCCGAAGCCGGGCGCATCGCCAGCGCAGAAATAGCCGTCGACGTCCGCGAGGCCCAGCCCGGCATCGGCCAGCGCCCCCGCGGCGCATTCGGCATGGAGCTGCGGGGTCGACTTGTCGGGAGCCAGGCGGGTCGGATGCTCGAACGCGCCGGAAATATAGGCCTTGTTCCTGATACTCACGCCGCCCCCTGTTGTTCGCCGAACGCTGCCAGCGCCCGATCCTTCACTGCCTTGTAATCGAGCTTGCCGTTGGGCGCGCGCGCGACCGAGTCGACCACCAGCACATGGCGCGGCGCCTTGTAGCTGGCGAGCTGGCCGCGGACATGCTCGCGCAATTCGGCTTCGTCGGCGCTGGCATCCGGATGCGGCTCGACCAACGCGACGATCCGTTCGCCGAAACGGCTGTCGGGCACCCCGGTCACCGCGGCGTCGCGCACCGCCGGATGGCGTTTCAGCGCTTCCTCGACTTCCTCGGGAAAGACCTTCTCGCCGCCGGTATTGATGCATTGCGAGCCGCGGCCGAGGATGCGGACGGTGCCGTCGGCATCGACCGTTGCCCAGTCGCCGGGCATCGACCAGCGCTTGCCTTCATAGGTCGGGAAGGTCGAGGCGGTCTTGGCCGCGTCCTTGTAATAGCCGAGCGGGATATGCCCGCCGACCGCCAGCCGGCCGCTGATCCCCGATCCCGGCTCGACCCGCAGGCCGTCCTCGGTGAAGATCGCGCAATCGGGGCCGAGCGCGAACGCGGCAGTGGCGCTCTCGCCTTGCGCATTGGTGGTCGAGATGCCCATGCCGAACGCCTCGGACGAGGAATAGCTGTCCATCAGCTGGATTTGCGGGATGTGGCGGATCAGGCCGAGCTTGTTCTCGCGATTCCACATCGCGCCTGACGATCCCATCACGAAGACGGACTTTAGGTCCCAGCGGCCGGGATGGGCTTCGAGCGCTTCGAGCAGGGGCTGCGCGAACGGCTGGCCGACGATCGTGATCCGGGTCGTGCGCCATTTCTCGACCGTGTCCCAAAGCTGCTCGGGATCGAACTTGCCATGCGGGAGGAGCACCGCGGCGCCACCGAACCCGATCGCGCCGAACGCGGCGATCAGGCCGGTCGCATGCATCAGCGGCGGCGCGATCAGCGAGCGTGGCTTGATCGGCAGCGCTAGTGCGCGGGGCCCGGCGTCTTCCGGCTTGTCGAGCGGGCCGATGCCAAGCAGCGGGTTCGATCCATAGCCGCCCTTGGCGAACAGATCGCCCTGTTGCCACATCACTGCCTTGGGCATGCCGGTGGTGCCGCCGGTAAAGATGAGGAGAAGGTCCTCGTCATGCCGACCCCAGGGCGCGACGACGGGGCGTTCGGCTGGGACCTGTGCGGCCAGCGCCTCGAAATCCTCGGCCCAATCGGGGACCGGCGCGCCGTCGTGCGGGATCGCGATCCAGCTTTTGACCGATGGCATCTGGCCACGGGTCGGGTCGAGGATTGCCGCGAAGCCGCTTTCGAACACCACCGCCTCGGCATCGCCATTGTCGAGCAAATAGCGGACCTCCTCGGGCCCGTAGCGATAATTGACGTTGAACGGCGCCAGCCCTGCCTTGAACGCGGCGAAATAGGCGATCAGGAATTCGGGGCAATTGGTCGCATAGACCGCGACCTTGGACTGGTGCGTCAGTCCCGCCGCAAGGAAATGCGCGGCGAGCGCGTCGGCGCGGGCATCGAAGTCGGCAAAGGTGACGACACGATCGCCCTGTACCACTGCCGGTTCGTCCGGGGTCGCCGCGGCGACCGATTCCCAGACATTCGCATAGGTCCAGGCGCTCATGCCTCGGAACCTCGGGTACGGAGTGCGTGCATCCGACTCTCCCAGTTGCCGCGCGACTCTATGGTGACGTTACGGCTTTCGACTTTTGCGATTGGAAGATCGGGTATGGAGCGTCAAGGGGTCTTTTTGGTTCAGCAAGCTGAACCGTTCGGCACCCTCTCCAAACTAAAGTTCGGTCCGCACATGCCAAAGCTCGGGGAACAATTCGACCTCGATCATGCGGCGCAGATAGGCGACGCCCTGCGTACCGCCGGTGCCGCGCTTGAGGCCGATCACGCGTTCGACCGTGGTGACGTGGTTGAAGCGCCAGCGGCGGAAATAATCCTCCAGGTCGACCAGCTTCTCGGCGAGCTCGTAGAGCGGCCAATGACGTTCGGGCGCGCGATAGACCTGGGCCCAGGCGGCACGGAGCTTGTCGCTCTCGGTTCGCTGGTCGCGCAAATCGGCGCGCTCCTCGCCCACGTCGAACCCCGATCGCGCGAGCAGGCGGATCGCTTCGTCATACAGGCTGGGGCGCGAGAGAATGCCTTCCAGCCCGGCCATGATCTCGGGCCGGTGGGCATGGGGCTTGAGCATCGCGCCGTTGCGATTGCCGCAGAGGAATTCGATCGCACGATATTGGTAGGACTGGAATCCCGACGACTGGCCGAGATCGTCGCGGAACTGGGTATATTCGCTCGGGGTCAGCGTGCGCAGCACGTCCCAGGCATTGTTGAGCTGCTCGAGGATGCGCGACACCCGCGCCAGCATCTTGAAGGCGTTGGGCAGGTGATCGGTGGCGATCGCCTCGCATGCCGATTCGAGTTCGTGGACCGCAAGCTTCATCCACAATTCGCTGGTCTGGTGCTGGATGATGAACAGCAATTCGTCATGCGCATCGGACCGCGGCTGCTGCGCGCCGAGGATCAGGTCGAGCCGCAGGTAATCGCCATAGGCCATCTTGCCGGCGAAGTCGGTTTCTGGGCCGCCGGCGGGGCCGGCATTCGAACGGTTTTCGGTCATGTTACCTTCGATCGCGTCGCATAAGCGGGGTCGTCCCACAAGCGTTGGGTCATCACGCGCTCCACCATAGTCGCCGCCGCCACCACCTCGTCCTCGGAAAGATACAGCGGGGTGAAACCGAAGCGGACCAGGTCCGGCGCGCGAAAGTCGCCGATCACATGGTTGGCGATCAGCGCCTGCATGATCGCATAGCCCTGGGGATGACGAAACGAGACCTGGCTGCCGCGCATCGCCGGGTCGCGGGGTGACGCCAGCTCGAGATCGGGACAGCGCGCCTCGACCTCGGCAATGAAGCGCTCCGACAGCCGGATCGAGGCCGCGCGGACATCGGCCATGTCGACCCCGTCCCACGCGTCGAGCGCGGCGTCGAGCACCGCCAGCGCGAGCACCGGCGGGGTGCCGACGCGCATCCGCTCAACGCTGCGGTGTGGGCGATAATCGAGGTCGAAGGCGAACGGCGCTTCATGCCCCATCCAGCCCGACAGGATCGGTCGGGCGGTCTCGGCGAAGCGCGGTGCGACATAGATGAAGGCCGGCGCACCCGGGCCGCCGTTCAGATATTTGTAGGTGCAGCCGATTGCGAAATCGGCATTGGCGGCGGTCAGGTCGACCGGCACCGCGCCTGCCGAATGCGCGAGATCCCACACCGCAATGGCACCTGCTTCATGCGCCTGCGCGGTCAAGGCTTTCATGTCGTGGCGTCGACCGGTGCGGTAATCGACCTCGGTGATCAGGATGACCGCGACGCTCTCGTCGATCGCATCGGCGACGGCTTCCGGCGCGACCAGCCGCAATTCCAGCCCACCGCCCAGCGCCTTGATGAGGCCGTCGGCGATGTACAGGTCGGAAGGGAAATTGCCGGTGTCCGACAGCACTACCTTGCGCCCCGGCCGCATCGCCAGCGCGGCTGCGAGTGCCTGGAATACCTTGACCGACAAGGTGTCGCCGGTCGCCACGCTTCCCGCCGGCGCGCCGATCAGCCGGCCGATCCGGTCGCCGACCCGCGCCGGCAGGCTGATCCAGTCGGCGGTGTTCCACGCCTTGATCAGCTGGTCGCCCCATTCGCGCGCCAGCACCTCCCGGACTCGCGCCTCGGCGGCCAGCGGGAGTGGACCCAGCGAATTGCCGTCGAGATAGATCATCCCCTCGGGCAAGTGAAACAGCTTCCGTGTCGCGTCGAACCCGGTCATCCCGCCTCCGCCAATACCCATTCCCGGAACGCGGCGATCTTGGGCTCGGCCGCGCGATCCGCGCGGCATACGAACCAGAAGCCGAAGCTCGAGTCGACCGCGGTGTCGAACGGCCGCACCAATCGCCCGTTGGCGAGATCGTCGTCGACCAGGGGCGTGATGCCGAGCGCAAAGCCCTGGCCCGCGATCGCCGCCGACAAGGCCATGTGGCTGTTGCCGAACCGCGCTCCGCCCTCGACGTCGCGCGCGATTCCGGCCGCGGCGAACCAGGTGCTCCAGGTCGGCAGGCCGGGCGCGACCAGCGAGCTTTCGTCCTGCAGCAGCAGGGCTGACGGGATCGCCGCCGGATCGGGCCAGGCCGACGCCAGCGCCGGGCTGCACACCGGGAAGGCAGTGGCGCGGGCAATCAGCTCGCAATGCAGGTCGCGATAATCGCCGTCGCCATAGCGCAGTCCGACATCGACCCCTTCGCGGTCGAAATCGCTGCGCCCGTCGCCGCCGGCGATGCGCACCTGCATCCCCGGATGCAGTGCCAGGAAATGGCCGAGCCGCGGCGCGATCCATTTCGACGCGAAGCTCGGCATCGCGCTGACCTGGAGCAGGTTCGCGTCGAGATCGGCGACATCGGAAATCAGCCGTTCCATCTCGGCGAACAAGGCGGTCAGCCGCGGCGCCAGTTTCTGCCCCGTCGCCGACAAGGCGATCGACCGGTGGCCGCGCAGGAACAGGGGCGCGCCGACCCATTCCTCCAGCCGCCGCACCTGCACGCTGACCGCCGCCGGCGTCACGCCGAGCTCGCCTGCTGCCCCGGCGAAGCTCAGATGGCGTGCGGCGGCATCGAAGCTCCTCAACGCGTTGAGCGGCAGGTTGCGGATCGGCGTGCCCATAATATTTGTCGCTCAGGCAGCCAAAACTTGTCGTTTGTAAAGACCCCCGCGGCCTCGCATCCCGATCTCCGCTTGATCACGAGGTATCCGATGCGTCTTTCGTTGCTTCTGCTCGCCATGCTTGCGCTCCAGCCGCTTGCGGCCAGTGTGCCCATCGTCCCGCCCGCCATTGCCAGGGCTGTCGCCGATCCGTCGCGCCCGGCCGAGGACATGGCGCGCGACCTCAATCGCAAGCCCGGCGAGACGCTCGCCTTCATGGGCGCGAAACCGGGCATGAAAGTTGCCGACTATATCGCGAACAGCGGCTATTTCACCCGGTTGCTGGCCTCGGTCGCAGGACCAAAGGGGCATGTCTATGCGGTCGAGCTCAACGAGGTCATCACCTTTCCGAACGTGACCAAGGGCTATGAAGCTCTCAAGCTCTGGGCGGCTGGGCAGCCCAATGTCACTGTCTCGACCACCCCGATCGCCGACAGCCTCGCTTTCCCCGAGAAGCTCGACCTGTTCTGGATCGCGCAGAATTATCACGACCTGCACGACAAGTTCCTCGGCCCCGCCGACATCGCCGCATTCAATCGCAAGGTGTTCGACGCGCTCAAGCCCGGCGGGCTCTATGTCGTGCTCGACCATTCGGCGCTGGCCGATGCGCCCGACGACGTGACCGAGACGCTCCATCGTATCCAGGCAGAGCGGGTGAAACGCGAAGTGCTGGCCGCCGGATTCGAACTGGTGGGCACCAGCCGCCTGCTCGCCAATCCCGCCGACCCGCGGACCAAGGGCGTGTTCGACGCGTCGATCCGCGGCAAGACCGATCAGTTCATCCTCAAGTTCCGCAAACCGCGGCGCTGACGCCGGATTGCCGGAAGCGGCTCGAAGCTGATATCCACCGGGGATGGATTCCGACCCGCCCCGCAAGTCCGTGCTGGTCAGCGTGATGCTGGGCATCGTGCTCGCACCGCTCGCTTTGGCCTTCATCGTTGCCGCCAGCCTGGCGGCCGGGCCGTCGGACGTGTTCAAGGCGCTGCTGCGGCGCAAATGACGGATCCGGTCCGCAACATCGTCGTGCTCACGGGCGCGGGCATTTCCGCCGAGAGCGGAATCGCGACCTTCCGCGGACCCGGCGGATTGTGGGAAGGGCATCGCGTCGAGGACGTGTGTACCCCGCAGGCGCTCGCGCGCGATCCCGAGCTGGTGCATCGTTTCTACGACCTGCGCCGCGCCGCGCTGGCCGATGTCGAGCCCAATCCCGCGCATCACGCGCTGGCCAGGCTCGATGCCGAATGGCCGGGCGAACTGTTGGTCGTCACGCAGAATGTCGACGACTTGCACGAGCGTGCGGGCACGCAGCGGCTGCTCCACATGCACGGTCGGCTGTTGTCGGCCCTGTGCGGTGATTGCGGCAAGCGACGGGACTGGGTCGACGACCTGCCGCCGGGCAGCGAGTGCGCGGCGTGCAGCGCCCCCGCGCTGCGGCCGGACATCGTGTTCTTCGGAGAGATGCCTTATGGCATGAACACGATCGAGCGCGCGATGATGCAGGCCGATCTGTTCGTCTCGATCGGCACGTCGGGCGCGGTCTATCCCGCCGCGGGTTTCGTGCAGACCGCGCGTTATCGCGGTGCGCGGACGCTCGAGCTCAATCTCGACCCCTCGGCCGCGTCGGCCAGTTTCGTGGAAAGCCGGCTGGGCCCGGCGAGCGTGCTCGTCCCCGAATGGGTGGACTCGCTGCTCGGCTAGTCGGCCTCGGCGACGCCCGGCCGGGCGCGCCGATCGACGCGCAATTCGAACACGTCGGGACGGGCATAATGGCCGTCGCTGTCGAGCGCGGCCAGCCCTCGCCCAATCGCCGAGAGATCCAGATCGGCCAGGATCAGGTCGGGGCCGTCACCGGCCTCGGCCAGGATCGCGGCGTCGGGCGCGACGATCATGCTGCCACCGAACTGGAGCTGGCGGTCGGGCATGCCGAGGATCAGCGCACGGGCATCGGCGTCGCCGCCGGTCCGGGCCAGCCCGTCGAGCAGGTCGTCGCGATGCTGGACCGTGCCCGCTGCGAGCACGAAGCATCGCCCTTCAAAGGCATAGTGACGCGAGGCGATGGCATGGACCTCGCGCACGGTCGGCCAGGCCGCGACATGCACGGCCTCGCCGCTGTGATGCATCACTGCCCGCGCCGCCGGCATCCAATGCTCCCAGCAGATCAGCTGGCCGATCGCGCCCCAGGGCGCCTGGTGCACCTCGAGCGTCGACCCGTCGCCGCGGCCCCAGATCAACCGCTCGCCATGCGTCGGGACCAGTTTGCGGTGCGGCAGCGGGCTCTGGCCGGGCCGCAGGATGAACTGGGTATTGTAGAGCGAGTTGCGCACGCGCTCGTGCGCACCGACCGAGACGACGATTCCCGCGCGATCGACCAGGGCCTGGACGGGGTCGAGGCGTGGATCGGCACCGCGTATCGCCTGGTCGAGCAGGATCGCATGGATTGCCTGCGTTCCCTTGTGGCCCCAGAGCGCGGCATCGGGTGCTTCGTCGAGCCATAACGGATAGCCGCCGAGGAACGTCTCGCCGAACGCGACGACCTGCGCGCCGGCATCGATCGCGCGTGCGACATGATCGACCAGGCTGGGAATGGCGTCGCCGATCGCCAGCGGCAGCGGCGGGGCCTGGACGATCGCGGCACGAACGGCGGTCATTCCACCCAGTCGAGCCCGATATCGCGATAGACGTCGCGATCCTCGTCCCAGCCGGGCTTCACCTTGACATGGAGGTAGAGGTGGACCGGGCGGTCGAGCAGCTCGTTGAGCTGGGCGCGCGCCCTGGCCCCGATCTCCTTGATCCGGCTGCCGCCCTTGCCGAGCACGATCGCGCGCTGGGTCGGGCGTTCGACCAGGATCTGCTGGTGGATCTCGACCGATCCGTCCTCACGCTCGTTGAACTGCTCGGTCTCGACCGCGCTGGCATAAGGCAGTTCGGCATGGAGCTGGAGATAGAGCTGCTCGCGCGTCACTTCGGCCGCCAGCGCGCGTTCGGTCGCGTCGCTGACCTGGTCCTCGGGGAAATGCCAGGGCCCCTCGGGCATGTTGTAGGCGAGCGCCTTCTTGAACTCGGGCAAGCCGTCGCCGGTCGAGGCGGAGATGAAGAACGTCTCGTCGAACGGGGTCAGCGCGTTGAGCTTCTCGGCATGGACGAGCAAGCGCGCCTTGTCGGCGATATCGACCTTGTTGAGCACCAGGAACTTGCGCTCGCGGCGCCCGGCAATGCTCTCGGCGATCGGCATCACCTTGGGGCCGAGCCCGCCCTTGGCGTCGACCACCAGGCAGATCAGGTCGGCGCCTTCGGTCCCGCCCCAGGCGGCCGCGACCATCGCGCGGTCGAGCCGGCGCTGCGGCTCGAAAATACCCGGTGTGTCGACCAGCAGGATCTGCGTGTCACCCTCGATCGCGACGCCGAGCAGCCGCGTACGCGTTGTCTGCGCCTTGGGGCTGACGATCGCGACTTTCTGTCCGACCAGCGAATTGACCAATGTAGACTTGCCGGCGTTGGGCGCACCGAGCACCGCGACCAGGCCGCAATGTTGGGTTGCGGGCTGGGTCTCGGGCTCGGTCATGCCGTCACCTGCGCGAGCAGGACGCGGGCGGCCGCGGTCTCGGCTTCCTGCTTGCTCGATCCTTCGGCCTCGGCGCTGGCGAAATTGCCCAGGCTGACGCGCACGGTGAAGCGCGGTGCATGCTGCGGGCCCGAACGGTCGATCACGTCATAGACCGGCGTCTTGCGATTATGCGCCGCCGCCCATTCCTGCAGCGCCGATTTGGGATGCTGCGGAGCGCGGGCATCGGCATGGACGCGGTCGGCCCAGCGCGCGCGGACGAAATCGCGCGCCGGCTCCAGCCCGGCCTCGAGATAGAGCGCGCCGATCAGTGCCTCCATCACGTCGCCAAGCACATTGTCGCTGTCCGCCGCGCCGTCGTCGCGCGCCTGCTTGCCGAGCCGGAGATGCGCGGGCGCGCCGATATCGCGCGCGACGTCGGCGCAGACCGCGCCGGTGACGAGCGCGTTCAGCCGCTTGGACAGGCTCCCCTCGGGTTCGTCGGGGAACAATTCGTAGAGCCATTCGGCCATGGCGAGGCCGAGCACGCGGTCGCCGAGGAATTCGAGGCGTTCGTAATTGGCGCTGGCCTGGCTGCCATGGGTCAATGCGCGCTCGAACCGGGCGAGGTCGCCCGGTGCCTTACCGAAGACCTCGCCGAGCCAGCCGGCGAGAATAACATCACTCAAAAGCTCTGTCCCATTCGGCTCCAGCGTGCGGCCGAGAACCATGTCCAGGGCAGCAGCCAGGCGGCATTGCCGTCGGTCGACCAGAAAGTGATCACGGCCTTGCCCTCGAGATTCTCGAGCGGGACCATGCCGATCGCGCCGCCTTCCTGCGCCGGGAAGCGGCTGTCGCCCGAATTGTCGCGATTGTCGCCCATCAGGAAGACATGGCCCTGCGGCACGTTGTAGACGCCGGTATCGTCGCGGTCGGGCAGTTCGCCGCGGTCGAGCACCATGTAGCTGACCCCGTTGGGCAGCGTTTCCTTGAACTGCATGTACTTGCAGATCGGTTTGTTCGCGGCGTCCACTGCCTGGAACTCGGCGGGGCATTCGGTGCCGGCCGGGTAATTGGGCGTGATCGGGATGGTGAAGTCGGCGACGCGGACCTTGGGCACGGCGACGCCGTTCAGGATCAGCTGGCCGCCGCGCATCTGGATCGTGTCGCCGGGCAGGCCGATGACGCGCTTGATGTAATCCTGGTCGTTACCCGGCGGCGCCTTGAACACGACGATGTCGCCGCGTGCCGGGTTGCTGCCGAAAATCCGCCCGGGGATCAGCGGCAGGCTCCACGGCAGCGAATGCTTTGAATAGCCGTAATTCCATTTCGAGATGAACAGATAGTCGCCGATGAACAGCCGCGGCAGCATCGACTGCGACGGGATCGAGAAAGGCGAGAACAGGAAGCTGCGGAAGATGAAGACGACGATTGCGAGCTTCACGACGAAGCTCAGCGTATCCTTCCAATCCTCTTCCTTCTTTGCCTTTTTGGGCTTGGTCGTCGCAGGCTCGGGCGTCGCCGCGGGTGCGGGAACGGGCTCGGGCGCGGCGCCGGGGGCTTCTGCCTCGGGAGTATCGGTCATGCGGCGCGGTTTGCGCATGCGCGGCTGTCACGTCAAGGCGCTCGCGCTTCCTTGAACGGGACGCGTCGAACGCCCATTGAAGCCGGGCGAATCGACAAAGGAGCGCGAACATGGCCGACTGGAGCGAGATCGAGGCGCTGAAGCGCGTTCCCCTGACCCAATTGTTCGCCGACGATCCCGAGCGGCTGGGCAAATATTCGGCCGATGTCGCGGGGATCCATTTCGACTGGTCGAAGACGCATCTGACCGACGAAGGCATCAAGGCGTTCGAGAAGCTCGCCAAAGCAAGCGACCTCGCCGGCAAGCGCGAGGCCTTGTTCACCGGCCAGGTGATCAACGTCACCGAGAATCGTGCGGTGACCCACACGGCCGAGCGCGGCGAGGGCAATCCCGACGACGTCGCGCGTGCGCAAGGGCTCCATGCGCGGATGCGCGCGCTGATCGACGCGATCGAGAAAGGCGCGCTGGGGCCGATCCGCAACGTGCTCCATGTCGGAATCGGCGGATCGGCGCTGGGCCCGGACCTGCTGGTCGATGCTTTGGGCCGCGACGCCAATCGCTACGAAGTGGCGATCGTCTCGAACGTCGACGGACTCGCGCTCGAGGAAGCGTTCAAGCGGTTCGATCCGACCGCGACCCTGCTGGCGATCGCGTCGAAGACCTTCACCACCACCGAGACGATGCTCAACGCCGAAAGCGTGATCGAGTGGATGCAGGCGGGCGGGGTCGAGGATCCCTATGGCCGCGTCGTCGCACTGACCGCCGAGCCCGACAAGGCGATCGAATGGGGCGTCGACGAGACGCGCATCCTGCCGTTCGCCGACACGGTAGGCGGACGCTATTCGCTCTGGTCGTCGATCGGTTTCCCCGCGGCGATGGCGCTCGGCTGGGACGCGTTTTCGGAATTGCTCGAAGGGGCGGCCGAGATGGACCGCCATTTCCGGCTGTCGGCGCTGCACGAGAACGTGCCCGCGCTCGCCGCGTTCGGCGACCTGCTCTACACGCAAGTGCTCGGCGCCGAGACGCGCGGCGTGTTCTGCTATGACGAGCGGCTCCGGCTGCTGCCGTCCTACCTCCAGCAGCTCGAGATGGAATCGAACGGCAAGGGCGTCACGATCGAGGGCAAGCCGGTCGGCCGCCCGACCGCGGCGATCACCTGGGGCGGGGTCGGTACCGACCAGCAGCATGCGGTGTTCCAGTTGCTCCACCAGGGCACGCATCTCGTCCCGCTCGAATTCGTCGGGGTGATCGAGCCCGGCGACCATCTCGACGAGGATCACCACAGGAACCTGCTCAACAACATGTTCGCGCAAGGCGCGGCGCTGATGGCGGGCCGCAAGAATCCCGACGATCCGGCGCGCGCCTATCCGGGCGATCGTCCCTCGACGACCTTGCTGCTCGACGATCTCGACGCGCGGACCCTGGGCGCGCTGATCGCCTTCCACGAGCATCGCGTGTTCGTCTCGGGCGTGCTGCTCGGGATCAATTCGTTCGACCAGTTCGGGGTCGAGCTCGGCAAGGAAATGGCGAAGGCGGCGGCCAAGGGCGATGGCGATTTCGACGTCTCCACCGCTGACCTGATCAAGCGGGCTTTCGGGTAAACATCCGTCGTCCCGGCGAAGGCCGGGACCGCCGGCGACGGCACGATACGGCATGAGACCCAGGCCTCCGCCGGGGTGATGAATGGAAAAAGACATGGCTGACTACGACTACGACCTCTTCGTCATCGGCATCGGATCGGGCGGGACGCGCGCCGCGCGGGTCGCTGCCGCACACGGCGCGAGGGTCGCGGCGGCCGAGGAATATCGCGTCGGCGGCACCTGCGTGATCCGCGGCTGCGTGCCCAAGAAGTTGCTCGTCTATGGCGCGCATTTCGCCGAGGATCTGATGGACGCGCGGCGCTTCGGCTGGGACGTGCCGGCCGATTGCAAGTTCGACTGGAAGACGCTGACCGGCAACGTGTTCGAGGAGGTCGACCGGATCAACAAGGCCTATACCTCGACACTCGACAATCACGGTGTCGAGATCATCCACGAACATGCCGAGCTGACCGGGCCCAACAACATCCGGCTTGCCTCGGGGCGCGAGGTCACCGCGAAATACATCCTGATCGCGACCGGCGCACGGCCGCACATCCCGAATTGCCCCGGCTACGAATACGGCATCACCTCGAACGAGGCGTTCCATCTGCCGGCGGTGCCCAAGCGCATCCTGATCGCGGGCGCGGGCTATATCGCCAACGAATTCGCCGGCATCTTCCACGAATTCGGCGCCAAGGT
>OUNM011139878.1_pt1 | contig 36420 bp, 22 predicted proteins | sample 1769961 | NCBI WGS metagenome assembly OUNM01 (sample SAMEA3914820, study PRJEB12502) | metagenome | biome: forest; material: soil | place: USA | collected 2012-03-12 | depth 0.3 m | reverse complement strand
GTCTCCTCATTTTCAAAGACCTGGCATTTCGCGGATACTGGCTCTCGCTGTGGTTTCAGAATTCAACCGCGGAAGAGCGGGACGCGATGTTTGCCGAGCTCTTTTCCATGGCGGCGGATGGAATGTTTCAAACGCCAGTCGATCGACGCTTCCGGCTCGAACAATATGCCGACGCGCTGGAGCTTGCTGGCAAAGGCGGCCGGAAAGGGAAGGTTTTGTTTGAATTCTAGTTTGTGGTCGCCAGTGCGCAGTTTTCGCAGCCTGGCGAGTGCCGAATATGTTATAGTCACGCCGAATTATGAATCCGGAAACCCCTGAACAAGAGCCGTCTGAAGTCGCGCCTCCGCCCGTCTCCGAATTACCCCTGGAACGGCCTTTTCGCTGGGGACGTTGGGTCATTGCTGCGATTGTCCTCTGCCTGCTGATCGGGGGATCTATCTTTGGGATTCAGTTCTGGAATCGCTGGCACGCTCTCGGCCCGATCAATACCAGCGGCGGCCTTTATTTTGCGAAACGGGTGGACCTCGATGTTCCGATCTTTCGGCAGAATGATCCGCGCTGGGGTAAGGATCCGCTCGGTGCGACCGATGGCACGCTCGGAGCGGAAGGATGCGCGGTTTCCTCGGCGGCGATGATCATGGCTTTCTATGGGGTCGATACCGATCCACAGCGCCTGAATCAGTATCTGAACGGGCATGAAGGTTACACGCCGCAGGGCTGGATTTACTGGGAAAAGGCGGCGGAGCTTTCTCCCGAGCACGTGCGCAAGGCCTATGAGGATCAGCCTTCGTATTACCTGATCGATCGCAACCTCATGCACGGCAATCCGGTGATCGTGCAGCTTCGGCTGCCGGGGACGATGCATTTCGTGGTAATCGCTGGAAAGGATGGCTACGACTACCTCACCCGTGATCCAGGGACCGGCGCAAGCCGCGGGGCTTACCCACTGAAGGACCTGACCAGCAAGATCTACGGGCTGCGATATTACGAGCGGTTTTAAGGCTGTGTTTCAGTGGGCGGCGCGAAAATAGGTCCAATGAGTCCCATGGGACGTATAAGTCCTATATTACGGCTTTGGGCTTCCGAAGAGCGGTTCGCCGCTGTCGCGCAATTCGCGCGCGGCTTCGATCATGGCTGGCCATTCGCCCAGTAATACCGAATAGCGGCGGATCAGTTCCTGGATCAGTCCGTGTGTCTCTGCCACGGGGCGGCTGGATTTCATATCCAGCGGGATCGCTGCATCTTCAAAGGCTGCCGAATACTGAAAATGCTCGATCAATGATTCGACATCTTCGCGCCAGTAGTCCGGCGATTCGTGGTCATCGTCGAGTTCCTTAGCCAGATACTCGCATTGATCGCTCACGTGAGCGAGGGCTTGATCCTTGAGAAGTTCCGCGAAATCGGTGGGTGGCATTGCGGTGTACTCGGCGAGACGCCGGCCCAACGTCTGCATTCGTCCGGCGGTATCGAGTTGCTCTGGCGGATCGACGGTCAGGATCAGGCGCCGGAGCAGATGCGCAAATTCGAAGACCATGACCCGCCGATCCTCGGTCAGATCACAAGGGGCAATAATCGGCTTTCCCGTTCCCGGTTCGTGGTAGAGCGCCACCGGCAGATGCCCGATGAAAGCATCCGGGCAACACTGCCAGAGCGCCGCGCCATGCGAATAGTCTTCGGCATGCAGCACCGGAAAGAATGGGGGAATCAGTTCGCGCTGATCGAAGGACATCGCCATGCCAGGACTTACCGTGGCATCTCCCAGCGCATGGCTTCGCACGACCGAGAGAACACTGCGGCTGCCAAAGACAGAACGGTAGTGTTCTTCGGACTCCACCAGCCGCTGGCGGTTTTCACGATCGTAATGAAGATAGTAAGTGGAGGTCGGGATGCCGGGATCGCCGATATGTCCGGTGTAAGTCGCGCGAATGCGGCCAGGGCGGGATAATGCGCGGCGCAGGAATTCATCGCCCGTCTGTGAGTAGTCGATCGCTTGAGGCGATCCGGCTGCAAAGAATGCGCCAGTGTCCCGGCCAAGCATTTCTTCGTGAATGCCGAGGAAATCGCGCTCCACCCAGCGCGTCTCGCGCAGCGCGCTCTCGCGGTCAGGATAGAGCCAGCGCGAGTAGGGATCGGAATCCGAGAAACAGAAGAGCCCGGGCCCGTTCGCTTCCGGTGACGCGGCAAGTCGGCAGATCACGTCGTCGTCGACACTGCAGAGCATTCGCCCAGCCGTGTGCAGCAGCAGCGCATTGCGGTTTGCCCCGCATGAAAAGCCAGTTTTCAGTGGATCAAAGAGCGCAAACTCGACGGCTTCCGGCGAGACTTCACGCTTGCGGAGAAGCCGTTCAGCAAAGCGGCGCTTTTCATCCTCGGCTGCGAAAAGGATCGGGATTTCACATTCTCGCCCAAGGCTGGCAGCGAGTGAACGGAAACGCTGGCGTTGTTCCGCGGTAGTGGAGTTATCGGAGACGAGAAAGCTAACTTTCCGCGCGTAAGTCCGTGCATTTTCCGCAAAGCTCCGGATGGCGCGTTCGAGGAGTTCGGTTCGATTGCCGCCGGTTGGAAATCCAATGAATTCGATAGGCGGAGGCTGGCTTGCCGGCTCGCGTAGCACGGCACAGCGCTTCGTGACTTCGGTGTTCGAAATCAGCAGGCCAGCTTCGATTAATTCGGGCAGATGCTTGCGAAGCGCCTCGATCTGGAGGCTGTCCCAGCCATGCTTTTCAGCATGTTCCGCAAGGTGCTCGTCGAGTCGCCGGAACTTTTCGCAGGCGAGGACGAACTCGACCGCAAACGATGGGAAATTCTTCGGAGTCGCCCCGCGGATGTGGACGGTCTGGACGTGCTGGCCGAGCGAGTACACTCGGAAATCAGTCTTCCTCCACTGTGCATTCCGGTCCGCGCCGACGGGAGGTTGCCGTTGAGCGGGATAATCCGCTTCGGCAGGACGCTGGCGCTGGAAGAGCGAGGAAAGACGCATGCGCCTCTCATATCTCGAAGCCGTTCAGTCGTCGAGGGAGGCGATGCCTGGTGCGCGAGGCCCGGTATTCAGTCGTCGACGTTACTTCTTCTGCCAGCGGTCGTTTTTCTCGAGCACGCCGGCGGGACCGTTGCCATCGAGCCAGGCGCGAGCGGCGTCGTCACCTTTCACGTAGGCGTCCCAAAAGGCAGTGCTGAGGGCGAGGATCGCGCGATGGTGATTCGGATTGCGTGGATGCCGATCGCCGGGCAGCGCGGAATCGGTGAAGGCGGAATGTTCCGCGTCATCGAGTACTAGTTCGTATTTGCTGCCCGGAGGGAGTGCGGGATAGACCGCGAGGCGCGACTGCGCATCCTGATTGCCAACTGGGGCGACGTCGTTTGTGCCGGTCATCAGAAGCCACGGCATCTTGACTGCGCCGAAGGCGCGGCTCGGACTTCCGGCGCGCGGTGCGCTCGGGCTCATGATGATAGCGGCTTTGATACGCGGGTCTGCATAATCGGTGCCGCCGAGCGGAAAGATTTCGCCCGTTACCGCCTGTGTCGTCACAGCGCCGAACGAGTGGCCCGACATTCCGACGCGAGTCAGATCGAGCCTTCCAGCGAGTGCATGTCCGGCTTCTTTATTCCAGCGTTCCAGCTGATCCAGGCAGGCCGGGACGTCTTTTACGCGGAGAAGGAAATTGTCGAGTCCTGCCGCCTTTTGCATGGAGGCAAAGCGCTCGGCTGCCGGGACATTCTTCCAGACGGAGGTGTCGCTGCCGGGGTGCTGGAGAAAGACTGCGACATAGCCACGCGCGGCCCAGTGCTGGCCCAGATAGGCGCTTCCTTCGCGGGAACCGCCGAGCCCGTGGCTGAACAAAACGACTGGGGCAGGGGACTTATCCGCTGGTAGATAAATGCGGATGGGTAGATCGCGCTGCCGCGCCGTGTCATTCACCGTAAGGTCGACGGTGGAAGGCTTGAAGGCTTCCGGGACATTGAGCGGATCGTAACCCGCGAGAGCCTTGGCGGCGAGGCAGAGAAGGAACGCAGCGGCTACTAGTGCCGGCTGGAGTTTGGCGAGGGGTGAAGGCGTCATTGGTGGAATCAAACCAACGGGTTTGTGGTTGGTTGCGCTCCATCTGACGCGACGTTCCCGGGCTTAGTTACAGGAATTTTTGTTACAAGTGATGCGGGACGGCAGCAGCGCAATCCGAACCTCTGGATTGAGGCGAATCCGAGTCGACCATCGAATGTGTTTATGGCGCCCCTTCAGGGCTCGTGCTTTGGTGATCCGAACACCCAAGGCGTTGCCTTGGGCTAGGTTATTGTTGCCCCTTTGGGGCGGAACCTTGCGGAAGTTCTGGAGAACGGAGAACGGAGAACGGAGCGGTTTTTTACTCCACGCCCATCGCTCGTCATGGCACTTGGTGAGGCCGATTTTCTACTGGAATGGCCGACTTACTAAGGTTGATGTCCGGAGCCTGCGTCGGTCGCGGGCCGAGCGGCTCCGCATTTCCAGCACGAATCGAAATTGGCCGGCACTTCTGTCTGACACGCTGGGCATTGCCAGTCTGGAGCAGCGGACGGCTCGGCGTATTCAAACTGCCCGAGCAGCGTCATTGCCCGATCATAGTCATCGTCATTGACGACATAGAGCGACGGCGGAAAGCATGGCCAGGTGGCCAGGCCTAGGTCGTAGTTATCCCGGTTGCGCACCAGGCTGACTATCCCTGCCTCGTCGAGAATCGATTTATAAAAACCGACCCTCGCGTATTCCTGATGAGCAAAGACTTGTCGCATGGGTTCGGATGGGTTGCCGCGCGACAAAGTAACCGATCCTACACCTCTTTGCCGACGTAAATCGCCTCGTCCGGCCAATCCTTGCGGATGTAGCCATCGTGCATGTTCACGGGGATGACGTAGTTGCGCATCATGCGCACGGGCGAAAGGACGCGAACCGTCGAGACTTCTTCGATCGAGTCCTCGCCATGGTTGCGCCGGAGGCTCGGGATGAGCTTTTCCTGCACGGTCTGCACGATGTCGAGATCGCTCGCGCCGTCGATGAAAAGAAGCATCGCCAGCTTGCCGTCGATTTCCGAGATGTGGCTCTCGAAGATGATCTCTGTGAAGATCGAGCGGACGTAGGGCTCCCGTTTGATGTCCTCGAGGAGCTGACTGTAAGTCACGCCGATGCGGAACTTGATGACATACAGGTGACGCGTATTGAACTCGGCGGTGCCGCTCGCCGAAAGATCGACGTGTGTGAAGTAAGAGAGGATGCCGGATTGCTCCAGCTTTTGCCGTTTGCGGCCGACGGTCCGGACGTTCACTCCGGTGGCTTCGCCGATGCCATTGTCCGACTCACGCGGGTCCCGGATCAAATGACGGACGATCATTCGCTCCTGTTCATCGAGTTCTCTCATGCCTGGAAAAAGGGAATAGCGCTCTGCCGGAGGCCGGAAGGGGGACTTCCGAATTGGCCTTCGCTCAAAGCAGGAAAATCAGTTTTGGTCAGGGAAAAGTCCAATAAAGGCAATAATTTGACCGAATTGCTACAAAATTCGGCCAAATTTCGCTCAAAAATGTCTTGAATTGTTTGGTGTGGTCCCTAGTCTGAACATCCGGCCCAAAACGGGGCGCGCGCTCTTTATGAACCACGTCATCCAGGATCAAACAGCCCATCTCCGGCATTCGCTTTATCAGCCGGAATTCGAACACGACGCATGCGGCGTAGGATTTATTGCCCAGATCAGTGGCAAACGTTCGAACCAAGTCCTGCGCTATGCTCTGCAGAGTCTTTGCAATCTCGCCCATCGTGGCGCGATCGATGCCGATGCCAAAACCGGTGACGGTGCCGGTGTACTGACCCAGATTCCTCACAAGCTCTTCGCTCCTGAAGTCGCGAAGCTCGGTCACACGCTTTACAACGAGAAGGATCTTGGCGTCGGAATGATTTTCCTGCCGCACGACAACGCCTACGCCCAGGCCCGCGCCAAGGCGATTATCGAGGAGGTTGTCGAAGCACGGGATCTCTTCCTCTTCGGCTGGCGTGAAGTGCCGATCAATATCAAGCTCCTCGGCGATAAGGCGGCTTCGACGCTGCCGCGCATGGAGCAGGTGCTGATCGGTCGCCCGAGCGGCATGAGCGACGATGAATATGAGCGCCGACTCTTCCTCGCTCGTAATGAGATCGAGAAGCGCGCGGCCAACGATCAGATCCGCCATTTCTATATTCCGTCCTTCTCTTCGCGTGTGATCAGCTACAAGGGGCTGCTCCTTTCGCCTTCGCTGGAGAAGTTCTACAAGGATCTGCAGAACCCTGCTTACGAGACGGCGCTGGCGGTCTATCACCAGCGTTACTCGACGAATACTTTCCCGACCTGGCCGCTCTCGCAGCCTTTCCGGATGCTCGCGCACAATGGCGAGATCAACACCCGGCGCGGCAACGTCAACTGGATGCACGCCCGCGAGGCCGAGCTGAAGGCCGACTTCTGGGGCGAAGACGTGGACCTGCTCAAGCCGATCATTCAGGCTGGCGGTTCCGATTCCGCCGAGCTGGACAATGCGGTCGAAGCGCTCGTGATGTCAGGCCGCGATGTGATGCACGCGATGACGATGCTCGTTCCGCCGGCATGGCGCGGAGACAAGCACATCTCGGAGGAGCTGAAGTCTTTCTACGAATATCACCGCTGCTTCAACGAGCCGTGGGATGGCCCGGCGGCGCTCGTCTTCACCAATGGCCTGACCGTTGGCGCCTGCCTCGACCGGAACGGCCTGCGGCCGTCCCGTTACAAGATTACTGACGACGGGATCATCTCGCTTGGTTCCGAAGTCGGCACGATCGAGTTCGACGACGCGCACATCATCGAGAAGGGGCGCCTTGCTCCCGGCGAGATGATCGCTGTGGATACCATCGCGGGGCGTCTCCTGCGCGACGACGAGATCAAGCGCGACCTCGCCTCCCGCCGTCCGTACGGCGAGTGGGTGAAGCAGAACCTCGTCGAACTGTCGGATTTCACGACGCCGAATTTCAATGAGCCCGCCGAGCGCGACATCCTTTCGATCACCCAGCGGCAGTTCGCCTTCGGTTACTCGAGCGAAGAGCTGGACATGATCCTCAAGCCGATGGTGGCGAATGCCGCCGAAGCAGTCGGCTCGATGGGCGACGACACGCCGCTCGCAGTCCTCTCGCTCCAGCCGCGGCTGCTCTATACTTACTTCAAGCAGCTCTTCGCGCAGGTCACGAATCCGCCGATCGATCCGATCCGCGAGAAGCTCGTGATGTCGCTGCACGTCGATTTCGGCTGGCGCCGGAACCTGCTCGGCGAAACGCCTGAGCACGCACGCCTCGTGCATGCAGAATCGCCGATCCTCTTCGAATACGAAGTCGATGCGCTGAAGAAACTCGACGCTCAGGATCATCCGGCCGTCACGATCAATACGACGTGGCCGCTGTCGGAAGGCGAAGCGGGCCTGGAGCCTGCCATCGATCGCGTCTGCCGCGAGGCCGAGGCGGCGGTGGACGGCGGAGCCCGGATCATCATTCTTTCGGATCGCGGGATCGATCACGCGAACGTCGCGGTGCCGATGCTCCTGGCGACCGGTGCGGTGCACCACTATCTCATCCGTGCAGGCAAGCGGATGAAGGCCAGCATCGTCTGCGAAACGGGTGAAGCTCGCGACACGCATCAGATCGCCTGCCTCGTCGGCTACGGCGCCAGCGCGATCTGCCCGTACGTTGCCTACGAGACCGTGCCCGAGCTTATCGAGAGCATCCGCACAGCCGCGCAGAAGGAAGTGACTCGCGCAGGCACCGATCCGGACAAGCTGGCCAAGGCCCAGGTTTCCGTGAAGGATGCCGAAGCGGTGACTTACGAGAAGGCGCTGAAGAGTGTCCGCAAGGCTCTCGAAGACGGCTTGCTCAAGATCATGTCCAAGATGGGCATCTCGGTGCTCGGCAGCTATCGCGGAGCGCAGATCTTCGAAGCGATCGGCATCGGCGAAAAGGTCATCGAGAAGTGCTTCAACGGCACGCCTTCGCAGGTCGGCGGCATTGGTTTTGCCGAGATCGCACGCGAATCGCTCACCCGCCACGAGAAGGCCTTCGCGGCTGTCCCGCAGGGGACCAAGCAGCAGCTCGAGGATGCCGGTGTCTACCGCTTCCGCCGCGCGGGCGAACGCCACGCCGTGACGCCGCCCGTTATCCAGTCATTCCACTCTTTCGTGAAGACGAACAATCAGGACGACTACAAGAAGTACGTCGCAAGTGTTCGCGAGGTCGCTCCGATTTCCTTCAAGGATATGCTGGAACTGGTGCCTGGCGCCAGGGGACCGATTCCGATCGAAGAGGTCGAGAGCGTCGAAGAAATCCGCCGTCGCTTTACCACGGCCGGCATGTCGCTCGGTGCGCTCTCCCGCGAGGCTCACGAAGCGCTGGCGATCGCCATGAACCGTATCGGCGGCAAGTCGAACTCCGGTGAAGGCGGTGAAGATCCCGAGCGCTTCAAGACGCTCCCGAACGGCGACAGCGCCAACTCGGCGATCAAGCAGGTCGCTTCCGGCCGCTTCGGCGTGACGGCTGCGTATCTCGCCAGCGCCAAGGAGATCGAAATCAAGATGGCGCAGGGCGCCAAGCCCGGCGAAGGCGGACAGCTGCCCGGACACAAGGTGAGCGCATACATTGCGCGTCTGCGCCATACGGTGCCTGGCGTGATGCTCATCTCGCCGCCGCCGCACCACGACATTTACTCGATCGAAGATCTGGCGCAGCTCATCCACGATCTGAAGGAGGTCAATCCGCGCGCCAAGGTCACCGTCAAGCTCGTCGCCGAAGCCGGCGTCGGAACAGTGGCTGCCGGCGTGGCCAAGGCTCACGCCGATATCGTGCTCATCTCCGGCCACGATGGCGGAACGGGCGCATCGCCGCTGAGTTCGATCAAGCACGCGGGCGCTCCCTGGGAACTCGGCGTGGCCGAAGCCCAGCAGGTGCTCATGGTCAATAATCTCCGCAATCGCATCGTCCTCCGGACAGATGGCGGCATGCGGACTGGCTCGGACATCGTCATGGCGGCGATCCTCGGCGCTGAAGAATTTAACTTCGGTACCACGGCGCTCATCGCGCTCGGTTGCGTGTACGTGCGCCAGTGCCATCTGAATACCTGCCCGGTCGGTGTCGCGACCCAGGATGAGAAGCTGCGCGCCAAGTTCCGCGGCACTCCAGAGATGGTCGTGAACTTCTTCAACGGCGTCGCCCAGGAAGTGCGCGAAATCCTCGCCAGCCTCGGTGTGCGCTCGCTCACGGAAATCATCGGTCACCCGGAATTCCTGCAGCAGCGCAACGTGCCAAATCATCCGAAGGCGAACACGCTCGATCTGAAGCGGCTCCTCGTGGATGTGGTCGGCAAGGACGATCCGTCACCGCGCTTCTGCACCCGCCAGCGGAACGATCCGCCAATCTCGGAATCGCCGCTCGACGATATCGTTCTTCAGGACGCGAAGGACGCTATCGTTGATGGCCGGAAGATGTCGCTCCACTACAAGGTGCGCAACATCCACCGCTCGATTGGAACGAAGGTCAGCGGCGAAATCGGCTATCAGTACGGTGACACCGGATTGCCCGAAGGCACGCTGACGCTGCACCTCGAAGGCAGCGCGGGACAAAGCTTCGGTGCCTTCCTCGCGCCTGGCGTGAAGCTCAGTCTCACTGGTGAAGGCAACGACTACGTCGGCAAGGGCATGAGCGGCGGCGAGATCGCCGTGCGCCCGCCCGTTGAGCGGAAGTTTGCGCCGCATGAGAATTCGATCGTTGGCAATACCTGTCTGTACGGTGCCACCGGTGGCTCGCTCTTTGCGAATGGCCGCGCGGGCGAACGCTTCGCGGTCCGTAACTCCGGCGGCGTGGCCGTCGTGGAAGGCGTGGGCGATCACGGTTGCGAATACATGACCGGCGGCACGGTGGTCGTGCTCGGCCGCACTGGAAAGAACTTCGGTGCGGGCATGACCGGCGGTTCGGCTTACATCCTCGATCTCGAGGAGCGGTTTGCCGACCTGTACAATACCGGCCTGGTCGTGATCGAACGCCTGACCGAGGAAGACAAGATCGTCCTCCAGCAGCTCATCTACCGCCACCTCGAAGCGACGGAGAGTGAGCGCGCTCGCGAGATCCTTGCCGACTGGCCGCGCTTCGCGAGCCACTTCTGGAAGGTCAAGCCGCGTCCGCCAGCCGCCAAGCCGGCTGAAGCCAAGCCGCCGGCCCTCACGGAAGCGGTGATCAGCGAAAACGTGATCGCAACGCAGCCGTAAGGTACCGCGCGAGACACAAGAGATTCAAACCGGGGGCCGTTGAAACACGGCTCCCGGTGAAAATTAGAAAGGGCAGACCGTTTAGTGCGGTCTGCCCTTTCGTTTTATGAGAGCGTTGTTAGGAGATGATTACTTATCCTCGAGCACTTCGCCTGCGATGCGGGCGTAGGCTTCGAGATACTTCTCGCTCGTCTTGCGGACGACTTCGTCCGGCAGCTGCGGCGCCGGCGGCGTCTTGTCCCAGGTCAGCGTTTCGAGGTAGTCGCGAACGAACTGCTTGTCGAAGCTCGGTGGCGAGATGCCGAGGCGATACTCGCTCGCGGGCCAAAAACGCGAGGAATCCGGTGTGAGGCATTCATCGATGAGGATGAGTTCGCCATCGAGCATTCCGAATTCAAACTTGGTGTCGGCCACGATGATTCCGCGTCCGGCAGCGGTGGTTCGGCCCTCTTCGTAAATGCGGATCGCAAGTGAGCGCACCTTCTCGGCCAGTTCATCGCCGATCAGGCGGCGGCATTGCTCGAAGGAGATATTCTGATCGTGGCCGCTTTCCGCCTTGGTCGAAGGCGTGAAGATCGTTTCCGGAAGTTCCTGGGCCTGCTGCAGACCATCGGGAAGGGGAATGCCGCAAATGCTGCGCGAGGCTTGGTATTCCTTCCATCCGGAGCCGGCGATATAGCCGCGCACCACGCATTCCACGGGAAGCGGCTGCGCCTTTTTCACGATCATCGAGCGGCGCGCGAGCTGAGCTTCAAAGGGTTTCAGCACTTCAGGGAAGTCCTTGAAATCCGTCGCCAGCACATGATTGGGGACGAAATTGAATCGGGAGAACCAGAAGGCGGAGAGGGACGAGAGAACCGCGCCTTTGTGCGGGATTGGGTTCGGCAGAATGCAGTCGAAGGCCGAGACGCGGTCCGACGCGACGAGGAGCAGGCTATCCCCGAGATCGAAGATCTCGCGAACTTTGCCGCTGGCGATTTTACGAATGCCTGGCAGGTCCAGGGTGTGAAGAAGCATTGTCCAGCAATGCCCGATTGGAGGCGGCAATTGAAGCGTTTCTTTTGATTGCGAACGCGTGCCATCCGTCCCATGCGGCCGGCTGCGTTATCTGTCGCGCCGGGTGCGCTGCTGCCTCAATGGCTACTGTCGAAGCCAGTTGGCACCATCTTCCTGACGGGTGCACTTCAAGCCGTCGGGGGCCATTTTGAAATGCCACGTGGAAGCATTTGGGCGGTTTACGCAGACGACGTCCTTATCGGGCATTGGCCTCCATGTGCCGACGGTATGATTGCCATGCCAGTCTTCGGTCCATGTGCCCGAGGTGCTGAAATCGAGCTTCGATCCTTCGGGGCCTTGGCATCGCAGGCCGTAGAATCGGGAACTCGAGAGGCCGATGTTCAGCCTTTCGCCTTCGAGTCGCTTTTGCGTTTCCTGCGCTTCTGCGATGTCGCCTTTCCGGGTCATCGCTCGCACCAAATCTTCGAGCGAAACGAGGTAACGATCATGGATTCCTTTCGTTGCGACAGTGCACTCCTGTTCGAACTTCGCTTTTGCTGAAGTGAGGTCGGGATCGGTCGCGGGATCGATCGGACTGTCGTTGGAAGTCGCCTGTTGGGCCTCGATTTCTTTCCGGACTGCGACCGCCCGGTCCAGTTTTCCTGCCCGGGTGAAATGGTCCTGCATGGCATTGAGTGCTGCCAGGTAATGTTCGCGCGGCAACCTTTTGGCCTGATCCACTGCGGCTTTATACGTGGCGTCCAGTTTCGCCGATTCGGAAGTCGGGGCTAACGCTGCCGGCGATCCGGCTGTAGCGTTGGGAGCTGCAGCAGGCGGTTGAGCGGTGGTCGTCTCGGTGCTCATCAACGATTGCACCTCTTGTTTCTCTGTGCGCACCGCCAGTGCTCCATCCACATTTCCTGCCATGGTAAGCTTCTTCACAAGGTCCTCCAACTGCCGCAAGTACGCCGCTGCGTAATTGTGTTCTTCCGTCGCCGCGAATTGGGAGATCTTGTTTAAATCTGCCTCGAAAGTGGTGCGGAGCTGTCGAGCGCTTGCTGGAACTGCCGGGTCCTTTGCGTCAAAGCCCGTGGTCGCTTGCCCGTTTTGATAGGCTTCCCGCTCCGCCTTGATCGGAAGCAGCGCATCCAGATTTCCGGTTGTCGCAATCTGGTTCGACAGCAACTGCAAGTCGCTCACGTACTTCGAGTTCCGCTTGCTCACCGCATCGGGAACTTTTTCGTGCAGGGTTTTCACCCGAGCTTCGTACTGCGAGCGTGCGGTGGTCAGTTCAGTCGGCTCCGCGTTAGGAAGTCCGGCTGGAGGAGAAACCTGTCCAAACGACGTTCCGCTTAATGCCAATGCGACTAGGGCGACAGATTTCCACAACTTCATCGCGGCCACCCAATATCAGACATATGGCTAACGGCAAGCGCTTAAGAAGGGATTCCTGAGGGCTAATTGCGGTAGGATCAGTTTTCAAAGCCGTCCCGAGCGACTCGCCCGAGACGGCCTTGCAATCGTGATAAGTACATTTCGGATTTCGTATCTTTGCGAATGGCGAGCGAAACTAACGTGTCGCGGGGCAGTCGGCAAAAAATCTTCAATCCGCAATCGCATTACCGGATGCGGCGGCGGCCGAAGCGGCCGAGACCGGCGAGGAGCCCCATGCCTCCCAGCAGCGAGGCCGCGGCCGAAGGCTCGGGCACCAGGTTCAGGACGATTGAATTGCCGACTTCCTGCAGTGTGCTGCTGGGATAAGCGCTCAAGCCGGAGCCAATGCTCAGGCCTGACGTGATGAAGTTGCTGCCGTCGAGTTGCAGGCCGCTGAAGCCATTGGCTACGTTGCTCGTGAAGAGCGTGTAACTTCCCGCGGAGAGCGCGCCGCTGCTGAGGTCGAGGAAGTTGATCACGTTTCCGCCGAAAGCGATGCTATCGCCGGACGCAGCATTAGTAAGTGCGACGGAATCGCTCAGCAGGCCGGAATTCAGCTTGAAACTGAACTGTGCGCCCGACGCCAGGCTCAGCACGGTGAGGTTTGCGGCGGTCGTGTTCGTGGCATCAAAGGTCAGCGTGCCGATGCCACTTGCTGTGCCAGGCGCGATGGTGCCGCCGGTTGCGACGGCGATGTTATTCGCCGACGTGGTGCCCGCGACTGCGACTGTTCCAGTGCCGCCGAGTGTGGCGCCTGGGGCGACCGTTACCGCGGTGGTGCCCGAGATCGAGCCTGTAACAAGGAAGGAACCTGCGTTTACGCTGGTGGTGCCAGTGTAGTTATTAGCCGTGCCGCCGAGGACGAGTGTGCCGTTGCCAGAGGAAGTCAGATTTCCACCACCAGTGATGGACGTGGTCGATGCGAGTGTGCCGGTGCGGCCCGCGCCGATGTTGAAGGCATGGTTGCCCGTGCTGGCCAGCGTCAGTGTCAGTCCGGTGATGCTGAGGTCCGTAGTCGCGTCGTAGTTCTGGATCGTGCCGTCGTTCCAGTTGAACACGCGAGTCGGAGTGCCAACAGCGCTTCCGCCTGCCTGGACGGTCTGAGCGGCGAGGGTACTGCCAGTATTCAGATTGAAGGTGGCGCTGACCGTGCCGGTAGAGGCTCCGCTCCGGTCGCCCAGAGTGAGGGTTCCGACTTTAACGGTGCCGCCGGTGACGCTCAAAAGGCCGGTTGCATTGCTGATGCTGCCGGAGTTTTGGCCAATGATGATCGTCGTGGCATCGAGGGTGCCGCTTCCCATGAGGAACGTACCCGTTGCCGGATGATTGGTGGTGGTATTGGTAGCCGTCGACCCGATGGTGAGTGATGTGACGAGTGCATCCAGAACGCTTGTTCCGGTGACACCTGTCGTAAGATCGACAAGCGCAGTGTCGTTATTAGCATTGCTCGAGTTGGATCCAATCGTCATTGAGGACACGCGTCCCACGCCGTCGGTGCCGCGCAGAACGAGGGTCGGATTTGCTGCCAGGCCGACGCTGAATTGGAGTGTCGCTGCAGCCTTGTTCAGCCCCACATTGAAGGTGTTGGCGTCAATTGTGTTTGTCTGGCCCAGGTTGACGGTAGCGACTACCTGGCCGTTGTTGGAATGGCCTGAGTTTCCAACGAGAAAGCTCGAAGCGGTGATGTTGTTGGTCGCTGCAAGGGTCAGGGTGTCCGTCACATTGGAAGCGCCGATGGAGGTGGCGTTCGGGCCGCCAACGGCGAAATTATTCGCTGGCGAATTATAAGTTAGTGAGGTCAAGCCTGAGGCATTAATGATCCGGGACGATGCACTGGTTGCGTTATCCGACAGATCGAAGTCGGCTGCGCCATTGATGGTGAGGGAGCCTCCTACGCCAGTCAGCGTGGCTGTCACGCCGTCGTTGACGGAGATCTTGGAAACCGTCTGACTGAGATTGCCGATGTCGAGCGTGCTGGCTCCGCTAAAGCTGACCACGGCGGTGGCTGGAAGGCCGCCACTTGCGGTGGCCAGAGTGCCAGCAGTGATCGCGGTCGTTCCTGTATAGCTATTGGCACCGGTCAGCGTCAGCGTATTGGCGCCGAGCTTTGTAATGCCAAGAATTCCGGCCACGTTAGTCCCGTAGCTGAAGTTGCCGCCAGTGGTGTCGATGCCGAGGTTGGACCCGGTGGTGAAAGTGACATTGGCGAGCGCTGTATCGATATCAGTGGACGCCCACTGCCCGCTGCCGCCTGCGTTCACGGCGAACGTGGCGCCGCTATTTACAGTCACGATCGCCGGGGTGTTGTATCCGGGGATTGATGCAGTCGTGGCCGCCTGCAAGATGCCGGCGTTGATGGTCGTTGTCCCGGTATAACTATTTCCGGCGGCGAAGACCTCCGTGCCGGTGCCTGATTTGATGAGGCTGCCAGGACCGCTCAGGCTGCCTGAGAACGTGTTGCTCTGGTTGTTAACCCCAACCGTGAGTGCGACGGCGTTGGGCGTGGGGGCATTGTCCTGCAGCGCGATATTGCCGCTGCCCTTGAGCCCGCCGAACGTGAATGCATGGCTCGTCGCCGATTGATCGAAGACAATACCCGCGGTTGCGAGGCTGCTTCCACCAAGGGCGAGGCTATTGGAGAGGTTCAGCGTACCTGCGGAGACGCTGGTGTCTCCCGTGTACGTATTGGCGTTGGATAGCGTCAGGGTTCCTGTGCCCAGCTTGGTCAATCCGCCTGTGCTGCTGACCACGCTGGCGACGGTCATGGAGTTGGCCTGGGTATCGATTGAAGGCGTGTTGGCAATGACGATGGGGCGAGACGCATTCAAAACGATTCCCGCCGCTCCCGCCTGCAGGATGGAAGAGTTATTGAGCGTGAGGGTGCCGTTGGAAATACCGAGGGCTGCGTCGGCATTGATATTCAGCGTTCCGGCGCCGAGCGTTGTGCCCGATTGGCTATTGTTTCCGCTGACGAGGTAAGTGGCGGTAGTACTCGGGGAAGTGCCCGTACCCAATGACAAGGTGAATGCCCCGGAGATGTTGCCGCTAATGGTGGTCGTCGTGTTTGTCGCATCACTCGAAAGGCCAGCATTGTTTGTCAGCACGATTGGTCCAGTAAGAGCGATGCCGTTGGCAGCCAATCGAACGGCGCCTCGACCCTCTGTGCCATTGTCCTGAATGAAAATCTTGTTTGGAATCGTGACGGCGGCCGTTGCGTAGATTTCTCCGCCGGTAATATGGATATCGCCAGAACCAAGGGTTGCAGAGGCATTATTCAATTGAATTCGGCCGCTCGGAATATAGGTGCCGCCGGAGTAATTTTGGGCGGCATTGATGATGATTCCTGAAGTGGTGGTGCTGCCTGTGTGCGTGAATGCACCGGTGCCGGTGATCTGATTTGCGGCACCGATTGTCAGGCTGATGTTGGTGCCGGTAGTCGATTGCGTGCCACCGTTGGCCGAAAGCGTCATGACTCGCCCCGAGCCGAGAGTGATGTTGGCAGTTGTCAGAAGCGTTCCACCGTTCAGATTGATCCCATTTGTGCTTGCGCCCAAGCGGGCGTCCGAGCTGACGCTTACCGTATTGCCATTGATGTTCAGGCCGCCCGTGAAGGTGTTGGTTCCGCCAAGGGTCAGGGTGCCGGGTCCGAACGTTGTTACGCCTGCCGTTCCGGTGATCGCACTTGAGATGGATCCGCCGCCAGTTCCAGAGCCGACATAAATCAAACCTTCGGATGACCCAAAAGCCAGCGTGCCGCCAGTGATGGTGGAGGCCGTCGTCGTTGGGTTGAGGATGATGCCCGCGAGGCCGCTGTTTCCGCTTCCAGCCGCGAGTCCGTTGATCGTAACAGTGCCACTTACTGTGGCTGTGACCGCCCCGACACGGAGAGCGTACGCATTGGCACCGGATGCGCCATTGGTGATTGTTGCAGCCGCAGTCACGTCTGCAATCTCATTCAAGGCTGTCGTGAAACTTCCCGCGTGAGTGGTGTAGCTGCTGGTACCCGCTTCCGCAACGTCGAAGCCATTGGTCGCGGTGGTATCAACCTTCGCGAAGGTCCCGATGGAGCCCGATTGCGCAATGATGGATGGACTGTAGATGCCGTTGAAGTTATTCGCGCTCGTGAGGCCATTGACGACGAAGTCTTCGGTTACGCCAAGCGTTCCTGCAGCGCTTTCATTGATGACCAGAGTTCCGGAGGTGTTGCGTACGAGTACCGCGCCGCTGGGGGCTGCATTACCGATCGTGTAGGAAAGGCTCGTGTTAGTGCCCTTCGCGAGTGAGAGAATGCTCGCCGGACCATACGTGAAGGTGGTGCCAGTTGCAGTGTTTGCACCAGAGAGCGCGACCGTGCTCGTGCCCGTCGGCGCTATCGACAAAGTCGCGTTGTTGATCGACAGGCTCCCGGTGCCGAACGGAGTGCCAGAGGTTTGCGTGCCGGTGAGGACGCCGCCGCTGATTGTCGTTCCACCGGCAAAGGTATTTGCGCCGGTCAGGATCAGGGTTCCGGTGTCAGTTTTGATGAGGCTACCGTTCGTGATCTTCGGACCAATCGTCGTCGTGCCCTGAATATCAAAGGTACGAGTGCCGGCCTGGAGGTCAATAGTCGCTTTGGTATCCGTCGTTGAAACGCCCGCGGAGATCACATTCGTCCCGGTTCCAGTGAAGTTACCCTGAAGTTGAACGGTGGGAATGTTGAGCCCCGCCTGGCCAATTGCGTAGATGGAACCCGTGACGAACCATCCGCCAGAGCCGATCGTCATCGTGCTGTTCGAGCTATTCGCGGCGAGGGAATACGAGTTAGTTAACGCGCTGGTGAGATTCGTGAAAACCAGAGAATTCACCGTGAGGTTCGTTCCCGATCCGGGGTTGAATTTTCCCGCGCCACCCGTGACGGAAATGGAACCAAGCGTTTCGGTGATTCCCTGAGCGACGATAGCGGTGCCGCTGAGCGTGAGCGATGCGGTATCGGGGATCTGATTCTGAGTCGACCATGTAAGCGTGCCGCCAGTCATTACGATGTTACCACCCACTGCATTGAATCCCGCGTTCTTGGCGAGGGTGAGTGTTCCTGCAGTGACTGTCGTGACTCCCGTGTAGGTATTCGAGCTGTTTCCGCTCAGCGTGAGGTTTCCGGCGCCCGATTTAGTGAGTGCAAGGTTGTTGTTATTCGTGCCGGTGCCGCCGATGACACCGCTGAAGGTATCTGCGGCGCTGTTATTGATCGTGAGCGTGGAGGTGCCGTTGCTACCAGAGACGACAGCGCTGCCGGCGAAGGAACCGTTGGTCAGACTCGCGACGGTCTGATTCACGGTATTGCTGGCGTCGCCGAGCTGGAGGATGCCCTTGGTCGTTCCGGTGCCGAGAGTGACTGCCGTGCTGCTGGAAAGGCTTCCGGTAGCCGTTCCGCTGGCGGTGCCGAGGATCAGCGTGCCGTTTTGGACGTTAGTCGGCCCTACATAGGTGTTGGCGGCCGTCAGGATCAGCGAACCACCGCCAGTAAGTGCGATGCCGCTTGTTGTATCCGTGCCGCTGAGGATTCCACCCAGGATGATGTTGCCGCCGCTGTTGGTGGTCGTGATGGTCTGGACGCCAGTGCCGAGCGTGATGGCATCATTGATGATCTGCGTGTTGGCGCTGTTGTTGACGATGGAGCCCGCCAGCGTGAACGCATTGCCCGAGATCGTGTAGGCGCTTGCGTCGGAATTGAACGTTAGGCCGCCCAAAACGAAGGTCGAGTTCGTCAGGTCGTTGTTGAGTGCCGTTCCTGCAGTTCCTGCCGCATCAAAGACCAGGAAGTCGCCGCTAAGCGGGACGCCGCCTGCGTTGAGCGTGGTCCAGTTACCGCTGAGATTCCACGTGTTTGTGAGATTGCCGAGCCAGTCATTGGTGGTCTGACCTTTGGCCGTATGCGATGCGCCCAGCATGAGGGCCGCGCAGATCGCTGAAGCGGATCCTAAACGCGCGAGAGAAGACTTGAGAGGGCGAGGGCGGAGCTTGGAAGATGAGGTCCGAGGCATGGAGAGGGCGAGATTCATGGTACGAACGGTCAGAAGGAGAGGGCTTGAGTGAGGCGTCGCAAATGCAATGGAGGCGATCGTTCGCCTCGAAACCGATGAATCACGTGAGTAGGCCGGAAAGGCTAGGAAAAGTTATCTAATGTGTTGTTAGACTCGTAAATCAGGGCGCCTCAATAAGTGTAAGGGGTGGTGGTATACGGATATAACGAGGTTTTGAGGCCTTGAGCTAAGTGGATCGCCGCAGATGTGGAGTAGGTACGGTAGGCTAGTTAGCGCCTGGTTTCGTCATGCGGTAGCCTTGCTGATATGACTGAGTGTCGAACCTGAGCTGTAGTGTCGGATTATGACACAGCGCGGAGTTTTGCGGGCAGTCTTGGAGCGGTGGGCCGAAAACAGGAGAAGACCGAAGGGCCAAATTTTACCAGATGACCAAATGAGGCATGCAGGGTGGCTTGGAAGTTTCCATAACCCGCAGCTCGCAGGAATGGTTTCGTTTGGTGAAATGCTGTGCTTAATATAAGCCGTAGCCACGTTTGGCTCCTCGCTGACCTTTTGCATGCCATGCTAGCGAATGCCGTGAATGCGGCGATCCTATCAGCCGCCCAGCCTGCGTGATTTGCAAGTCAACGCTACCTGCGCAGAATAATCTTTGCCGCTACCCTGATTCCATGAGGGTTTCTATCGCCTTGTCGTTCCTCCCCATCGTTCGTGGATTCCATCCTGGTTGGACGGCTGAGACAGCCGTCCCCACCTAAAACAGCTCGCAACCTTGTTCCTTGCAAGGTTGAGCGAGAAGCGCTCTCCGGCCACGAGATATATTGAAGCGCTTTAAAATCGCTTCAGTGCGCACTCTAGACGTTCCATCGGGAGGCCGATGACGTTTGTGAATGAACCTTCGACAGACTGTATCAATTCACCACGGTCGTCCTGGGCAGCGTAGGCGCCTGCTTTGTCGAGCGGACCGATACGGGCGAGGTAGGCACGCAGTTGGTCGGTCTCAAGCCGGCGGAACTGGACGTGTGTGAGCTCGGTGAAGCCGCATTCCCGGCCGTCGAGGAAATGGGCGAGCCAGACACCGGAGTAAACGACGTGTTCCTGACCATTGAGCCGACGCAGCATGAGCTCGGCTGTCGCAAGGTCGGAGGGTTTGCCGAAGATTTCTCCTTCGAAGGCGACGACGGTATCAACGCCGAGGACGAGCGCCTCGGGATGTCTTCGAGCAATGGCGCGGCATTTGGCTCGCGCATTGTAGAGAACGGTCTCGCCCGGCGAAAAATGAGGAGGCGAGATCTCCTCGATATCCGCGGGAGTTACGGTAAATGCGTACCCGTGTTCCTCGAGCAGCGATCGCCGCCGGGGCGAAGCTGAAGCGAGAACCAAGGGAGGGAGCGCAGCGCACGGTTTTGCAGGTCCACCACTCATCGGAATCCTTTCGGTTATTCTGGAGGAGCACCGGGAAGCGGCATGGGCGCCTCGGTGTAGTCTTTCGGGATTTCAAAGATGGCCGGGTCGACCGGCTCTTCTTTGATCGATGAAATAGTATAGCTCACTTTGTGTCCGGTCATCTCGACTTCCGTCTTCATCCGGACACCGGGAAGTTCGGAGGCACGGGGCATCATGGATGCGACGACGTCGGAGAGCCCACCGTGCTGCAGGGCATCGAGCTGCTGCTTGATTGCGTCGAGATTGGCGAAGTCCTTGGCGATCCAGAATTTCATCTTCATCGCGCCGACGACCCAGGTGAAGATCTCGGACTCGTGCCCCGAGACGGATTCCTTCTTGCCGACCGGTTGCAATTTCGGAGCCGGACTGTCGCTCTGCGCCTTGACCAGTTGCTCGGTGAGCTTCTTGGTCTCGCTGGCTGGGATTCGCGTGAAGGTCTTGCGGCTGTGCCGAAGGAGGATGGTGTCGCCAGTCGTCGAGTCGGTAATGACGCTGACCGGTTGTGGGAGATCGGCGCGGCTCTTGGAGCCTTTGATCTTCACGGTCATGTCTCCCTGCTGACCGCCTCCATCGACGTGCTGGAGAATGACGAGGTCGCACCGGGCGGTGGCTGCGCCAAAAGCCAGAAACGCTGCGACTCCGAGCGCGATCCTCCGGATGCGGCGAGCGCATCGGTGCGTGGACCGTGAGTCGGGGGTCATCGGCGACAGCGTTGGCGGTTGTGCCTTCACAGAGTACAGAAAAAGGGCGAAGCCCGAATTTGCCTGAGCAAAAACGGGCTTCGTGTCATGGTGGGGGATTCCAAACGGGGTTTACACGCCAGCACCGGCGTCAGCGGCATCGCCGCCGATCTGCTCTTTGTATTGAGCAGGGCTTTTCAGCTCCTCGATCTCTTCGCCAGCTTCGACTTTGATCTGGAAGATCCAGCCGTCGCCGTAGGGATCGGTGTTGATGAGAGCCGGGTTGGAGGAAAGTTTTTCGTTCGCGGCGGTCACCGTGCCGGAGACCGGCGAGTAAATGTCACTGGCCGCTTTCACGGATTCCACGACGCAGATCTGCTCGCCGGCCTTGACTTGCTTGCCGACCTGCGGGAGTTCGACGTAGACGACATCCGTCAGTTCTTCCTGTGCATGGTCGCTGATGCCAACCGTGCCGGTTTCGCCATCAAGGCGCAGCCATTCGTGGGAAGTAGCGTAGTGGAGATTTTCAGGAACGTTCACTTGGGTATGGGTAGTTTAAAAGGGAGTTTCTAAGAAGCAAGAACAGGTGCGGTGCTGGGAGCGACAGGCGGCGGGGCGGGGTGATGCAGCGGCTTCTTCTCGATCGTGGCTGCGAACCGGCGTCCGCGGATGTCGATTTCGATCTGCTCGTTGATCCGGGCGTACTCTGTCGGAATGTAGGCCATGCCGATGCCGATGCCGAGTGTGGGTGAGAGCGAACCGCTGGCGGTCTCGGCGATTTGCTTGCCATCCTTGTAGATCGCGTAATGGGCGCGCGGCGGCGGGGTCTTTCCGGTCATCTTGAACGGGACCAGCCGGTGCGTGATTCCGCGGGCGCGCTGGGCGAGCAGGGCTTCGCGGCCGATGAAATGGTCCTTTTTCAGGTCCACGAAAATGGTGAGGCCGGCTTCGAGCGGGGTCCGCGTGGGCGAGAGATCGGAGCCATTGAGCGGGTAGCACATCTCGAGACGCAGCGTGTCGCGCGCTCCGAGTCCGCAGGGCTTGATGCCGAATTCCGCGCCGCGGGCAAGGATGTCATTCCACGTCTTCACCGCACGATTTGCAGCGCAGAAGACTTCGAAGCCATCTTCGCCGGTGTATCCGGTGCGGGCGATATAGTAGGGCGAGCCATCGATGACCAGGCTGAGGATTTCATTCCGTGCCGGGCGTGAGTATTTGCCGCTGAAGAAGGAATCGAAGAGTTGGGCGGAGCGCGGGCCCTGCACCGCGAGGCCTGCGTAGTGATCGCTTTCGTTTACGAATTCGATCCCGGGCGTGAGGTGCATGCTCAGCCAGGCGAAGTCTTCATCGATCTTCGCGGCGTTGACCACCATGAGGTAGCGTTCGCTTTCGATGCGGTAAACGATGAGGTCGTCGATGACGCCGCCCTGATCGTTCAGGAGAAAGGTGTACTGGCATTCGCCGACGCTGAGACGTTCGACGTTGTTCGTGAGCATCCGGTTCAGCCACGCGAGCGCGCCGGGACCGGAAACGAAGAACTGGCCCATGTGCGAGATGTCGAAGACTCCAAGGCAGGTGCGGACCGCTTGATGTTCTTCGATGATCCCGCTGTATTGAACAGGCATCGACCAACCGCCGAATTCGACCATTTTCCCGCCGAGACGGACGTGCTCGGGATGCAGCGGAGTTTGTTTTAAGACGGCTTGAGCTTCAGAGGACACGATCGCAGAGCGTAGGCTCTGAGCGATGCGTGTCAATGAATGGTGTCGCCGGAAACCGGCTCATGGCCGGACGTGACACAGAAAATGGCGGCATGCAGTCGAAGCTTCGCACGGCGCATGCGAGGACCGCGTGAATCGCCGAGCCGCATTCTCGGAGCTTCTGCAATTGGGCGCGTTACGCCAGCACCTGACGTAACGCGGAATCAATCACCGACCGGGATGCGCTGGCTTTAAGCCCTCTCGCGCTTTTCCCGTTTCACCTTTGGGCGCTCACCGCTGGGCCGTTTCGCGTGAGAGACTTCTGTCGCTGGCAACGCGAGAAGCTTGCGGCCCTTGAAGCGGATGCCGCCGAGTTTCTTCAGGATGAGCCCGGCATGTTCTTCGGAGACATCCACGAGCGTTTCCCGGGGTAGTAACTTGATGGCGCCGATGCATTCGCGCGGGACGCGGCTGACACCTGCGATGACGCCGACAATGTCGCCAGGCCCAATGCCGTGTTCGCGGCCCTGATTGATGGCGATGCGGGTCATGCCTTGCTCGTGTGAAACGCGCTCCACTTCTTCCGGGTGTTCGCGTTCCTCGGCAAACGAGCGTCGCGAGGATTCACGAGCGGGACGGCGTTCCTCAAATTCTTCGCGGCGCGGACTGCGGGACAATTCCTCGCCCCACGGGAAGTCAGTCGTTCCCTTGAGCCGGCGGCCTTCCCGTTGCGCCGGAGTGGAGCCAGATTCAGGAGATGCCGCTTCGCGAGTTGCGGTGGATCCGCCGCGCGGAACGTATTTTGGGTAATCGCGAGGTTCACGGAACTCGCCGCGAGCGGGTCTCGGGCTATCTTCGGGAATCTTTTCGCCAGCGGGTTTGTCGCCGGCGAGCAGAGAGAGCAGCGCGGAAGCGATGTCCGTGGCGGTATGGCCGGCGTCGAGGAGGCGATCGACCGATTCGTCGTGCCGCGCATATTCACCGGCTTCGAGAGTTTTGCGAAGCGTATCGAAAAGCGTGTTCGTGCGCTTCTCCTCGACGGCTGTGAGCGATGGTACGTCTTCGCGCCGGATGCGGCCTTTCGTGTACCGCATGATTTGCTGGACCTTGTAGATTTCACGCCCGGCCACGAAGGTGATGGCGCGTCCGGTCTTTCCGGCGCGGCCAGTCCGGCCGATGCGATGCACGTAATCCTCGGGATCCTGCGGCAGATCGTAGTTGAAGACGACCTCGACGTTTTCCACGTCGAGCCCGCGTGCGGCCACATCGGTTGCGACGAGGAATTCCGCCTTCCGATCGCGGTAACGGCGCATCGTGCGCTCGCGCATGGCCTGGCTCATGTCGCCGTGGAGTTTGTCCGCTGCGTAGCCGCGCGCCGTAAGATGCTCGGTGAGTTCATCCACCATCATCTTTGTGCCGCAGAAGATGATCCCGTAGGAGATGTCCTGCAGATCGATAAGGCGGCAGAGGACCTCGAGCTTCGAGCCGCGGCCGACTTCATAGTAAAGCTGCTCGATGGTGGGAGCATCGACGGTCTGCGCGGCGATCTGGATGGATTGCGGCTCCTTCGCGAAGCGCTGAATGAGCTGCTGGATCGGACGCGGAAGCGTGGCGGAGAAGAAAACGGTCTGCCGCTCGGGAGGAGCACTCTGGAGGATCCGTTCGATGTCGTCGCGGAAGCCCATGTCGAGCATGCGATCGCATTCGTCCATGATCACCATCTTGATGTGATCGAGCACTAGTGAGCCGCGATCTAGATGATCGATGACGCGCCCAGGCGAACCGATGATGATCTGTGCGCCGGCCTTGAGTCCTCGGAATTGGCGCTCATAGCTGGCGCCGCCGTAGATCGGGAGTTCCCGCACATTGGGTTTATAAAAAGTCAGCTTCGCAACCTCTTCGGCCACCTGCACCACGAGTTCGCGAGTAGGGCAAAGGATCAGTACCTGCGGGGCCCGCAATTCAGGAGCCACCCGCTCAATGGCTGGGATGGCGAATGCGGCGGTCTTGCCCGAACCTGTCTGCGATTGTCCCACGATGTCGCGACCTGCGAGCAGCGCGGGAATGGCCTCCGACTGAATCGGCGAGGCCTCTTCGAAACCCATACGAGCCACCGCCTTGAGAGATTCAGGCGACAAGCCGAGTTCCGTAAATAGTCTTTTCTGCATCATGGTTTGTAGCCCCGAGTGGAGTATAGCGCCAGCCATGAATCAGCGTTCGGAGCGATTCGGCGAAGTGACGCGCAAGTCGCACGCGGCGAGCAAGCAAGCCAAGGTGGCCCCGATTTGAACGGACCCTGAAATGCTTATCAGGGCACGGGAAGCTGGGCCGGCTGCGCTGGACAGGCTTCGTATCTGTCGTAAATTGCGCGCCTCATGCTCCCTGTGCGATTGACTCTCTCATCCCTCATACTGGTGGCACTTCTACTACCTGCCGGAGCGGCCTATTCTGCTCAGGAGTTGGATCTGCCGATTTTGGAACCCTCCACGCCGCGTGTGTCTGACATCAACGCTGCGGTCCTCGAAGCTATTCGAAACATGCCATCCGGCGGGCGGTATGCGGCCTCGGGTGTGGCTTTCGAAGGACTGGGTAAGGCCGTCGGGCTAACGTCCACAGGATTGCGGATCGATCCGCGAGAGGCGCAGCCAAGCTTTTGCTCAGGCGCCACCTATCTCGTCTTCGTTCAGGTGCTGGATCAGTTGCAGCGTCAGGGGGCGATCTCGCTCGATGCGCAGACGTTGCGCAGCCTGCTCGTGGCGCATCAGCACGATGGCCAGGGCGTGTGGGGACGCTGGAATGCAAATGGCCCGGGGACCGCGCGGCTCTTTGCCGAACTCGGGCTTGGCCGTAATTTCACCGATTTTGCGCAGGCACGTCCCGGGGATTTCATGAAGATCTTTTGGACGGATGAGATCGGCCAAAAGGAGCACGGACATTCCGTGGTTTATCTCGGGACCGATTCTGTTGGAGGGCAGGAATTCGTCCGCTTTTGGTCGAGCAACATGGCCTCCGGGAAAGGGGACATGTCCGGATACGGCTACAAGATCGTTCCGCGCACGAAGATTGCCCGCTGCATCTTTTCGCGGCTGGAGAATCCCGGGAACATCAATCGGATCCGCACGGCCTCTGGCACGGACGTCTTTCTGGCCAGCCTGTTGTCACGCCGGGTGACGATCGAAGAAGTTCGCCGGATGTGCGACCTGTAACCCAAAAACGGAGGCTGTCCACCACACGCTCCGGCTGGGGCAACGAGTCCTTTCAGGCCCGGCCACCTTGGCGCGGGCACCCGCATTCCATGAGAGGTAGCGCCTGAGGGGGCGCCTCGATCAGCGCGCCATCTTTCTCCCAACCAGCTCTCTACTTTCGTCGCCGTCTTCGGAATCGCCGTCCTCCTTCACATCCTTCTCGATCAGCGTAATGATGTAATTGCTCAGGGAGCGCCGATCCTTCTTGGCTTTGATCTTGGCCAGCTCAAGAAGGTCTTCGGGGCAACGGAACGCGGTATATTTGCTCATGTCTATCAAAAGTCAGTTCGAACGAAGTGGCTGAGCCGGGTGTGACTCAGTGTATCAACGTGAAACGAAGGGGTGCGGGGCCCGAACGGGCATTCATCGTTCGTATCTGATTCCACTTACGGATCTCGTATCGAACGATGAAGTCTTTATGGACGCACCGGACTACGTTTTTTTCCGGAAATATTATCAGCCTTCGATGCAGGCTGGTTTGGCGCCCGCACCGCACATCCACTCGTACACGCGACGTAAATCCGCCGCAACTTTTGGCCAGGCTAACAGGGGGCTCCAGCACCTGGCGTCCGCGTTCTCCGATGTTTCCTAACTCTCCGAATGGTAACGAGTTGAGAGACTCGATCACGCTCCAGATGCTCGCTGGATCGGTGATTCTCAACGCGGCGCCTGCGTCGAACCCCCGAGGGCGATTGCAGGCATCGGCCATCGAGACCGGCATGCGGTGAGCTCATGCCTCCAGTACAACAAGCGGCAATCCCTCGCTAAAAGATGGCAAAATAAAAGCGTCTGCGTGGCGGTCGGCGGCGTGTTTGTGCGATCCGAATTGAGGGCGAGCAACCTGGATGTCTGCCCTTGCCACGGGTTAGGCGGGCTCATCCAGGTCGGGCCCGGAATCGCCGAATGTGAGAGCGCTCGCAAATCCGAAAGGCGGCAATCGTTCCAACTGCACTTTTGCTGCTGGATTCTCGGCCTGGGCTTGAGTCTCGCGGAGGGTGCGGTAAAAACGCCTGCGCATGCGCCGGGTTCTCATTCCATCCGATAACCGCGATTTCGTCGCTGAGCTGGCGCGGGCGTATGCACAACTGGGTTGGGATGCAGTGGTCGGTCGACAGAATTTCGAACTCGAGACGGGCCGCTACGATCTGGTTCATCTGCAGTGGCCGGAGGAACTTTGTAATTGGCGGCCGCCATCGGAGCGGCAGATCGACGAACTCGTCGCGCGGATCGAACGCTGGTCGCACCGCTCGCGGTTGCTCATGACGATCCACAATCTTCTGCCGCATCGTGACGCCGATCATCCGGGTTATCGGCGGCTTTACGAGGCGCTGTATTCGCACGTCCACGTCCTCGCCCATTTCACGGATACCTCGCGCCGGCTCGTCTGCACGCAATTCCCACAGGCTTTGAAACAGCGCAATGTGGTCACTGGATTCTTTAGTTGGGATCGGCTGCTGCCCGAGCAGAGGAACCCGATCGCCGCACGGGAACGGCTCGGATTTGGCTCCGATGAATACGTCGTGCTCGTCTTTGGCACGATCCGGGATTGGGCTGAGGCGAAGCTGATCATGCGCGGGTTTGAAGGTGCCGAGATCAAGGGCAAGCGGCTTCTCATGGCGGGGCGCTATCAGGAATTTGGCCCGGTCTGGCGGCAGCGTTGGCGGCGCTGGACCTGGAACCGCTGGCTGACGGGAAGTCGAGCCGTTGTCCTCGATCAATTCCTGCCGGACGAACAGGTCCATACGATCGTGGATGCTGCGGATGTTCTGCTGATCCCGCGAATCAAGGCTCTCAATTCGGGATTGCCAGCTCTCGCTGCCACCTTCGGCAAAGCCTGGGTAGGGCCCGATTGCGGCGCGCTGCCAGAGCTCGATTCCAACACGCACAACCCGATCTACCGGGGCGGCGATCCACATAGTCTCGCCCGGGCGCTGGAGGAAGCGTCGCAGCTCGAGCGTGAGGTCACCATGCGGGAGAACCGTAAACTGGCTGATGGATGGCGCTGGGAAAAGATTGTTGAAACCGGATTAAGTGCGGTGGGCTGGGAGTAGGTAGGCATGGACGCGAATTAGCTTTCGATGCGGCGCTAATCTGTTAGGGATGCCGTCCAATTCGGGGCCGTTGCTTCGAAGTGCTGACCATTTCACCAGCCGAAGACATGATGTTGGAAGTAAGACGGAAGCTTCTCTATGGCCTGCGACGGCTGCCATCTATAACCGGACGATTTTACGTGTCCGCAGCTGCCATTCTATTCCTCAGCATGGGAGTGCTGTGGGGAATCTGGCGCAGCATGGATCTTCCGCCTGCCGATACGTCGTATTACTTCCAGGCGGGAAATGCCTGGAGACTATGGGGCAGTCTATTAGTCCCGGGCCGAATGGCGTTTTCGCCTCTGTATTGCGTATTCTTTGGTATCGTGCAGCGTGCATTTTCCGATGCGGGCGATGCGGTCATTATACATCGGATTCTTATCCTTCTGGTGACGACCGTGGCCGTCCTGGCGGTGCTCCGTAACATAGTGCCACGCATGTGGGCCTGGCTTGGCGCGGCATGGTGGATCGCGCTGCCGACTAACTGGAAGGCATTCTTCGAAGTGCATCTTTTTGGATTTGCGCTGACTGCAGTGGCGTGTACGCTGGCCGGAAGTACTCGGTCAAAATGGGGCAGGGGAGCTGCGCTGGCAGTGCTGTCTGCGGCAGCTCTTTTCGTTCGCAACGAGTTATTCCTTGCTGCGGCGCTCTTTGGCCTTTGTTGCATTCTTTCCGTCTGGAAGGATGCTCCCCGAGATCGAGTCCGAAGTGTCGTGGCGCTGATGATTCCTGGTATCATCGCGATGCTTGCAATCGCATGGATGTTTTCGGGTGAGGCTGAGTTAGTCCGCTGGAAGTCCCTAAAGAAAGGTTTCGAGTCCCGGCAGCGACTGAATCTCCAGCAAGTGTACGCCTTTGGCTACCAGCAGAGACACTCCGACTGGACTGGCAGTCCGTGGAAGGATGGGGTCACCCTGATGCATCGCGATTTCCGTCGTAGCGATCCGACTTTCATGGAGGCGTTTCGTGCGAATCCATCGGCGATGATCGAGCATTGCTTATGGAATTTCCGGCTCGCACCGGCTGGATTGCAGCTTGGTCTGTTTGGTGGTTATTCTGGGGGTATCCCACCGGATTTCGCACCGCGTAGCGGCAAGGTCGTCAATAACCCAGTCATCCTGACCGGGGTCGTATTGATTCTTTGGCTGATTGGTGGAATCCTAATCTGGCGCAGGTATCGCGTATACGGCCTGAAGGTAGTTGGCGATTCCCGCGCGGTCTGGACCTGGATCTTTCTCCTATGCTGTGTCCCCACTTCGCTGGTCTCGATTGGAACGCAGCATCCGCGCCCGAGTTATATCTTTTCGCTAACGCTGCTTCTCATGGCGTTTACCCTGGTGTGTGCCCGACTGGTGGTGGGTGAACTCCGCTGCCGGTTTGCGCTGCCTCCTCGTACGACGACCTGGCTGGCGCTGGGGACTGCCATCGTTTTGCTTGTTTTTCTGCCTGGAATCAACTGGCCGAGTCACTCCGCGCAAACGATCGTGCAAGATTACCGTCGGCTCCGGCCCTTTCAGCAATCACTGGCCGGGAAGAAGCCCGTCTTTTGCGCCGATACCGAATGGACCGATGCGCTCGCAAATTACCTCAGCATTGGTGGAAAGGGACGATGCCAAATCGCGGACTGGCCGAGGTTTGGAAAGTCAGATGCGCAATCACACACCTTTGGACAGGATCTCGATGAATTGCGGGTTACGGCTCTTTATCTGAAAAAGGATGACCTGGCGGATCCGCGCGTCGTCGAATGGCGCGCGACAGCGCCCGGCTCAGGATGGAAGGTTGCTGGCGCTGCTGATAACGGCGACGAGGATTGGGAGTTTTGGATCCGCTCGCCAGGTGGTATTGCGATGGCAAAGCCTTTGCCGTAATGTCGATCGCTACTGGCTTGCTCGCGGACCATGTAGCTCAAGGAAATGTTCTCTGAGCCTGGCTGCGTCCGTAAACGGCACGACAAAGAATAACTCATTCGGCCGTACCGCCCGCCGATAGAGGCTGCTGACTGCAGCGATGGCGACGCTCATGACGTGGACGCCGCTTTTCGGTGGCGCACCGCACGGGCAAGGCGCTCGGCGTTGAGAAAACCCAGGATCTGAAAGGCGGTGCGATAGGATGCCGGCGCGGCGGGGCCTTCCACGCAAAACAGGCCCAGGCTCCGGCGTTCCTTCGCGTAGGCGGCGGCTTCAGCGAGATCGAAATGCGCAACGGTGCGGGACATTTCGAAACAGGCGCGACCGGCGAGTCTCTGATGCTTGCTGGTCCAGGTCCCGCGTTCCTCCATCCATGCGCGAAGCTGGTCGATGAGTCCCGTCTTCACACGAATGACCAGCCGTGGATCGCGGCGGCATAGCGTTTCCTCGGACCACAGCCGGTAGATCGCACCGGGTGTGGTGGTGAAGGCGAAACGGAGGCTGGCCTTGATGGCTCGGAGGTAGAGTTCGTGTTCCTGGCAGCACGGTTGATCATTTTTCCAACCGCCAACCGCTTCTAGTGCCGTCTTCCGCCAGATTGCCCCGCCGGTTTGCGGGAGCTCCCAGCGGATCCACTCCGTCGGCGGATCACTCTTTGGATCGAGGTCGGACTGGTAGAGCTTGCGGACCCGGCCTTGCCGCCAGATTTCATTCCACACTGGCGAGCAGATAATGTCGGCCTTGGCGCCCCCGGACGATTCCGTGAACTGTCGGGAAATCTTGCTGGGCTCGAGTCCGTCATCGGCGTCGAGGTATTGAATCCAAGTGCCGCGCGCTTCCTGAAGAACGCGATTCCGAGCACGGGGCGCTCCGCCATGATCGGTTAGGTAGAGCCGGATGGCTGAGCCGAATGAGGCGAGGATCTCTCGCGAGCCGTCCGTCGAGCCGTCGTCCACAACGATGATTTCCTTATTCGGCCAATCCTGCGCCAGCGCGCTCTCAATTGTCTCGCGGATCCATTTCGCGCTGTTGTAGCACGGGACGCCGATGGTGACCAGACCGGGAGTAGCAATCGATTCGGACAAGGCTTAGGCACAATACCAGATCGATGCGGGGAAGGAAAAGCCTCGATGTGAAGGATGCGGGCGAAGCAAAAAACGCCGGACCTAAGGCCCGGCGTTTTGCGTGAATTTCGACTGGATCTCTGGCTCTAGATTTCAGGCCGCGCCTTGTGCCAGTCGGTCGCCTGTTCGTAAGCGTCGGCGATCTGGAGAAGCTGCGCTTCCTGGAAAGGTTTGCCGAGTAGCTGCAGGCCGATCGGCAAGCGCTTGCCATCGGCCGTGCCAAAGCCGCACGGAATGGAGATGCCGCAGATGCCGGCGAGATTGGCCGCGATGGTAAAGATGTCCGCCAGGTACATCCGGAGCGGATCGTCGCTGCGGTCGCCGACGCGGAAGGCGAGTTCGGGCGAGGTGGGGCAGATGATGGCGTCCACTTTCTCGAAAGCCTGCGTGAAATCGCGGCGGATGAGTGTCCGCACCTTCTGCGCACGGAGGTAATAGGCATCGTAGTAACCGCTGCTCAACACGTATGTACCGAGGATGATGCGGCGCTTCACTTCCGGTCCGAAGCCCTGCTCGCGCGTCTGCTCGTAATGCTCGATCAGGTTGTTCGTGTTCGCGGCGCGATGCCCATACCGCACGCCGTCAAAGCGCGCGAGATTGGCGGAAGCTTCCGCGGTGGCGATGATGTAATACACACCCACGGCATGTTCGGTATTGGGCAGTGAAACTTCCACGATCTCGGCGCCCAAGGATTCGTACTTGCGAATAGCGTCGCGGACGGCTTTGTCCACTTGCGGATCGATGCCCTCGATGAAGTATTCCTTCGGCATCCCAAGCTTGATGCCCTTGAGGTCGCGGCCTAGCAGCGCCGTGTAATCGGGCACCGGTTCATCGAGGCTGGTGGAATCCTGAGGATCGCGACCGGAGATTGCATTCAGGAGCAGACCGGAATCGCGAACCGTCTTGGTAAAGGGGCCGATCTGGTCGAGGGACGATGCAAAAGCCACGAGCCCGAAGCGGGATACACGTCCGTAGCTCGGCTTGAGTCCGACGCAGCCGCAGAGTGCGGCTGGCTGGCGGATCGAGCCGCCGGTGTCGGATCCGAGTGACGCGAAGGCTTCATCGGCGGCGACGACGGCGGCAGAACCGCCGCTCGATCCGCCCGGAATGCGCGAGGTATCCCAAGGATTGAAGGTCTTCTGGTAGGAGGAATTCTCAGTGGACGAACCCATCGCGAATTCGTCCATGTTCGTCCGGCCAAAGGGGATGGCCCCGGCGGCGCGGAGTTTGCGGATCACCGTGGCGTCGTAGGTCGCGGTGTAGCCGCGCAGGATCTGCGAGGCGCAGGTGCACGGATCTCCAAGGACATTGATCACGTCCTTGATCGCGATCGGCACGCCGCCCAGCGGAAGCGAGACATCGGCCTTGGCGGCGAGTTCCCTGGCGGCTTCCGCATTGCGGGAGAGGTATCCCTGGATTTTCGGATCGACTGCGGCGATGCGCGCATCGAGGGCGTTGAGCGCCTCAAGCGGCGACACCTCGCGGGCGCGGAGTTTCGTTTGAAGTTCCGAGACGGAAAGGGTTGTCAGATCCATGGGACTATTCGATGACCTTCGTGACGATGAAGAGCTGGCTGGCCTGGCGAGGAGCATTGGAGAGCGCCACTTCGGGCTCGAACCACTGCCGGGGTTCGTCTTTGCGGAAGACGTTGAAAATCGGATTGGTGTGCGCGGTCGGCTCCACGTCGGAGACGTCCACCTGCGAGAGCTTCTCGACGTACTCGAGCACTTGCGACAATTGGGCCTGGAACTTGGCGATCTCTTCTTCGCTCAGGCTCAGCCGGGCAAGTTTGGCGGTGTATCGGACGTCGAATTCGGCACTCATAGGGAACCACTACTTAAAGGGCAGGGGAGAGAGGGTTTCAATCTCCTTCCGCATTTCTATCCTTTCCCGCGTCCCGCCGATTCTCCAAAGAATGGCCAATGTCGTCATTCTCCCGCGAGCGCCTGAAGGGCATCGGTATCTGGAATCTGGCCGCCTGGCTGGCGTGGACCATCGTGCTCGTGGCGATCGTGATCCATCGGGCGAAGTCGCATTCGCGGAGCACACTGGAGGTGTATCAACTGGCGGGATCCCACTGGACGCACGGCGAATACCTGTACGGCGATCGCCGAGGCTTCGTGTATAGCCCGCTGGCGGCGGCTTTCTTTACGATCCTCGACTGGCTTCCCCGGGCGTGGGCGACGGTCTTCTGGTTGCTGGTCAATGCAGCGGCGCTCCTCGGCGGGATGTGGGCGATCCTGCGTAGCGGGTTTGGTCCGGCGATTGACCGGAAGCACTTCGGCATCGCTTTCCTCCTGCTCCTGCCGCTGGCCATCGGCAATCTCGACGTGATGCAGGCCAACGCGCTCGTGATTGGTCTGCTGATGCTGGCATTCGCTGCGGCGAGCAAGGAGCGATGGGCTGTGGCGGCTGTCTGCATCGGCGTGGCGACTTATCTCAAGATTTACCCGCTCTCCGTGGGGTTGCTCCTCGTCCTGCTCGCGCCATGGCGGTTTGGCTGGCGGCTCGTCGTTGCGCTGGTTGTGCTCGGCCTGCTGCCGTTCCTCTTCCAGCATCCGCAATACGTTTCCGACCAATACCACTTCTGGATTGCTTCCCGGCTCGGCGACAACCGGCTTCAGTACTCGGAGAAGGATGCGCCGCTCGATCTTTGGTATCTCCTCGTTCGGGTTGGCCATGTCCCGCTAACCCAGGGTGCATACAGGATTCTGCAGGTGCTTGCGGGTGGTGCGATCGCGGTTTTTGAAGTGGTGGGCCGCCTGCGCGGCTGGCCTCGCTTACGAATCCTGGCTGGCGCTTTCAGTTTCGTCTCCATCTGGATGACACTCGTGGGGCCGGCTACCGAAGGCTATACCTATATCCTCCTCGCGCCTGCCGCGGCGCTGGCATTTGTCCAAGCCTGGTCGCGCCCGGATTCAAAATGGGAGCGCGGGCTGGTGTCAGGTGCGATGGCTCTGCTTCTTTTCGCGGTGGCGAGGAACAGCTTCATGCCGCATCTGAAGACACCTCTGGTCATGAGTGCGCAACCCGCAGGGGCTCTGCTGCTGCTTGGAGCCTGTCTGACGGCAATTCGTTATGATGCCTTCAACAGCAAGGTCGCTGATCATGATCGTTAGATCAGTAGATCGGTGGTAGGCTGAGATGGCTTTCTTTGCAAGATCCTGGCAATTGCGTATTGCTTGATTGGTTCATAGTTATGGTGGGGGCTTGGTGTAAGGTTGGCGGTCGTTGAATTTCGGGTGCGTGTCGAATCCTGCGGCTGATACTCGAAGTGATTGACTAATTCCTTGCGGATCTGAGGCACCGCGACATGAAGTGTGAAGACGGAGTCTCCATCGTCCACTGCGAGCAGATAGTGGGTTGTTGTAAGAGGCGTTGCTATTCTTTTAGCTCGCCTTGCATTGGGCGACCCATAGACTGCGTCGATGCGTTCTCCCGCTCGCTTTGTCCTGCTCGCATCCTGCCTCTTTGTTGGCGCTTGTGCTACGCAGCGTCCGCTTCCCAAGTTTGAGCGGCCTCTGGCACGGGCATCCGTTCAAACTGTGCGGACCACTGCTTATACCGATACGGAAAGCGATCACCGACCTTACGGTTGCCATAATGCGCTGGGAGATACGCTTACCTGTGGACAGGTGAATAGTGCTGCGGCGGACTGGTCCCGGTGGCCGGCAGGAACGGTATTCCGCATCCGCGAGACTGGGGAGATCTATCGGGTGGATGATTATGGCTGGGCACTATCCGGAACCAATACAATCGATCTTTACAAGCCGTCGCGCGCCGCAATGAACGCATGGGGCGTGCACCGCGTGAATATCGAGATTGTGCGCTGGGGAAATGTCTGGCGGAGTTACGATGTGTTGAAACCGCGGAATAAGTACGCGCACGTCCGGCGGATGCTGAAGGAGATCGACGATCGTTATGCCCGCAATTCGCCCGCCCCGGAACCGGTCGTTGCGGTTGCGATGTCGGCTCCGAACCCGGCGCCTGCGCCCGTTTCTGCTCAGTCGTATACGTCCTCGCAACCGGCTGCTTCCGTGCGGCCGACACCGATCGTCATGGATGGCCGCTGGCCGAAGGCTGAGCCGGTATCGGCTCCTCAAGGGGGATTCCATCCTGCGCAGTCGTCGCCTGCGAATACTCCTTTCTATCGCTGAGATAGATCAGTGCGGGGATGAAGCCCGAGAGTGGGCTTTTACTCGGAAGATGGATGTCTCGGAGATGCGAGGCGTCAGGAGAATTCGCCTAATGGTGAGACTCCAGTGTTGCTTTGCAGCGCCAAGCGCCAAGAGTGAAGTGGTCGCCAGTAATGGCGAATCCCAACCCCTCTCATGCAGAAACTTGTTTCCGATCTTCAGTCTCTCCTCGATCCGCAGCGCGTGCTGCACGAGCGGGAGCATTTGCTCACGTACGGCTACGATGGGACGGCGGCCATCGGTGGCGAAGCCATATGCGTGGTGCTTCCGCAAACAACTGAGGAGATCGCTTCCGTTGTACGGTATGCGAGTACCGAAGGCGTGCCGATTGTTTCGCGTGGCTCAGGGACTGGGCTGAGCGGTGGCAGCATTCCTGTGCCGGGCGGGATCGTTCTGTGTCTCGTGAAGATGGATCGCATCCTCGAACTGGATGAGAAGAATCTAACCATCCTTGCGGAAGCCGGCGCAGTGACACTGAAGATCGCCGAGGCTGCGGATGCCGCGGGTTTGTTATATCCCCCGGATCCCGGCTCGATGAAGATCTCAACGATTGGCGGCAATGTGGCGGAAAACTCCGGCGGACTGCGTGGTCTGAAATACGGAATCACGCGCGACTATGTAATGGGCATGGAAGTCGTGCTGGCCGATGGACAGGTGGTGTGGCTGGGCAATAAGTGCGTGAAGGACGTCGCGGGTTACTCGATGAAGGACGTCTTTATCGGATCCGAAGGTACGCTGGGGATCATCACTAAAGTCCTGCTTCAGTTGGTGCCAAAGCCCGCTGCGAAGAAGACGCTCCTTGCGACTTTTGCAAAGATGTCGGATGCCGCAGATACGGTGTCCGCGATCATTGCGGCAAAGATCATCCCGTGCACCCTCGAGTTTCTTGATCGAGTTACCATCCGGTGCGTGGAAGATTACGCGAAGGTGGGGCTGCCCCTCGATGCGGAAGCGATCCTACTTATGGAGACAGACGGACATCCGGCGGTGATTGCGGAAGAAGCGCAGAAGATGGAGGAGATCGCTCGGGCTTGCGGAGCAGTGAATGTGGTTTTGGCGGCGGATGCCGAAGAGGCGGCGCGCCTAAGTACGGCCCGGCGAGCGGCGTTTTCAGCGCTGGCGCGGGTTTCGCCCACGACCATTCTCGAGGACGCCACGGTGCCTCGGAGCGAACTTACCAAGATGATTAACTTCATCCAGGAAGTCGCGGCACGGCATCGACTGAAGGTGGGTACGTTTGGGCACATGGGCGATGGGAACCTTCACCCGACTTTCCTGACCGATGAACGCAATCACGAGGAAATGGAGCGCGTGGAGCT
>OUNM010705591.1_pt1 | contig 36425 bp, 38 predicted proteins | sample 1769961 | NCBI WGS metagenome assembly OUNM01 (sample SAMEA3914820, study PRJEB12502) | metagenome | biome: forest; material: soil | place: USA | collected 2012-03-12 | depth 0.3 m | reverse complement strand
GGATTTCACGACCGCAACGACCGGGCGGATGACTCCGCCCTTGTAGAAGATGGCGTCGATCACCTCGGGAACGCCGTGGCCTCGCGCCTCCGGCGCGAAATTCGTCACGAGGAACGTGACGATGATGCCACCGATGACGGGCACGAGGATGGTCCACAGGCCCCACGGACTCGGGGGCGTGAATTGATTGGCGTCGTAGTGAACCGCAAAAGTGCCGGTGAAGAAAATGTTGTGTATCAGGCCGATCAGGTCGCGAAAGACCACCGAACCGAGGCCGGTCACGATGCCAACCACCAACGCGAGCAGACATAGACGCGGCAGGCTCAGCGGCAGGATTTCGGCTCCCCCGTCGGCGACGGGGAGACTAGGTGAAACTACGCTGCGGGCCACTCCTGCCTCCTGCTCGTGCTCTCCGGGGGACCGATTGCCCCGCGTTTGCGGTCCATGCCAGACTATCCGTCAAGCGTGTTCGATCTTCTGTCCGCCTATCCGCCTGCCGCCTGGCTTGCACTCGTCGCGGCGGGAATCCTCGTCGGTATACTCGCCGGTTTGCTAGGCGTGGGCGGTGGAATAGTCGCTGTTCCGGTACTCGTCGAAATCTTCGAGTTTGTCGATGTGGCCGATGCGACTGTCCTGCCGCTCGCCGTCGGCACGGCCCAGGCCAACATCCTGATCGCCTCGCTCGGCGCCGTCCTCGCGCATCGACGCGCCGGCTCGATCGACCGCGCGCTCGTCAAAAGGTGGCTGCCGGCGTTGATCCTGGGCACGGTGGTGGGGCTCGCGATCGGTCCGTTCGCACCTGCGAAGGCGCTGACAACCCTATTCGCGGTGATCGCCACTCTTCTCGGAATCAAGATGGCGCTAGGCGATCGCCTTGTTCTGACGCGTACGTCACCAATGGGGGCATCGGCCCATATCGCGCCGGCGCTCGTCGGTGCACTAGCCGCCGCACTCGGGATCGGGGGAGGTACGCTCAACACCCCGATCCTGTCGCTATTTTCTTTCCCTATTCGGCGGGCCATCGGGGCGGGAGCACTGTTCAACCTGGTCATCGCCCTGCCGGCCACGATCACGTTCCTCATCCAGGGATGGGGCATCCCCGGAAACCCGCGGACGCGGTGGGAGATGTCGCGATGTTCTGCGTAGCAGCCCTCTCGGTGCCTGCGCTCTTTGTCGCGCCTGTCGCTGCGCACTGGTCAGCCCACGCCCCGCTCGTGCTATTGCGGCGTTTATTCGTGCTTTGCCTCATCGCCATCGCAGTCCGCCTGTTGGTCAGGCTCTGAATTGGCGCTTTTGCAAGGCACTGAATATGTGTTTACTGCCGGAGATCGGCCCCGGGGGTTCGGGGCCCAATTTCTACCGATAACGAGTACGCGTTGGGGAGGCATCGTTGAACCGATTCCTAAGCAAGGACTTCTTGTCCGGGGTGCTGTTTATCGCCTTCGGATTGGGTGCGCTCTATTTCGGGCGCCATCTGGCCACGGGCACGACGGTCCGCATGGGACCAGGCTACGTGCCGCATATGCTGTCCTACATCATGCTGGTGTTGGGCCTCATCATTGCGGTCCTGGCGCTGGTGTACGGCGGCGAAACGGTCGAGGCGCCGAAGTGGAAGCCGATCACCATGGTGACGGTCGGCATCGTCGTCTTCGCGCTCCTCTTCGAAACGACCGGCATGTTCCCGGCGCTGGTGGCGCTGGTCCTCATCGCCTCGTGGGGCGGTGACGAATTCAAGCTCTGGGAAGTCCTGGCAAATATCGTCGTCCTGACAATCCTCTGTGTTCTCGTGTTCAAGGTTGGTCTCAGCATGAACATCAGCATCATCAACGGAGTTTGGTGAGATGGATATGCTGCATAACCTGACGCTGGGCTTCAGCGTCGCCCTGTCCTTCCAGAACCTGCTGTACGCGTTGATCGGCTGCATGGTCGGCACGCTGATCGGCGTTCTGCCCGGCATCGGCCCGGTCGCGACCATCGCGATGCTGCTGCCGATCACCTTCCATCTGCCGCCGACGGCGGCACTGATCATGCTGGCCGGCATCTATTACGGCGCCCAGTACGGCGGCTCGACGACCTCGATCCTGGTCAACCTGCCGGGCGAGGCCTCGTCGGTCGTGACCTGCATCGACGGCTACCAGATGGCCCGCAAGGGCCGTGCGGGTGCTGCTCTCACGATTTCGGCGCTCGGCTCGTTCTTCGCAGGCACGGTCGGCACGCTGATCATCGTGATGTTCGCCGAACCGCTCACGCGCATGGCGCAGAAGTTCGGCCCGGCCGACTACTGCTCGCTGATGGCCCTCGGCCTGGTGGCGGCGATCGTGCTGGCCAACGGTTCGGTGCTCAAGGCGATCGCGATGGTGTTCCTCGGCCTGCTGTTCGGCCTGGTCGGCACCGACGTGAACACCGGCGCCCAGCGCTTCACGTTCGACATCCCCGAGCTTTCGGACGGCATCGACTTCGCGCCCATCGCCATGGGCCTGTTCGGCATCGCCGAGATCGTGGTCAATCTCGAGAAAAAGATGTCGAGATCCGGGGCGATCAAGGTCACGTCGCTCTGGCCCACCCGCGAGGAAGCCAAACGCGCGTGGCCGGCGGTTCTGCGCGGCACGGCGCTCGGCTCCATCCTGGGCGTGCTGCCCGGCGGCGGTCCCACCCTCGGTGCTTTCTCGGCCTATACGCTGGAGAAGAAGATCTCCAAGCGGCCGCAGGAATTCGGCAAGGGCGCAGTGGAGGGCGTTGCCTCGCCCGAAGCGGCCAATAATGCGGCAGCCCAGACATCGTTCATCCCGATGCTGACGCTCGGCATTCCATCGAACGCCGTGATGGCGTTGATGGTCGGCGCCATGATCATCCAGGGCATCCAGCCGGGTCCCGAGGTCATGACCAAGAAGCCGGATCTCTTCTGGGGCATGATCGCCTCGATGTGGATCGGCAACCTGATGCTGGTCGTCATCAACCTGCCGATGATCGGCATGTGGGTGAAGCTGCTGACGGTGCCTTACCGCTTCCTGGCTCCGGCGATCCTGCTGTTCTGCTGCATCGGCGCCTACAGCCTGCAGAACAGTACGTTCCACGTCATGCAAGTCGGCATGTTCGGCGTGCTGGGTTACATCTTCGTCCGCCTCGGCTGCGAGGGTGCGCCCTTCCTGCTGGGTCTGGTGCTCGGTCCACAGATGGAGGAGTATTTCAGACGCGCTATGCTGCTCTCGCGTGGCGACGCAATGGTCTTCCTGCAGCGGCCGATCAGCCTCGGCCTGCTGATCACCACGTCAGTGCTGTTGATCCTGATGGCCCTGCCGAGCCTGCGTAAGGCCCGCGACGAAGCCTTCCAGGAAGAAGAGACCTGATCGACGAAGGAGTTCCGTCATGTCCGACCTGCCCAAGCGCGTGCTGATTGCAGAGGAAGGTCCTCGCGAGGGCTTCCAGTCGGAAAAGAAGATGATCCCGGTGCCCGACAAAGTGCGTCTCATCGAGGCGCTGGCGGACACCGGGCTGAAGCACATCGCGTGCGTCTCCTACGTCAATCCCAAACGCGTGCCGACCATGGCCGACGCCGATGAGGTCGCCGCCGCGATCCATCGCAAGCCCGGCATCGAATACAGCGCCCTGTGGCTCAACCAGCAGGGCCTCGAGCGCGCCCTGCGCGGCCCCCTCCACGTCGATGGCGGCGTGCGGGTCACGGCGTCCGACACCTTCTCCAAGAAGAACATCGGCAAGGCCGTCACCGACGCCCTGGTCGAACAGCGCATGTCGCTCAAGACCTTCAAGGACCGCGGCATGCCCGTCGAATGGGGCACCATCCTCGGCGCCTTCGGCTGCAACTACGAGGGCGAGCTCTCGACCGACCTCATCCTGCACCGCGTCCAGCAAGCGCTCGACGAGGCCGAGCTGGCGGGCTTCAAGCTGACCGGCATCAAGCTTACCGACGCCATGGGCTGGGCCACGCCGCAATCGGTCGAGCGCCTGATCGGCGCCATCCGCAACAAGTGGCCGGAACTCGAGATCGGGCTCCACCTGCACGACACGCGCGGCACCGGCATGGCCGCAGCCTATGCCGGCCTGCGACTCGGCGTCACCAAGTTCGATGCCTCGATCGCGGGGCTGGGCGGCTGTCCGTTTGCCGCGACCGACGGCGCGGCCGGCAACATCTGCACCGAGGACTTCGCCTTCATGTGCGAGGAGATGGGCGTGGAGACCGGCCTCGACATCGACCGATTGATCGAAGTGGCCAAGATCGCCGAGGAAGTGGTCGGCCGCCTGCTGCCCGGCCACCTGATGCGCGGCGGCACGCTCAAGGCCGCCAAGCAAAAGGCCGCCGCGTGAACGCCGAGACGATGCCCACGGGCACCGTCCCCGACTCGACTTACGTCGACATCCCGTCGATCCCCTGGACCAAAATGCGGTTCGCCGGCATCGAGGCCAAGGTGCTGATGGAAAACAAGGCGACCGGCATGTCGACCGTGCTGATGCGCTGGGCGCCCGGCGCCCGCCTGCCCCAGCACGAACATGTCGCCATCGAGCAGACCTACGTGATCGAAGGCTCCTTCTCCGATCACGCCGGCACCTGCACGGCCGGAAACTATGTCTGGCGCAAGCCCGGCAGCCGGCACGATGCCTGGACCGACGAAGGCTGCCTGATGCTCGCCTTCTTCATCAAGCCGAACACGTTCTTCGACTGACTTTCCCCAAAGCGAGAGACTGATGCCGGGCGTTCTTGACGGAATTCGCGTCCTCGATTTCGGCCGGTACATCGCCGGACCCTTCTGCGGCACGATGCTGGCCGATCTCGGTGCCGAGGTGATCCGCATCGAGAAGCTCGAGGGCAGCGAGGATCGCTGGGTCACACCGGTAGCCGACGGCGGCGAAGGCGCGATGTTCCTCCAGATGGGCCGCAACAAGCTCGGCCTCACGCTCAATCCGATGAAGCCGGAAGGCCGCGAGATCGTGAAGAAGCTGGTCGCCGTGTCCGACGTGGTGATCGCCAACCTGCCCTACGAAGACATGAAGAAGATGGGCATCGACTACGACACGCTCGAGGCGATCAATCCGCGCATCATCCTCGCCACCAATTCGACCTTCGGCTCGGAAGGCCCTTATGCAACGCGCGTCGGTTTCGACACGATCGGCCAGGCCATGTCGGGCGCCATGTTCCTGTCGGGCGACGGCAAGGTGCCGACCCGCATGAACGCGCCCTTCGTCGATTTCAGCTCCGCCCTGCTCGCCACCGTGGGCGTGATGGCGGCGCTGATGGACCGCGCCAAGAGCGGCAAGGGCCAGAAGGTCGAGACGGCGCTGCTGCGCACGGCGATGAACATCACGAACGGCCACCTGATCGAGCAGGCGATGCTCAACCTCAATCGTGTCGCTACGCTCAACCGCGGCTTCACCGCGGGCCCCTCCGATACCTTCAAGTGCCGCGACGGCTGGATCTACGCCATGACCATCGGCCAGCCGCTGTTCGTGCGCTGGTGCCGCCTGATGGGCAACGAAGACATGGCCGCCGACCCGCGGTTCAAAGACGACCTGGCGCGCGGCGACAACGGCGAGGCGCTGTCGGAGATCATGCAAAAGTGGTGCGGCAGCCGCACCGTCGCGGAGGCGCTCGAACTTCTGGAGGCCAACCGGATCCCGGCCGGCGCCGTCTATACGCCCCAGCAGGCGCTCGACGACCGCCATGTCCGTGAGGCGGGCTTCTTCCACGAAATGCAGTATCCGGGTGCGGACAAGCCCGTCCCCGTGCTGCAGGAGCCGGTCAAGCTCTCGCGCACGCCGCTCACGATCCGCCGGCGCGCGCCCCAGCTCGGCGAGCATACGGACCAGATCCTGCAGGAACTTGGCTACAGCCCGGCCGTTATCGAGAAGCTGCGCGCCGATCGGGTGGTCTGATCCGGTTCCGCGGCCGTACAAGGGCCGGGACCCGATGCTCCGTCGCTCCCTCCTCCTCGCGACAGGCGCCACGTTCGCAACCGCCGGCGCGGCGTGGGCGAATACCCTCCCGTACGGCCCGTCGCTGGTCTTCACCGCCCATCGCAATGGCCAGCGGATCGGCACCCACAGCCTCTCCTTCCGCGAAGAGGCAGGCCGGCAGACTGTGACGACTTCGATCGACTTCGCCGTTCGGATGGTCGGAATCGCCGTCTACCGCTATCGGCATCGCTGCCAGGAAGTCTGGTCGGGCGGCCAGTTCCTGGCCGTCGCGACCGAGACCGACGACAATGGCGAGAAATACGCCGTGCAAGCCCAGAGCGACGCTTCCACTCTGGTCGTGCGTCGTCGCGAGCCGCGATCCTTCTTCAAGACATCCACCGGCGATGAAGCCCTGGAGCAACAGCGCTGGATCCGCGAAGTCCACCCCGCCGGCATCCTGCCCTCCACCCACTGGAACATCGAACAGACACGCCAGCAGGCCTTGCTGAATACGCAGACCGGCAAGATCACGCGCCTGTCGGTGCGGGAGCTCGGCCGCGAGACCGTGACGACCGCCCGCCGATCGCCGCCTGCCACGCACTTTGCGTATAGCGGCGAGATCGAGATGAACCAGTGGTTCGACGATCGGGCCCGGTGGGTGAAATCGACCTTCAAGGCCACTATCGACGGATCGACGATCGAGTACATTCTGCAAGGATGAGTCCCGCCGATCGTTTCTCCCGCCTGCCCCATCTCCTTGCCGAAGATGCCGACCTGATCCGGCGCGGCCGCTGGCTCTCCGTCGACTGCAGGATCGATGTCGGCAGCGAACCCTTCTTCCTGTCGATCCGCGACGGCGCACTGGCCTCCCTCGATCGCGGACCGAAGTTGATGCGGTCGACCGTCTTCGCCTTCCGCGCCACCGACGAGGCGTGGGCCGCGTTCTGGAAGCCCCTCCCCGAGCCCGGCTGGCACGACCTCTTCGCCCTCACCAAGCGCGGCGCGGCCTCGATGGACGGCGATCTCCGCCCGCTGCTGCAGAACCTGCAATATTTCAAGGACCTGCTGGCGCTGCCGCGAGGAGAAGCCTGATGGCGCCCAAGCTCGACCCTATGGTTGGCCGCTACCTGCGAACCGACATCGACGGCGTACCGCATCGCCTCTACTTCGAGGAAGCCGGGCCGGCCTCGGGAGGGGGTATCCCGCTGGTCTGCCTGCACACCGCCGGCGCCGACAACCGCCAGTTCCGCCATCTGCTCGCCGATCCGGAGATCACCAGTCGTTTCCGCGTGCTCGCCTTCGACATGCCGTGGCACGGCAAGTCGACACCGCCGGACGGCTGGGAGAAGACGGAGTACCGCCTCACGACTCAGTCCTACACCGCGGCGATCTGCGCCTTCTGCAAGGCCATGGAACTCGACAGGCCGGTCGTGATGGGTTGCTCGATTGGCGGACGCATCGTGCTCAACCTCGCGATCGAGCATGCTCGCGAGTTTCGCGCGCTCATCGCGCTCGAGGCCGCCGACTTCCAGCAGCCCTGGTACGACACCGCGTGGCTGCACCGGCCCGATGTTCACGGTGGCGAGGTCTGCGCGGCGCTGATCTCGGGTCTGATCGCCCCGCACAGCCCGCCGGTCGCGCGCCACGAGACGCTCTGGATGTACATGCAGGGTGGGCCCGGCGTGTTCAAAGGCGATCTCTATTTCTATCGCGTCGACGGCGACCTCCGCGAGAAGGTGAAGGGCATCGACACAACGGCCTGTCCGCTCTACCTGCTGACCGGCGAATACGACTTCTCCTGCACCGCCGAGGACACCAAGCGCACGGTCGCGCAGATCCCTGGCGCACACCTGCAGATCATGAAGGAAGTCGGTCACTTCCCGATGAGCGAGAATCCCGCGAAGTTCCGGGAATATATTCTTCCGGTGCTGGCGAAGATCAGCTAGCCGCGCGCTTCAGTGCCGCGCGCGCCAGCAGGCGCGTCGAGTCGAGCGTCGGCAACGGCGAATTGCCGTCGTCGATGATCAGCGGGATCTCGGTACAGCCCAGCACCACGGCGTCGCAGCCCTTGTCCTTCAGGCCGGCAATGACCTTCTGGTGATAGGCGATCGCCTCGGGCGAGCGGATGCCGCGCACCAGCTCGTCCATGATGAAGCGGTTGATTTCCTCGCGCTCGGCCTTCTCCGGTCGCACGTATTCGAGCCCCCGCGCCGAGAGTTTCTCCGGATAAACCTCGCTGTCGACCAGCCAGCGCGTCCCCGTGAGGCCGATGCGCTTGAAGCCCCGTGAGACCGCCTCGTCGGCCACCGCATCGGCGATGTGCAGCCACGGCACCGGCAGGCGCTTGTTGATGAAATGCAGCGCTTGGTGGATCGTGTTGTCCGGGCAGATCACGAAGTCGGCGCCCATGGCCGCGAGTTTGACGGCCGAGGAAAGCATGATCTCGGCCACGCCCTTCCAGTCGTCCTTGTCGATGCAGGCCATGTAGTCGTCGAACGGCGGCGTATGCATCGAGACTTCGGGATGCCCGTGGCCGCCGAACAGGCGCGGCCCTTCGGTGCAGATCGTGCGGTAGCAGAGCGACGCGCCTTCGGCAGAGCAGGCAACGATTCCGATATGCTTCGACATGGCGATCAGAGGATCTGGAAGACCTCGTAGACCGGCCCGGTCGGATCGCGCCGGCCGGTGGCCACGCAGACGATGCGATTGAGGAACCGGTACTTCTCCGACGCCGTCTCGAAATAGGGCGTCGAGCGGAAGTAGTACTGGCTGGGATCGACCTTCTCGCCCTTGTTGAGCTGCTCGATCACCCAGGCCGGGCCGTGCCGCATGCCGCGATAGGCCATGTAGACGAGATGGCCGTCGTCGGTCTTGAGCGTGAGCCGCACGTCGAGCATCAGGATGCCGTCGCGGCGCATCAGCAGCCAGTCACCGGCGGGGGTCGGCAGCACAGTGCCCTTCAGCTCCTCGCCTTCGAAGGTGCCGCCCTTGACCGTGGCGATGCGGCGGCGACCGTAGGGCGTTTCGCCGACGTCGGTCATGTTCGGGTCGACGTCGAGCGTGAGCGTGAAAAGATGGGCGGATTTCAGTCCGGTCATTTTGCCCTCAAATCTTGGCGGTGCGGCCGGCCCAATAAGGCTCGCGCAGCTCGCGTTTCATGATCTTGCCGATGGTGCTGCGCGGAAGCGAGCGGCGAAACTCGACCGCCACCAGGCGCTGGGTCTTGCTGAGCTGGCCGTTCGCCCACTCTTTAACCTCGTCTTGCGTCACCGTCGAGCCGTCGCGCCGCACGCAGAGCGCCATCGGCGATTCACCCCACTGCTCGCTCGGGATGCCGATCACCGCCACGTCGATGACGTCGGGGTGCTTCAGCAACATCACCTCGATATCGGCGGCATAGACGTTGAAGCCACCGGAGATGATCATGTCCTTCTTGCGATCGAGCAGGACGATGAAGCCGTCCTCGTCGATCTTGCCCATGTCGCCCGACTTGAAGAACAGGCGGCCGTCCTTGTCGTGCCAGAACAGGTCCTTCGTCTTGTCGGTCTGCTTGTAATAGCCCTTCATCATGACCTGGGCGCGGCCGGCGAGTTCGCCGACCTCGCCCTGCGGCAGCACCTTGCCCTGCTCGTCGAGCACCACGATCTCGCTGCCCAGTCCCGGACGGCCCACCGTATGGAGCTTGTCGGGAAACAGGTTGGCCTCCAGCATGCACGAGCCGCCGCCTTCGGTGAGGCCATAGATCTCGATCAGCCGTCCCGGCCAGCGCTTCAGGACATCGGCTTTGATCTGCGCACGCAGCGGCGCGCTGGTCGACAGCTTGGCCTTGAACGATCCCAGGTCGTATTTGTCGAAATCCGGATGCGCCAGGATGCGTTGGTACTGCACCGGCACGAGCATGGCATGCGTCACCCGTTCGCGCTGGGCGATGTCGAGGAACTTCACCACGTCGGACTTCGGCATGACGATCAGCGTGCCTCCGACGCCGATGGTCGCCAGCGCCGAGACCAGCGTCGTGTTCGAATAGAGCGGCGTCGAGGCGAGCGAGACCGTGTCGGGTCCGTAGTCGAACGCCGTGAAGCGCACCGCCAGCAGGTCGCGCATCACATGGCTATGCAGGATGCCCTTGGGCAGGCCGGTCGTGCCGGAACTGTAGATGATGTTGAAGTCGTCGAGCTGATCGATGGGCACCGCGAACGGCGCGTCGCTTGCCGGCGCCAGCCAGGCCTCGAAGTCCTGCCAGCCTGCGCGCTTGAAATCGTAGGAGATGCGGCCGCCGGGAATGAGCTTGGAGAGGCGATCCTCGTAAGGCTCGACCAGCGCGCGATACTGGTCGGACAGGAACAGCACCTTGGCGTCGCAATCGTCGAGCATCTTCTCGAGCGCGTCGGCGGCGGCCATGGTCGAGAGCGGCACGACGCAGGCGCCGGCGCGCAATGCGCCCACGAAGGTCTCGACATATTCGACCGAGTTCGTCGCGAGGATGGCGATCTTGTCGCCCTTGCCCACGCCCATGCCGGCCAGGGTCCGCGCGATCCTGTTCAGGCGCCTGTCGAAGTCGCCCCAGCGGCGCACCTGGCCGTCGCAGACCACCGCCCGCTTGTCCGGAAAGTCCCTGGCGTGCCGCGCAACGCGTACGGGGATCGACAGGAATTCCGGGAAGTCGCTCTGCGTCGGCTGGGGAACCAGCGCAGTGTCGGGATTCATTTCTTGGGCTCGACCTTTTCGACCGGCCCGCCCGCCTTCTTCCAGGCACTGAGGCCGCCCTCGAGATGTGCCACCGGCATCAGGCCCATGTCCTTCGCAGTCTTAGTCGCGAGCGCGGAGCGCCAGGCGCCGGCACAGAAGAAGATGAACTTGTTGCCGGTCTGGAAATATTCCTTGGCGTAGGGACTTTCCGGATCGATCCACATCTCGAGCATGCCGCGCGTGACGTTGATCGCGCCCGGGATCGTGCCGTCGCGCCACAGCTCGCGCGGGTCGCGGATGTCGATGAACGTCACGCCGGGCTTGCCGACCAGCTTCAGCGCCTCGTCCGTCGGCACGGTCTCGATCTCGGCACTGGCCTCGTCGACCATCTGCTGAACGGTCTTCTTCATCTTGAGCGGCATCGACCTTCCTCCCGGTCTGCAATGCCTATTTGTACTCAGCACGCGCCTCAGAGGCGACCGATTTCGAACTCCTCGCAGGATAAGCCGAACTGCGAAAGGCCCTCTTCCAGATAGTCGCTCACCAGCGGCTGCCCGAGCAAATAAGCAGCAACCCGGCCGCCATGCTCACGAAGGCCCTGCGCACGCATCGCCTCCCAGTCCTCGAACGTACCGTCGCCGCGGCCGAGCTGCATCAGCGCGATCAGGTCCGCCTTCTCGTCGTCGTCCATCACGCCAACGAAAGCCTGGATCTCCTGCTGCACCGGATTGTCGGCGTGATCTTCGAGCACGTCGACCATGCGGTCGTCAGTGCTGTTGGAGCCCGAGTCCGGATCGGAATTCACGTCCTGCACGTCGAATTCGCGCATCTTGACGATCAGGAAGCAGGCTTTTTCGGGAGAGATCGAAAGTGTCGGCATGGCGCGTTCCTCCTCGGGGAAGAACGCGACCGGGGCGCCGAAGGCTGCGGGCGGAATCAGGCCTTTGGAACCGACTTCTCGAGCTCCGCCAACCACACGTCGGGGCTGCCGTCGGACGGCGCGCGCCAGTCGCCCCGCGGTGACAGCGAACCGCCCGACGAGATCTTCGGCCCGTTGGGCAGCGCCGAGCGCTTGAACTGGTTGGCAAAGAAGCGCCGCAGGAACAGTGCCAGCCAATGGCGGATTTCCTTCAGCTCGAAGGCGCGCATGCTCGAGGCGGGAACGTTGGCGGGCCAGGCACCCTTCTTCACGTCGTGCCAGGCGTTCCAGGCAAGGAATGCGATCTTCGACGGCCGGTAACCGAGACGCGTCAGGTGGTAGAGATTGAAATCCTGCAAGGCGTAAGGGCCGACCGACGCCTCGGTCGACTGTCCCACGCCCTTTGCGTCGGCCGGAATGAGCTCGGGCGATATTTCCGTGTCGAGAATGTCGTGAAGGGTCTTTGCCGTCGCCTTGTCGACGTCGCCGGATGCCGCCACGAACCGGATCAGGTGCTGGATCAGGGTCTTGGAAACCGAGCCGTTCGGATTGTAGTGGGACATGTGATCGCCCACGCCGTAGGTGCACCAGCCAAGGCCGAGCTCCGAGAGATCGCCGGTGCCCACCACCATGCCGCCGTGCTGGTTGGCCAGGCGAAACAGGAAGTCGGTGCGCAAGCCCGCCTGCACGTTCTCGAAAGTGACGTCGTAGACCTTCTTGCCCTTGCCGAAGGGATGGCCGATGTCGGCCAGCATCTGCGTCGCCGCGGGCTTGATGTCGATCTCGCCCGCCGTGACGCCAAGCTCCTTCATCAGCTTCCAGGCGTTCTTGTAGGTTTTGTCCGAGGTGCCGAAGCCCGGCATCGTGTAGGCAAGGATGTCCTTCCGACTTTTGCCGAGCAGATCCATCGCGCGGCAGCAGACCAGCAGCGCGTGCGTCGAATCGAGGCCGCCCGAGACGCCGATCACGGCCTTCTGCACACGACTCGACTGCAGGCGCTGCGCTAGCCCCTGGACCTGGATGTTGTAGGCCTCGTAGCAATTGTCGCGCAGCTTGGCTGGATCGGACGGCACGTAGGGAAAGCGCTCGATGGCGCGCTCGAGGCGGACGCTCTTCTTCGGTGCATCGAGGACGAATTCGATACGGCGGAAGCGCGAGACATGCGCACCCAGATCGCGCGCATTGTCGGCGAGACCGCCGTTGCGCAGGCGCTCCTGGCGGATGCGGCCGAGATCGACGTCGGCCTGGACGATGGTCGAGTCCTTCTCGAAGCGCTCGGTCTCGGCAAGTTGATCGCCGCACTCAAAGATCGCGGCCTGGCCATCCCAGGCGAGATCGGTGGTCGACTCTCCAGGGCCCGACGCCGAATAGGCATAGGCGGCACTCGCGCGCGCTGACTGGCTGCCGCACAGCAGGCGGCGCAGCTCGGCCTTGCCGATGGTGATGTTGCTGGCCGAAAGGTTCACCAGCACTTCCGCGCCGGCGAGGGCTGCGAGGCTGGACGGCGGCACCGGAACCCAGATGTCCTCGCAGATCTCGACGTGGAAGGTCATCGGGACCGTGCCGGTCGAGCGGAACAGGATGTCGGTACCGAACGGCACCTCCTGGCCCGCCAGCCTGATTTGCTTCTCGAGCACGTTGGCGCCCGAAACGAAGTGGCGCTTCTCGTAGAACTCGCGGTAGTTCGGCAGATAGGTCTTGGGCACCACGCCCACGATCGCGCCGCGATGGACGACGACGGCGGTGTTGTAGAGCCGGCCCATGACGCGCAACGGCGCGCCGACGATCAGCACAGGGTTGAGGTTGCGCGACGCCTCGACGACCTGGGCCACGGAGCGCTCGACCTCGTCGAGCAGCGAATCCTGCAGCAGCAGATCCTCGATTGCATAGGACGACAGGCCGAGTTCGGGGAACACCATGAGCGCCACGCCGGCCTTGTCGCCTTCCTTGGCGAGCCGGAGCGTCTCGGCAAGGTTGTACGGAGCGTTGGCCACCTGGGTGCGCGGGACGCAACAGGCGATACGCGCAAACTCGTGGGAATAAAGGGAAAAAAAGTCTGACAAGATCTTTGATGTTCGGCGATGGTGGGCGCGACAGGGATTGAACCTGTGACCCCTGCCATGTCAAGAGCCGCTCCTCGCCAAGGAAAGTCGACGCTTGACGCAGCGGCCGTCGGCCATCATCCGTCAAATGGCTCCTTGCCCCGCAGATCGAACGTTGTGCTAGGCTGAAACAGGAGGGATGGATGGAGCTGAATTTCAGCCACGCCAGTATCCGGCAAATACAAGCCGCCCTCGCCGAATTCGGCGTCGTGCTGTTGAGGCATTCTATTCAACCCGACGTCGTCACTCGCTATCGAGATGCCCTCGCTTCCTTTTTCCGGGACGACAGAGATAATCGCCTAGGCGACATTTCTGCCGAGGAACGGACCGCGCTTGATCGCGGGGATGTCTTCCCCGCCACTTTCCTGCGCTATTCGGGCTTGGATCTCGCGGAATACTTCGTACCTCTGCATGAGCTTGCGCAGCGAGTGCTCGTCAAACCGAATCTTTACAATCAGACTTTCTTGACCGTGCAGGCCGACAGCACAAACCCCGGCCTCAATCCCCATACCGATGGCATCATCCAGGGCACGACCGACGCCGTTCTTGCCTTTTGGTCGCCCATGCGATCTTGCGGAGTCGATGCGCCGGGTCTGAGCATCTTTCCCGCTTCTCGAGAAAAGGTCTTGGCCTACCTGCGGCGTTCCTTTCCCGACAAACAGATACCGGGCTGGTACTCGACTACCGAGTGGGAGCGCCCTTTTCATCCTGACAATGTATGCCGCGAGTTCGGCCCTCCCTGGTGCCCCGAGATCCATTCTGGCGACGTGATGATCTTCACCAACTGGACCATACACGGCAGTCACGTTCGACCAACGATGGCCAACCCGCGATCGGCTATCGTTCAACGATGGCGGTCCGACGATTGGAGGAAGCCCACTTGGTTCGAACGGCTGACCGGTCGATGACCGCCACGGGACGCAAGCAGACAGAAGACGGGGATTACCGCTAGGCTTCCGGCGATGGTGGGCGCGACAGGGATTGAACCTGTGACCCCTGCCATGTCAAGACAGTGCTCTACCGCTGAGCTACGCGCCCATCGCCGCGAAGGCGGTCCGTCTACACGGGCCTCAGCTCGTTGGCAAGAGTTGGACGGAACTGCTGCCGTGACGAGCCTTGGCGCCCGCGCTATGAAACCAGGATGAGTTTGTTGCCCATGCCCGCTGATCGCGACGCCCTGGACCGCTATCTCCCGGACCGCCAGACCGCCCCCGTCGTGGTGGCCTCGCCCCATAGCGGGGCACTTTATCCTGCAGATTTCCTGGCCCTGGCCGCCGTTCCGATCGCCGCCCTGCGCCGAGCCGAGGACGCTTTCGTCGACGAACTGTTCCGCAGTGCATCCGGTCTCGGCCTGCCTCTGCTGGCCGCCCGCTTTCCGCGCTCCTATGTGGACGCCAACCGCGAGCCCTATGAACTCGATCCGGGCATGTTCGAAGGCCCCCTGCCACGCCCGCTGAACCACCGCACGACCCGCGTCGCGGCGGGCCTCGGTATGATCCCGCGGGTCGCCGCCAGTGGCGAGGCGATCTATCGCGGGCGCGTCCCGTCCGATGAGATCGAGCATCGGCTGGAGACTTGCTGGCGGCCCTATCACGTGGCCCTGTCAACGGCGGTGGAACAGACCTACAGCCTTTTCGGCGGTGTCCTTCTGGTCGACGCGCATTCGATGCCGTCCTCGGCCTCCGGCATCGGCCTTCGCGACCGCGAGCAGCGGGTCGATATCGTGCTGGGCGACAATCACGGCGAAGCCTGTGCGCCGCATCTGATCGAGTGCGTCGAGCGCTTCCTGAAAGGCCAGGGGCTGCGCGTGCTGCGCAACCAACCTTATGCCGGCGGCTTCACCACCCAGCGCTACGGCCGTCCCGGGCTCGGCCGCCATGCCCTGCAGATCGAGATCAACCGGGCGCTCTACATGGATGAAATGCGGCACGAGCGGCTGCCGACCTTCGGCGTCATGGAGAGGTTGATGGCTGGTCTGCTCGAGGAGACTGCCCGTCACGCCCTCGAAACCCTGCTGCCACAGTCTTTGGCTGCCGAATAGGCAGCCCATTTAGCGCGCACAAAAAAAAGGGCCGTGCAAGCACGGCCCGAGTTTAGGGAGGAAACGCCCAAGACGGGCATACAGCAAACAAAGAGGTCACCGAGGTGACGTTTGCTGCCCACTCAGAATGGTGCACCTGCGAAGAGAATGCAAGCGGCAAAAAGCACCATGAATTCACCGATTTAGGAGAGGCGGTGAGTCCTCTGAGGGTGTGGCTTTTCTGCAACGCACAATATTTGCGCGAGTCAGCTCTGCACTGTGCGCAAAGCTGTGACGCCTGCGTCAGGGATGGGTTTTGTAGTCTACTCAAGGTCTTAAGTGGGGTTGGAGGGGATTTTGGCTAAAAAGTTCGTTGTCGCGATGATGATGCATGAGACGAATACGTTCTCACCCCTCCCCACCCCTATCGAGTCGTTCGCACGGTCCGGGGCACTTTCGGGGCCCCCTTCCATCAAGGAGGCCGAGGGCACCAACACCTCCCTGGGCGGTTTCATCGAAATCGCCCGCAAGGCCGGCGCCGAATTCACCGTCCCCATGGCCGCCTCGGCCAATCCGTCGGGCCTGGTGACAAAGGCCGCCTACGAACAAATGACGACGGCCATCGTCGAGGAGATCAAGAAGGGCTGCGATGCCGTCCTGCTCGCGCTGCACGGCGCGATGGTCGCCGAGGAATACGACGACGGCGAAGGCGAGTTACTGAACCGCATCCGCAAGATCGCACCTCATGTGCCGATCGCCGTCGCGCTCGATTTCCACACCCAGATGACCGACGCCATGATCAACGGCGCGAACATCATCACGGGCTATCGCACCTATCCGCATATCGATATGGCCGACACGGCGCGCCGCGCGGGCCGCACGCTGCTGCGCATGCTGGTGGGCGAGGTTGAGCCCAAGATGGTGTGGGGCAATCGCCCGATCATGAGCAGCTCTCTGGTCCACACGCCCTCGCGCGAGCCGATGAAGACGCTGATGGGCATGGCCAACCAGGCCGAGGATACCGGCCACGTCCTGAATGCCTCGGTGTTCGGCGGCTTCCCGCAGGCCGATATTCCTCACCTCGCGCTCTCCTCCGTGATCGTCTGCGACAAGCGCACGGCCGAAGGCGAGATCCTCTTGAACAAGATCCTCGATACGGCGTGGGAGAAGCGCGAAGGCTTCCTGTTCCATCCCGAGCCGCTGTCGGTCCAGGTCGCGCGCGCCAAGGGTCTCGACGGCGGCCCTGTCGTGATGGCCGACCACGGCGACAATACCGCCTCGGGCGGCACGCAGGACGTGATGAGTGTGATCGAAGAGGCCATCAAGCAGGGCCTCGAAGACGCCTGCGCCGGCCCGATCTGCGATCCGGCCTGCGTCGAGCAGATGATCAAGGCCGGCGTCGGCAGCGAGATCACTTTGGAACTCGGCGGCAAGATCGACATGCCGGCGATGGGACTTAAGGGCAAGCCGCTCAAGGTCACTGGCAAGGTGAAGGCCATCACCAACGGCGAGTTCGTGGTGACCGGGCCGATGGCCACCGGCGTCACGATCCGCATGGGCCGCACGGCGGTGCTCGACACCGGCAAGATCCAGATCGTGGTCTCGGAAAAGCGCAGCGAGCCGTTCGATCTGGGTGTCTTCACCCATTGCGGCATCGACCCGCGGCGCAAGAAGTATGTGTTGATCAAGTCGCGCCAGCATTTCCGCGCGGGCTTCGAGCCGATCGCCAAGCACATCGTGATGTGCGACGGCGACGGCTGCACGGCCTCCGACCTGAAACTGTTCAAGTACGAGAAGATCAAGCGGCCGCTTTATCCGTTCGATCCAGACATGCGGCTCGGCCGCAACGAAGCGTAAAGGGAGCAAGGCATCATGGCCGCGTACGACATCGTCATCAGAAACGGCCAGGTGGCCGACGGCACGGGCAAGAAGCTGTTCGCCGCCGACGTCGCGATCAAGGGCGACCGCATCGCCTCCATCGAAGCGCCCGGTTCGCTGAAAGGCGACAACGAGATCGACGCCAAGGGCAAGGTCGTCGCGCCGGGCTTCATCGACGTGCACACGCATGACGACACCGCCCTGATAGACAACCCCACGATGGCGATGAAGGCGAGCCAGGGCGTCACTACGGTGGTCTGCGGCAATTGCGGCGTTTCGGCCGCGCCCTACACGCGGCCCGACGTCGGCCACTGGATGTCGCTGATCGTCAAGAAGCAGGAGAATATCTGCAAAGACTTCACCGCCTTCGCGCAGAAAGTCGATTCAGCCAAGCCCGCGATCAACGGCGCCTTCCTGATCGGTCACGGCACCCTGCGGCTCACCACCATGGGCGACGACCTCAACCGCGTCGCCACGCCCGCCGAGATCAAGGACATGCGCGGCCTGCTCGACCAGAGCCTGAGCCAGGGCGCGATCGGCATGTCGAGCGGTCTGTTCTATGCCGTCTCGAGCCACGCCTCGACCGACGAAGTGGCCGAGATCGCCCAGCCGCTCGGCAAATGGAAAGGCGTCTACACCGCCCACATGCGCGACGAGGGCGATCACATCATCAAGGCGATGGACGAGACCTTCGAGATCGGCCGCCGCGCCGGCGCCGAGATCATCGTCTCGCATCACAAGTGCTCGGGGCGCTCCAACTTCGGCCGCATGGTCGAGACGCTGCCGAAGTTCACCGAAGCGATGAAGCACCAGCAGATCGCCTTCGACGTCTATCCCTACATCGCGGGCTCGACGATCCTGCGCCCCGACATGCTCGAGCGCGCCGACAAGGTGCTGATCACGTGGTCCGACAAGGTGCCGGGCATGAGCGGCCGCGACCTCAAGGAGATCGCCCAGGAGATGGGCTGCTCCATGAAGGAAGCGGCGGAACGGCTGCAACCCGCCGGCGCGATCTACTTCATGATGGACGAAAAGGACGTGCAGAGCGCGATGTCCCATCCGGGCGCGATGATCGGCTCCGACGGCATCCCGTTCGACGCCCATCCGCACCCGCGCCTGTGGGGCACCTTCCCGCGTGTGCTCGGCCACTACTCGCGCGACCTCAAGCTGTTCCCGCTGGAAGACGCTGTGCGCCGCATGACGTCCTACTCGGCGCAGCGCTTCCATCTCGCCAAGCGCGGCGAGGTGAAGGCCGGCTATTACGCCGACCTTTGCGTGTTCGATCCGGCGACGGTGATCGACACGGCGACGTTCGAAAAGCCGATCTCGCCGGCCAAGGGAATCGATACGGTGCTGTGCAACGGCGCCATCGTGTGGCGCGACGGCAAAGAAGGCGGCGGCCGTGCGGGCCGCGCACTCAACCTTCAGCAGATGCAGGCAGAAGCGAAGAGCTAGACGCTCTTCGCTTTCGTCAGCCCTCGTCGCGCCGCGTGCGTTCCATGCGCTCGTGTCGCTCCTGCGCCTCGACCGACAGGGTTGCGATCGGACGGGCTTCGAGGCGCTTCAGCGCGATCGGCTCGCCGGTCTCTTCGCAATAGCCGTAGGTGCCATCCTCGATCGTCTTCAGCGCCTGATCGATCTTGGAGATCAGCTTGCGGAAGCGGTCGCGGGTCCGCAGTTCGAGAGAGCGATCGGTCTCGGCCGTGGCGCGATCGGCAAGATCGGGCTGGGCCAGGCTCTCTTCCTGCATGTTCTGCAAGGTCTGGTTGGATTCCTCGATGAGCTCGTTCTTCCACTTCAGCAGCTTTTGGCGGAAGTATTCCTGCTGCATCGCATTCATGAAGGGTTCGCGGTCCGTCGGCCGATAATTCTGCGGCAACGTGATCGACATCGTCGGCAACTCCACTCGCAGTAACTATTGTTCCGCCCAGGGGAAGGCGGCTTCCAAAGGCGCGCGGAGTATAGGGACGGTCGGATGTCCCGCAAGATAATTGAAGGCCGCCCGGGCCGCCTTGTAGTGCGCTGCAGCAAGGAAAATGGCAGGAAATACGCTGACTCTCATGCGTCGCTCTATTGCATTGCAGCAAAAATCTCACAGGCCATCAATCGACCGAAACTCCGCGACAGATCGAAGACATTGTCGGCAGCAAAAGCCGCACCAGCCGCGACTTCCACGGTCCGCCCCTTCTCCAGCGCGGCCACAAATGCCGCTTCCCCTGCACTCAAGACCAGGAAACCCGCATCATCCGGCCGGCGCAGGACGAGGAGGCGCGCTGGCCCCCGCCCGAGATCTACTTCTTCCTCGGAGGCCCCTGGCTGGGAGGCTGCCCAGATCAGGTCTATTGGATAGCGCGAGCGTACCAGCATCGTACCGGGCGCCAGGACGACCGAGGACGTGGCCAGCCGCTCGGACGGCGGAACCGCGAGGTCGGCCGCCGTGAGGCAGGGGCCGCGCGGACTGTGGAACGCGACGTTGAGAGCCCAGTCCAGGCGCGCGACATCGGCCAGATACGGCAGACCGGCTGCCGGCGCATAGGTCGCGACGAAGCCGGGAAACCCCGCACCGTACTCGGCGAGCACGGGCTGCGTCGGCAGCTCGACCGCGACGAAGGCCCGGGCAGCCCCGCGAAAGAAATCGGCGCCCACCAGGGCCTGTACCGTCGGGAAGGTGCTCGCCAGTACTTTGGCAAGACTCGAGGCGATGTGATGGCGATGGATGGCGAGGCGGTCCTCACACGCTTCCGCTTCGCCGCAAAGCTGCGCGGCCAACCGCGCCTGCCATTCACGCAGCGCGGTCGGCATGATGGCCTCCTTCCGCGAGAACCAGATCGGCGCGATGCGCTTCGTCGAGCAGGACCGGCAGCGCGGGAATGTCGGTATCCCACTCGACCAGTGTCGGCCGCGTGCCGAAGCGGCCGACGCACTTCGCCAACAGGGACCACACGGGAGCGGCGACGGCGCTGCCGTGATCGTCGATCAGGATCGTCGCGCCGTCGGCATCGTTCACCGTATGACCCGCGACGTGATATTCCCCGATCGCCTCGGCCGGAAGGCCGTCGAGCCAAGCCTGCGGATCGAGCCCAAGATTGTGCGCCGTCACATGGATGTTGTTGGCATCGAGCAGCAGGCCGCAGCCGCTGCGGCGCACAAGCTCCGTCAAAAACACCGGCTCCGACAGGATCGACGGCGTGGGCCTCAGATAGCAGGAGGGATTCTCGACGAGCACCCGCCGGCCCAGCACCTCCTGCAGCCGGCCGACATTGCGCACGACGACCTCCAGCGCTTCTTCCGTGTAGGGCAGCGGCAACAGGTCGTTGAAGTAGCGTCCGCCGTTCGTGTTCCACGCCAGATGGTCGGAGACCAGCGCTGGCTGCAGGCGATCGACCAGCGCCGCAACACGCGTCAGGTGCCTCTCGTCGAGGCCGTCGACGCTGCCCAACGAGAGCCCGACGGCATGGACGGAGAAGTCGTAGTCGGCGCGCAGGCGCTCGACGATCTCGAACGCCGGCGACGCCGACAAATAGTTTTCCGCATGGATCTCGAGGAAGCCGGTCTTCGGACGGTCGCGATCGACCTCGACCAGGTGCGGCGCGCGCAGGCCGATGCCGGCCGCCTTCATCGGCTAACCCTTCACCATGCCGCCCACGATCTTCTCGCAGGTGCCCTTCGGCACGGCGATCCAGGCATCGGCCTGGTTGTCTTTCTTGGCGGTGCCGGCGCAGGAAGACACGTCGGTCTGGCAGTCGTTCTTGCCGGCCTTGGAGACGCCGTAGCACTTCTCGACCTTGCCCTGCGCCTGGGCGGCGACCGGCAACGCGAGCGCGCTGGCGAGGGCAGCGGCAATGACGATGCGAGCGGGGTTCATGCGATGCTCCGTGAGGGGATGGCCCTTGTACGATATATGTAGCGCCGCATGCCCGAAACCAGACCCGGAAACGTCCTGCTGCAGCCCGGCGACTTCGTGCGCCATCCGGCGCGGCCCGATTGGGGGATCGGCCAGATCCAATCGATGATCGGTTCGCGCATCACCGTCAATTTCGAGAACGCGGGAAAGCTGGTGGTTGACGGGACCGTGATCGAACTTGAGCCAGCCGAGCCTGGGCGGCCTTGAGCTGCTCCGGCGTGTTGACGTTGAGGAAGGGCGCGGCACTGCCCGGCCACACCAGCTCGGCGAAGCGGTAGCGCTGGGCGAAGGTCTCGACCCGGCGATGCCCCTCCTCCACCACCGCGCGACGCAGGTCCTCCGCCAGTTTCACCGACCAGACCCCGATCGTGTGCTCGCGCCGCCGGCCGTGCCGCACCATCAGCACATCGGGCTCGGGCACGTGCATGTGGCCGCACAGCCGCACCGTGAGATCGAGCGGCAGGAACGGTACATCCGCAGGCACGGTCAGGACCCAGCCGGCATGAGGATGGACCTTCAGCGACCATTCCATGCCCGCCAGGATGCCGGCGAGCGGGCCCAGCCGCCGGCCCTCCTGCTTGGCGACGCGCTGCACGTCGGGCAGATCGGGGATCACCGGGACCTTCAGCGCGCGAAACTCCGCCGAGCGGTCATTCGCCACCACCACCACGTCCATCACCTGCGGGCGCAGCCGCTCGACGACGTGAGCCACCATCGGCTTTCCGCCCAGCAGACGCAGCGGCTTCAGCGCGCCCTCGCCCATGCGGCGGCCTTCGCCGCCCGCCAGCACAACGCCGACCAGGGCGGCGGCACGAACGGGACCGGAAGCGTTGACCACCATGGCCGCACTATGCGAAGCGCTGGGAGACATACAAGAGGAGGATTGAATGGCGCTCAATATCGCCAAGGTCGCGAACTGGCTGCACAAGGTCGACAGGGCCCGCGCCGCCGTCGGCTGGTGGCCGGCCGAGTTCGCCACGGACGACGAGCGCCTCGCCTACAAGGTGCAGGACGCCTTCCTCAAGAAGCAGGTCGTCAAGCAGGGCCCGCTGGTCGGCTACAAGATCGCCCTCACCTCGCCGCAGATCCTGGCCCAAACCGGCCTCAAGGGCCCCGCCTACGGGCCGGTGCGCAAGAAGCGCGTGTTCGAGCACAAGGCCACCGTGAAGGTCGGCACCTGGACGCGGCTTGGCGTCGAGCTCGAGATCATCCTGTTCCTGAACGCCAACGTGCCCGCACCGAAGGGCAAGCCCTACGACAAGGATTCGATCGCGCAGTATGTCGGTGAGGCGCGCGCGGGTTTCGAGCTGATCGAGGACCGCGGCGCCGACTACAGCAAGCTCGCAGTCAATCCGCTGATCATGGATGCGGGCTGGAACGGCGGCTCGCTGCTGGCGAAGCCCAACAAGAACTGGCGCAACCTCGATCTCGGCAATCTCGAAGGCTCGATCTCCTTCGACGGTATCGTCGTGCGGGAGGGCCATTCCGGCGATGTGCTGGGCCACTGCTACAACGCGCTGGCCTGGCTAGCGAACAAGCTCGGCGATCACGGCAAGACCCTGAAGAAGGGCATGTTCGTCTCGAGCGGCAGCATGGTCGCCTGCCAGTTCGTCCCGCCCGGCAGCACTGCAACCGGCAAAATCGCCGGCCTGGGCGAAGTCACGCTCAAATACGAGCTGCCCGCCTGAGATAGAAAGTACCAAAATCCTGGGACGCCTCCGATGCCGATGGCATAAGGGTTTCAAGCGATTCGTCCCAGAATCCCGCACCCCCTCCGCACAACAAAATTACCCGCGCGCGGAAGGGCAGCGGACGAGTTTCGATTCATCTGATTTCGCGTACCCAGCCTGTCGACGCGAGCGTCGCGTCGTGCCGGAGCTGCCGCCATGACAGGCGGCGCACGGCATCCTTGCCGACCAGCAGCGCATCGTAATCGTCGGGGAAGAGCTGCGCGATCGCGGGATCGAGCGCATTGAGGCCACCGGTATAGGCGCCGAACGCCGGCAGGATGAGCCGCTGACCGTTGGTCAGGAAGCAGCGGCGCCGGAACCCGCGACCGCGCACCGTCAGCGCGGCGACGGGATGATAATGCCCCGACACTTCGCCGTGTGCGAATCCGAACTGCGCCTCGTGCCGGAAGATCAGCGGTCCCTCGACGATCTCCTCGGCGACGGTGCCCCAGCCGTCGGGCGGCGGTGCGGGATCGTGGTTGCCGGCGATCCAGATGAACTTCGCCAGCCGGGTCAGGCGCTCGATCTCCGCCCGCTCCGCCGCGGGCAGGCGCTCGATCGCGCCGCGATCATGGAACGAATCGCCGAGGCAAACGACGGTCTGCGGTTTCACCGCCTCGATCAGCGACGCCAGCGACGACAGCGTCTGGCGCGTGTCGTGCCGCGGCAGCAGCTTCAGCGCGTTCACCGCATAGGACGAGCCCTTCTCCAGATGCAGGTCGGCGACGGCGAGCAGGCGGCGCGCCGGCCAATGGAGTGCGCCGGCCGGCAGGGCTTCGAGCGTCTCGCCCGCACAGGAAAAAACCAGTGGCATCATGGCTGGATCATCCGCGTGCGCCAGATTCCGCGGCTTTTCGGCTCAGCAATCGCATGACGCGCACGATTGACCGAGTGCCACGCGATGCGCAAGGTGGCGCGATGCGCGGACCTGTGAGTTTCGCCTTCGCTCTTCTTGCCCTGCTTTCGCCTCAGTTGGCCGTCGCGCAGATGCAGCCGCATCGGGCGGTCTATGGCCTGCGCCTCGGCGCGGCGGTCAATGCGCCGCGCATCGGCACGGCCGTCCAGGACCTGACGCTCGATTGCGCCGGCTGGCATCTCAAGCGCGACATCAACACCGAGATCGCGCTCACCTCGGCCTGGAAGATCAGCATCGCCTCCAAGCTCGACGCGCAGGAGGCGCTGAGCGGCAACCTGCTTCGCTATCACACCGTGCAGATCCAGAACGGCACCGAACGCGAGACCAGCGGCAAGGTCCAGCGCTCGGGCAAGGAAATGCGCGCCGAGATCGTCTCGCCCGCGGGGCCGACCCAGTTCGTGTTGCCGCCGCCCACACTGCTGCCGGTCGCGGCGATCAATTATCTGATTGAGCGTCTGGGCGCCCGGGCGGCGTCCTTTCCCGCCCTGACCTTCGATGCCGAGGTGGTCGGGGACGTTTTCCTGGTCGACGTCACCGAACTCAACGACGGCGACATCCGCCCGCCGCCGGGCGACAAGGCGGTCATCCTGCCCAGGACAAAGGCCTGGCCGGTCTTCATGACCTTCACGCGCGGCCGGCGGCAGGACCAGAAGCCGCTTTTCACCGTGAAGGGCGTGGTCTTCGCCAACGGCGTGCTCGATCGGCTCACCGTGGACACCGGCCTGGTGCAGGTCACGGCCGACCTGCAGGAGCTGAAAATGGGCACAATTCCGGTCTGCCCCCGCTCCTGAGGCCCTTTTCGCCCCTTCATCCACCCTTCCCTGCTCGACGTATCTACCCAAAAGGTCATTTAGGTAGGCTCGTGTCAGCTTCACTGGTTTGGTTTCGCAACGATCTGCGCCTAGCGGACAATCCCGCGCTGATCGCGGGGCTCGGCTCCGGCCGCCCGGTGATTCCCCTTTTCATCCTCGACGAGGAGACCCCGGGCATCCGGCCGGTGGGCGCCGCCTCGCGCTGGTGGCTGCACCACAGCCTGCAGTCGCTCGATGCATCGCTGCGGCCGCTGGGTTCGCGATTGATCCTGCGGCGTGGACCGGCGGAGCGCGTGATCGAAGAGGTCGCCGCCGAGTACGGCGCCACTGCCGTCTACTGGAACCGCGCCTACGATCTCGGCGCGCGCGAACGCGACGAGCGCGTGAAGCGCTCGATGAACGCCAGGGGCGTGACCGCGGAAGGTCTCAAGGGCAATTTGCTATACGAACCCTGGGAAGTGACGACGGCGACCGGCGGCTTCTTCAAGGTTTTCACCGCCTTCTGGCGGGCCTGCCGCGAATTGCCGTCGCCGGGTGCGGGACTCCCCGCCCCCAGGACACTGCCCGCGCCGAAGAAATGGGGGAAGAGCAACACCGTCGTCGATTTGGCTCTGCTGCCCACCGCGCCCGACTGGGCAGGCGGAATGCGCGCCACCTGGACTCCCGGCGAGGCCGCTGCCGAAAACCGTCTGTCGGCCTTCCTCGACACAACGCTGGCCAATTATCGCCAGGCCCGCGATCTGCCCGCGGTGCCGGCGACTTCTCGCCTTTCGCCCCACCTTGCCTTCGGAGAAATCAGCCCTCGCCGGATCTGGCGCGCCGCCACGACGTGCGGCATGTCCGCGGCCAGCGAGAAATTCCTGACCGAGCTCGGCTGGCGCGAATTCTCGTACAACCTGCTCTTCCATCATGGCGATCTCGGCCGGCGCAACTTCCGCCCCGAGTTCGATGCCTTTCCGTGGATCGACGACGAGGACAAGCTCGACGCGTGGCGGCGCGGACGCACCGGCTATCCGATCGTCGACGCAGGCCTACGCGAACTCTGGGTGACCGGCTGGATGCACAATCGCGTCCGCATGATCGCGGCCTCGTTCCTGACCAAGGACCTGCTGATCGACTGGCGCGCCGGCGAGCGATGGTTCTGGGACACGCTGGTCGATGCCGATCCCGCCAACAATGCCATGGGCTGGCAGTGGGTCGCCGGCAGCGGCGCCGACGCCGCGCCCTATTTCCGCATCTTCAATCCCGTGCTCCAGGGCGAGAAGTTCGATCCGCGCGGCGACTACGTGCGCCGATGGATACCGGAGCTGGGCGGCCTGCCTCCGGAGCTGATCCACAAGCCCTGGACGGCCGAACGACCACTGCCGCCGGAAATCTACCCCGAGCGCGTCGCCGACCACGCGTCCGCCCGCGAACGGGCGCTCATCGCCTTCCGCTCCTTGAAGCAATCCGTGTAAAGCGAGGCCCAGCCAGCCACCGGCGACGGCGCTATGTTGCGCCGATCCTTGGGTGCGTCGTCGCCCGAATCCATCGGCAGGCCTTGAAACTCTGGAAAAAGCGGGCAAGATTTTACCGCAAACCTCTCCACCTTCGGAGTTCATGACCCGCTGACCGCATGACCATCGCTTCGCGCTTCGTCCTGAAAGCTCTCGATCGCCTCGCCCTCGGCCGGCTGACCATGCGCCTTCCGAACGGCACGATGCGCGTCTTCGGTTCGGCCGACGCCGAGCCCACGGCCGAGATCGAGGTCAAGGACTGGCGTTTCTTCCGCCGGATCCTGCTCGACGGCGACCTCGGTTTCGCCGAGGCCTATATGGACAGCTATTGCGACTCGCCCGATCTGCCCCGGCTGATCGCGCTGCTGGCGGCCAACGACAAGGCGCTGGGCCGTGTCGCGCACTCCAATGTCCTGCACAACATCGCCCTGAAGCTACTGCACTGGCGGCGGGACAATTCGCGCGAGGGATCCAAGCGGAACATCCACGCCCACTACGACCTCGGTAACAAATTCTACGGCCTATGGCTCGATCCCACGATGACCTATTCCTCGGCGCTGTTCGGCGGCCGCAAGAGCAAGCCTCTCGAGGATGCGCAGGCCGACAAGTACGACCGTATCCTGAGGCAGCTCGGCGCCAAGCAGGGCGACAGCATCCTCGAGATCGGCTGCGGCTGGGGCGGCTTCGCGGAGGCTGCCGCCCGGCGCGGCATGCGGGTCACCGGCGTCACGATCTCCAGGGAACAGCTCGCCTTCGCGCGCGAGCGGCTGGAGAAGGCCGGGCTTGCCGACAGGGTCGACCTGCAGTTCTGCGACTATCGCGACATCAAGGGTAGCTACGACCACATCGTGTCGATCGAGATGATCGAGGCGGTCGGCGAACGCTACTGGCCCGACTATTTCGCCACACTGAAACGTCACGTATCGCCCGGCGGCTCGGCGATCGTGCAGGCGATCGTGATCGCCGACGACTTTTTCGAAGGCTATCGCCGCCGCCCCGACTTCATCCAGACCTACATCTTCCCCGGCGGCATGTTGCTGTCGCCGCAGCGTATCGCGGAGCAATGCCGGCGCGCCGGCTTCAAGATCGCCGAGCTCTACAGTTTCGGCTTGGACTATGCGCATACGCTCGAGACGTGGCTCGGCCGGTTCGACAAGGTCGCCGACCAGGTCGATACACTGGGCTTCGACGAGCGCTTCCGCCGGATGTGGCGGTACTACCTGGCCTATTGTGCCGCAGGCTTCTCGACGCGCCGCACCGATGTTTTGCAGGCGCATTTCAAGCACATTTAGCTATATAAGGGTCAGTAACGACAAACGCCGCCCGACCAAGGTGCTGCGAACAGGAAGGCTTTAGAGTGGTTGCAGGTTCGACTGGGAACGGCTCCGCCGTGCCCGTCAAAGTCACGTTCAAGCGATTGATCGCCTATTCGACCCTGCAATTGCCGTTGGCGATGACGGCACTTCCGGTCGTGTTGAACGTCAGCAAGTTCTACGGCGAGACCGTTCAGCTCTCGCTCTACACGATGGGGCTGATCTTCATCTTCGCCCGCGTCGTCGACGCCATCCAGGATCCCCTGATCGGCCTGATCAGCGACCGCTTCACCCGCCGCGGTCCGCGCGGCCGCCTCGCCTTCGTGGCGATGATGCTGCCGCTGCTATGTGGCGGCTTCTATATGCTCTTCGTGCCACCGTCGGTCGTCTACGGCAGCCAAGGCCTCATCAGCGCGTGGCTGATGGTTTCGCTCCTGCTCGTGCACATCGGCTATTCCGGCGTCTCTATCAGCTACCACAGTCACGGCGCGGAACTGTCCGACGACTACAACGAGCGAACCAAGGTGACCGTCGGCCGCGAGGTCTTCGGCCTGCTCGGCATGACTTTCGCCGTGGTCGTCCCGATCACGCTCACGCAGGTGTACGGCGACATACCCGGCTACGCGATGCTCGGATTGATCTTCATCCCGATCATCGTCGCGTTCTCGGCGCCGACCCTGCTGTGGTCGGGGCCGTCGGTCCATCCGCCGGTGATCCATGCCGAACGCAACATCTTCGGCGCCTTCTTCTCGCCGCTGAAGAACCCGCTGTTTCGCCGGCTCATGCTCGTCTTCGTGGTCAACGGCAGCGCGCTGGGCGTCGCGGTGACCGTGATGCTGTTCTACGTCGAGCACGTGCTGATGGGCTCCAAGAAGGAGGCCGGCATCATCCTGCTGGTCTACTTCATCTGCGGCGCCTTGAGCGTTCCGCTCTGGCTGCTGCTGTCGAAGCGCATCAGCAAGGCCGCGGCCTGGTTCGTTGGCATCGCGCTGACGGCGGTGGCGATGTCCTGCGCCATGTTCGTGGGACCTGGCGACTTCAAATGGTTCATCGTGGTGTCGATCTTCACTGGCGTCGGCCTCGGCGCCGACTACGGCCTGCCACCCTCGATCCTGGCCGACGTGATCAACGCGCAGGAAGGCGGCGACAGCAAGGGCAAGACCGGCAGCTACTTCGGGCTCTGGGCGCTCGCCACCAAGCTCGCGACGGCGATCGGCGCGGCAGGCTCCCTGCCCGTCGCGGCCCTGCTCGGCTTCAATCCGAACAAGCTGGAATACGGCACGACCGCGCTGATCGTGGTCTATATCGTACTGCCGGTGCTCGTGAAGATCGGCGCCGGGTTGATCATCTGGTTCATCCGCATCGAGCCCGAGCGCGGCTCGGTGCACGATGCCTTCAAGGCGCGCGGCCTGATCTCCTGATCTGATACACTCCTAGGCGATCAGGTCGAGCCGCTGCGGCTGGCGTACGCCGAAGTCGTTGCGGACACCCCAGCAGCCCTGCGCCAAGATCGAGAAGACCGTGCGGAAGTCCACGCTATGGCGCATGTCGCCGTCTTGCAGGTCGGCAAGCGACGGATAGACCGAGTGCAGGCCGCCCTTCACCCGGCCGCCCATCACGAAGTGCGGCGCGGCGGTGCCGTGATCGGTGCCGCCGCTGGCATTCTGGCGCGCCCGGCGGCCGAACTCCGAATAGGTCAGCACGGTCACGTTGTTCCAGAGGTCGGCCGCGATCAGGTTGCGGCGCAGGACCGCGAGCTCGCCTGCCAGCACGCCCAGCAGGCGCTCCTGCGTCGGCACCTGATTGGCGTGCGTGTCGAAACCGTTCAGCGCCACCTTGACGGCCACCACCGGCACCTTCGCCATCAGGATGCGCGTCGCGAGATCGAGTTGGCGGCCGAACGCCGGATCCTGGTAGGCATAGGCGGGCACCGGCCCGTCGTGCAGCCTGTCGCGCAGGCCCGCGGCGGCGGCATTGACCTCATGACGAACGCCCAGCAGATGGCGCAACGCGGGATTGCCGCCATCCTGCAGGCCCGCCGTGTCCTTGACGCTTTGCGCCGCGCGCAGAAAATTCTCGGCGTCCTGCATCACGATCGTGCGCAGTTCCGGACCGGTCACCGGCAACGCGTTGGTGTCGACCACGATGCTGTCGACGCCCGCACCCTTGCCGATCGTCGTGCCCTTGAAGGCCTGCGCCACCCAGCCTTCGCTTAGCGTCTGGTTCGAGGCCGAGGCGGTGTCCCAGATCTCGATCGAGCGGAAGTGCGAGCGGTTGGGATAGGGATAGCCGACACCCTGCACGATGGCGAAGTCCCTGGCCTTCCACGACTCCATCAACGGCTCGAGCTTCTGGTTGAGGCCGACCCGTTCGTCGAGCTGGATGACCTTGTCGCGCGCCACGCCGATCGACGGCCGCAGCTCGCGGTACTTCGCGTCGGCATAAGGCACCAGCGTGTTCATGCCGTCGTTGCCGCCCTTCAGCTCGACCAGCAGCAGCACGCGCCGCGGGCTGACCGGATCGGCGATGGCGGTGCGGGAGGCCAGTACCGCAGAGACGACACCTGCTCCGAGAAGAAAACTGCGACGGTCCATGGTGGTCGTCCTCACTTCAACTGGTACGCAGAGTCGAGCATCGCCGACGCCACGACGGCGCCCGGCGACGAAGTCACGTCGACGCCATCGATCGGCGCGCGCGGCAACAGGGTGCGCAGCAACGCCGCCTGGTCGACGCCGGCCAGCGTAGGACCGAGCTTGGCTTCCGCGCCGGCGTTGCGCAGGCTGCGGCCCTCGACGGGGCGCTTCTCGGTCGGCATCTGTTGCTGCTGCATCATTGCGTTGTCGTCGGCCGGCGCCTGCTGCTTGCGATCGGCACGGCGATTGGGACGCGCAGCGCCGGCCATCATGCCGCCTTCCATCGACGACACCGTCGTGGCCTCGACCATGCGGCGCAGAAACTGCTGGCGCAGCAGCAGGGAGTAGGTGCTGATCCAGCTCTCGCCGCCGGCCCAGCCCTTGACGTTGGGCGGATCGAACGGAAGCTGGCCCAGGCCCTGCATCATGCGCACGAGGCCGGTCTTCTCCGGCACCGGCAGGCCGAGCACCCGCACGGTGCCCACGATCAGGTCGACCGGCGACTTGATCAGCCCGCCGCGATTGACCGGGTCGCGGAACGCAGCCGACACGAACATCGCCCGCATCAGCGGCTTGATCTCGTAGCCGCCGGTGCGGAACACCGCGGCGAGCCGCGCGATCTCGGCCGGATCGGGCGTCATCGACACGAACTCGAGCCAGAGCTTGCGCACCACCGTCTCGGCGGTGTGGGGATTGCGCAGCAGGATGGCGATGACATCGTCGCCGTTGAAACGCCCGGTCTGGCCGAGGAACGTCTTCTCGCCGCCATCGTGCTGCTGGACATGCTCGGCGAAGGCGCCCGTCGCCGGGTCGATCGACCGACCGGTGAAGGCCCGTGCGGCCGCCTTGATGTCAGCCTCGCTGTAATGGCCCTCTCCCAGGGTGAACAGCTCGAGCAACTCACGGCCGAAATTCTCGTTGGGCTGGCGCGCCACCGAGCGCACGCCGTCGAGATAGATCAGCATCGCGGGATCGCGAGCGACGGCCTTCAGCAGGGTCGCGAAGTTGCCCAACGCCTCGCGGCGGAACAGCGCGTTCTGGAAATAGAGCGCGGGCGCGAAGCGCACCTTCTGGAACGAAGACGTGAAATGATTGTGCCAGAATAGCGTCATGCGCTCGACCAGCGGCTGGTCGGTGACCAGCATCTCCTCGACCCACCAGTTGCGCAGCTCGCGCCCCTGCTCCTGGATCGGCCTCACGATGCCCGCCGCCTGCTTCTTGTCGTTGCCGGCGGCGCGCAGTTTTTCGACGGCGTCGCGCTGCTCCTCGCGCACGGCCTTCAGGCCCTCGTTCACCCAGCGTGGCGCCGGCGTGATCGCCTCACGCCGCGGGCTGGCGAGCAGGCGATCGATCGCCTGGGCATAGTCGAGACTGGCAAGGGATTGGATCTCGGTGGGGGTCGCGCCGAACGACGCGCGGGAGAGAAGATGGCGGGCCTCGTCGAAACCCATCGCCTGTGCGGCATGCGCGACGTGCGGCATCGAGACGAAGGCCGAGACCGAAATTGTGCCGCCCAGGAAGCGGCGACGATCGAGCTGAACCGTCATAGTGTCAGTCTTTCCAGGTCGGGCGAGCGACCGGCCCGCCTTGCAAAGACTACGATACCCGATCGGAGTTTATCCCCTAGCGGGGCGGACGTCCCGGTCCCCGCGGTCCACCTGGGCGCCCCGGCGGTCCGATGTAACGATCGGCGAGGATCTCGTGCATGCGCTCGCGCTGCTCCGGGGTGAGCTGCGAATCGAATTCGAGGATGCCGTGCAGGTTCACCTTCTGCTGCTCGCCGCGCAGCTTGCCCACCTGATCGACAAGCGAGTCGATTTTGGCGAGGTCGACCGGCTGCTTCTTGAGCTCGTCGCTGATCTGCTCGCGCATCTGCTGAATCTCGCGGATGCGCTCACGGCGCTCGGTCTGGTTCTTCTCGAAAACGTCGTGCAGCGCCTTGCGCTGGTTTTCGTCGAGCTTCAGATCGGCCGCCATCATTTCGAGCGGCGTACCCGGCCGTGGGCCCGGCGCGAAGCCGAAGCGCTCGGGCGGCGGTGGGGCGATCCAGGTCCTATAGACAAAGCCGGCGAGGACGAAGCAGTTCAGCAGCAGAGACAGCGCCAGCAAAAGCTGGACGAGACGCGAGTTCATCGTCAGATGCCGTCCGACGAGAAGAACGAGGTCAACTCGTTGCTGGCCTGAATCGTCACGTAACCCTGCTTGGTCACGTATCTCTCCTGGGCATAGGAATCACCCAGGCCGCCGCCCATCACGAACCCGGTGACGGCAATCATGGCGGCAGCCGTCGCCATCGCAGCGCGCGGAAAGGCGAAGCTTTCCAGCAATCCGCCGAACCAGCTGCGGCGCGGCGCCCGGCGCTCGACCTCGAAGCCGACCAGCGCCTGCGCGCGGACGGCCAGGCGGGCCGGCGCGGCCGGCAGGGGCTTGCCGAGGATGTCGGCCAGGTCCATCGCGGCGGCGCGCATCTCGGGATTGGCGGCAACGGCGGCTTCGATCTGCGCCGAGGCGGTCTCGGACAGGCGGCCTTCGAGCCAGGCGGCAAAATCCAGGTCGGATACCGCCGTGGACGCGACCGGGCTGGTGGCAAGGCTCTGCCACAGCTCCTTGTCGGTCTTGAGGTTACGGTCCGTGCTCATAGTCGATCTCCTTGACCTACCTTACGCCACAATGACGATACTCATCCCCTCGCCTATGGCGATTCTTCCTTGAAGTGTTCCCGAAGCCGCAAAAGGGCCTTGTGATGGGTACTTCTGACAGTTTGGGCATCGATTTTCAGCAATTGTGCAATTTCGGCAACATCACGTTCCTCATCATATAGGTACTTGAGGATCAGGGTCTGCCGCTCCGTCAGGAGCCCCGCCGGGATCTTGAGCTTCTCGACATGACGGTCCTCGACGGCCAGGGCCGCCTCCGAAACGTCGTCGATCGGGGTCGTGCTCTGGCGTCGGCGGCGGGCATGATCGATGGCTGAGGAGCGCGCCACAACCGCCAGCCAAGTCGAGATGCCGGCACGCGCCGGATCGTAAGTTTTCAACAACCGGAAATCGTTGGCGCAGAGGCGGACATAGACGTCCTGGGCGGCGTCCATGACGTCTTCCTCGCTCAGCCGATAGGAAGTGAGACACCGGCGAACGACAGCATTGATCAATGGCGACGAGGCCACAACGAAGGTATCCCAGGCCCGCTTGTTGCCCCCTGCAAGGGCCCGCAGGTCGATCTGATTCAGTTCCGACAAGCCTGCGTTCCGTTCTCTTCGCCTAGCCGCCCTGCAGTTTAACGGGGTTTGTGGCCAAATCAGGCCCCGCTACAGTCCTCCCGCATTTCCCAGGGAGTATCGATGAGCGAGTCGCTAACACGGCAATTGAAGATCACCAAGCAGGCGGTCAAGGGCAAAGGGGTGGTCGTCGCCCAAAACAGCCGGGCGGCCGAGGCCGGCGCGGAAATCCTGCGCAAGGGCGGCAATGCGATCGATGCGGCCGTGGCGACCGGCATGGCGATCGGCGCGCTCGAACCGTGGATGAGCGGCATCGGCGGCGTGGGCTTCATGACGATCTGGAGCGCCAAGGAGAAACGCGCCTGGACCGTCGACTACGGCCCGATCTCGGCCCGCAAGCTCGACGTCTCGAACTACAAGATCACAGGCCCCGGCCCCGCCAATCCTTTCGCCTGGCCCGACATCCTGAACCAGAACAACGAGGTCGGTTATCACTCCATCGCCGTCCCCGGCATGGTCGCCGGTCTCGGCAAGGCGCTCGAGCGCTTCGGCACGATGAAGTGGAAGGATGTGCTGGCGCCGGGCGTGGCGCTTGCCGAACGCGGCATGGAGCTCGACTGGTACATGCAGGTGATGATCGCCAACGGCGCGGAGGACCTGTCGAAGTTCCCCGCATCGAAGGCGAACTACCTGTGCGACGACGGCCGCGTGCCGACCAACGACTGGAAGGGCACGAAGCGCTACATCAAGCTCGGCAATCTCGGCGAGACGATGCGCCGGCTGGCCGAGGGCGGTCCGCGCGAATACTACGAAGGCAGCCTGGCGCGCGATATCGTGGCCGACCTGCAGGCCGGCGGCTCGGCGATCTCGCTCGAGGACTTCAAGTCCTACGACGCACGCGTCGTCGATCCGTTGTCGTTCGAGCATCATGGCGTCACCATCAACGTCGCGGGTGGCCTGACCGCCGGCCCCACGCTCCGCCGCACGCTCGAACTGGCGGGCGAGAGCACCAGGGGCCAGGGCGCACCGGGTGCCGACTTCTTCGTCGGCATCGCCGAGGGCATGCACACCGCCTATCAGGAGCGGCTGAAGACCCTGGGCGACAAGCCCAACAACACCAGCACGACGCATTTCTGCGCCGCCGACTCCGAAGGCAACATGGTGGCGCTGACCCAGACGCTGATGTCGCTGTTCGGCTCGTGCGTCATGCTGCCCAAGACCGGCATCACCATGAACAACGGCATGCTGTGGTTCGATCCCGAGGCCAACCGGCCGAACTCGATCGCGCCGGGCAAGCGGCCGCTTTGCAACATCTGCCCGGTCGTCGTCGTGAAGGACGGCAAGCCGTGGTTCTGCATTGGAGCCTCCGGCGGCCGGCGCATCGTGCCCGCCGTCACGCAGCTCACGATGATGATGGTCGATCGCGGCCTCGACGTCGAAACCGCCTTCCATCAGCCGAGGGTCGACGTCTCGGGCGTAGGTCCGATCCGCGTCAATCGCGACCTGCCCGACGCGGTGAAGAAGGCGATCGCGGCCAAGCTGCCGATCACCGAGGTCGCCAACCAGATATCGCCGCTGGGCTTCGCCAATCCCTCCTGCATCGTGCGCGATCCCAAGACGGGCGAGCTCACGGGCATGAACGAAGTGATGTCTCCGTGGGCTGGCGGCGCGGCGCAGTAACCTTCACGGCTCTCCTGCTGCTGGCGGCGCCCGTCGCCGCCCAGCAGCCGGAACGCCTGCCCATCCTCGTGCCGCTCACCGGTTTCGTGGCGCTCGAAGGCACCAGCCAGAAGAACGGTGCGCTGCTGGCGGCGAGCGAGCTGCCGAACGTCTTCAAGACCGAGGTGCTCGATACGACGTCGACGCCGGAAGCAGCCGTCACCGCCTGGGAACGCAGTCTCGGTGGGGGCACGCCGCCTCCCGCCGTGGTGGGCCCGATCCTCGGCACGCAGATGCTGGCCCTGCTGCCGCTCGCCCAGGAGCGCAAGGTGCCGCTGCTCACCATCTCGGGCACGACGCGGCTGGCCGAAATGGGCAATCCCTACTTCTTCCGCTTCTTTCCGAGCGACGCCACGGTGAAGGTGGCGCATGCGCGCTACGTCGTGGAGAAGCTCAAGGCCCGCCGCGTCGCCATCATCTACCAGAGCACCGCCTACGGCCAATCGGGACGCGAGCAGCTGGTGAAAAGCTTCCGGGAGCTCAAGGCACAGATCGTGCTGGAAGAAAGCGTGTCGCCCACCACCAACGACATCACCTATGCGCTGCAGCGCGCCCGCACCGCCGGTGCGGACGTGCTGGTGTTTCATCTGCACGCGGCCTCGACGGTGCTGGCGGTACGGCAAGCCTACAAGCTGCTGCCGGACCTGCCGATCGTTGCGGGATCGGCGATGCATCAGCCGGCCACGGCCGCCTTGCTTGAGCCGGCCGAACTCAGGAACGTCTGCGCCGAAACAGCCTCCTCGCCCGTCTCCGCCGACACGCCGGAGATGATGTCGTTCCTCGAGGCCTATCGCGCCGCCTACAAGAGCGATCCCGACGCCTATGCCGCCGCGCAGTACGACGCGGTGAAGATGCTGGGAGGCATCCTGCGCGAACTGGGCACGAAGGCGACGCCGGAGGCCGTGCGCGCCCGTCTCGCCAACGACAGCTATCGAGGCATCGCCGGCGCCTACCGTTCCGACGGTACGGGCAACATGGCGCACGAAGCGGAGATCGTCTGCTACGGCGGGGCGAGCCGGGTGCCCCAGGTCGTGGACCGCTATCGATGACGACGACGCCCGACACGCCAAGCGAGGTCGCCATCAAGCGGTTGCTGCCGTGGATGGTGGCGGTCGCGTTCTTCATGCAGTCGCTCGACACGACGATCCTGAACACCGCCGTGCCCGCCAT
>OUNM010257795.1_pt1 | contig 36634 bp, 30 predicted proteins | sample 1769961 | NCBI WGS metagenome assembly OUNM01 (sample SAMEA3914820, study PRJEB12502) | metagenome | biome: forest; material: soil | place: USA | collected 2012-03-12 | depth 0.3 m | reverse complement strand
CCGCTCGCCGACCTCGCCCGCGCCACCCGCACCGAGATCGACTACCTCAAGGCCAATGCCTCGGCCGGCGGACCTTGGGTCTTCGGCCCGCGCACCGTCGCGCGCGAGGAGTACATCGCCGGTCTCGAGCGTTTCGCCGCGCTCGCCGAGCAGACCGCGCAGGATACCGCCCCGGATCGCGGCGAGAAGTTCGCGCGGGCCATCAGCGACGCTTTCGACTTCTTTGAGGTCTACGGCCAGCAGGACTGGGGCGACGTCTTCATCAGCTCGTACTACGAACCCTTTATCGAGGGCTCGCGCCGGCCCACAAAGGAACACCCGCAGCCGCTCTACCGCGCGCCCGAGGACCTCGTCTCGCTGGACCTCACCGACTTCGACCCCAAGTTCAAGGACGAGCGCAAGCTCCGCGGCCGCGTCGTCAAGAACGCGCAAGGCGCACTGAGCTTTCAGCCCTATTACTCGCGCGAGGACATCGACTCACGCAAAGTCCTCGCCCGGAAAAAACTCGAGCTCGTCTACGTCGACCCTTGGGACGCCTTCCTGCTCCAGATCCAAGGCTCCGGCACTGTTCATCTCAAAGATGGAACCCGGATTCGGCTGATCGTCGCCGACAAGAACGGAGCGCATTACGACTCGATCGGAAAGTTCATTAAAGACAAGATCGCTCCCGAGGACGTCAACCTCGATACGATTGAGGCCTACCTGCGCAAACAGTCTCCCGAAGAGCAGCAGAAACTGATGAACCTCAACGCGAGCTACATCTTCTTCAAAGAATCCGACGAGCCCGCCATCACCAAGCTCGGCGTCCCGGCCACCGACGGACGCACGATCGCCACGGACTCGCGGCTCTTCCCCAAGGGCGCGCTCGCCTTTCTCACGACAGCCGCCCCGAGCCCCACTGGAGCGCCGCTCTCGCGCTTCGTCCTCGACCAGGACATCGGCGGAGCGATCTCAGGCCCCGGCCGGCTCGATCTGTTCTGGGGCCGCGGCGACGAGGCCAAGCGCGCTGCCGGCCGGATCAAGCTTCGCGGGCGGCTCGTCTATTTAGCACCCAAGCCAGCTCCAAAGTAAGCCAGCCACCCAAGATCGAGCCTGCCGCCCACGCGGCCGTGAACCCGAGCACGATCTCCGAAGGCGCGCGCATCAAGAAGAACCCGAGCGAGAGCCCAGTCAGCGCCAGAAGCTCGGCAAACCGGTGACGCCGAAGCGCCCGAATCTCCGGGCCCCGCAGCACGAGCGCGGCCACGAGCAGGCTCGAGCTCAAAAAGAAGAAACCGCAGGTCGCCGCGCAGGCCAGGTCTCCGAAGCTCATGAAGTAACCCATGAGCCCCATCCCCTCGCCAAAGAGCCTGAAGCCGAACTGCGGGCAGATTGAGAGGGTCAAAAGCGCCGTCCCCAGATGAATCAGCGAGAGCTTGGCGAACACCTGCCAGGTCGAGGGATCGAGCTCGGCACGGACGCGCGCGATGATCTGCTCGGAGACGGCGCGAGGCGGGGTGATGGGAGCCAGTTTTTCGAATTCGTCGAACTCGCTCAAAAGACCTCCCGCAGGCGCCGAAGGCCACGGCTCACGAGCTGCCGCACCGAAGCCTCGGATCGATTCAGCGTCCGGGCGATCTGCTCATACGAAAGTTCGTTCATGACCCGCATCTCGATGGCTTGCCGCTGCTCAGGCGGAAGGTCCTCCCATACCTCGGGATACGCCGGCTCCCCCCCTTTTTGTGACAGCTCGTCGGCCGCACCGTTCAAGGCTTCCTCGAACGAATCCGAGACCGCTACCTGCCGGGATTGCTTGCGCAGGTGATCCAGAAGGGTCGTTCGGGCGATGACAAAAATCCACTGTCCTGCCGCGAACTTAGGATCGTACTTCTCACGATTTTGATGAAGCTTGAGGTAGACGGCCTGAAGCAGGTCATCGGCCTGCTCTGCGCTCTTGAGGCGACTCTTAAGAAATGCGTAGACCTTTCCGGAAGTTCGCTCATAGAACTCAACGAACGCGTCGGCATCGCCCGCGGCATAGGCCAGCAGGAGCGCTTCGTCGGTTCGGCCGGTTCCGGGTGATTGGCGGGAGCTCACCCCGCCATCATACACGATCTTTCAGCGCTGCAAATGAACGCGGTAGGCAGCCCGGTCGCTCGGGGTGACTTCGACGACGCAGCCGCGCCCCTGGAAGCTCATCTCAGCCGAAACGCCCTCCGGAAGAACCTCGAGCCCCTGGAGCTCGCAATCGGTGCGTTCGGAGCCTTCCGCCCCCTGAATATTGAAGAATGGGAGGTCGGTCGTCAGAGGGACGATGAGCTGGATCTCATCCGCCTGCTCGATCTGAAAGAACGAATCCTCCGCAAAAGGCATGCGGGTCAGGTCGATCACGCGGGTGTTTGCGGAAGCCATCTGAGCGAAGATCAAGGTGAGAATCAGGGAGAGGGGGAGGAACTTCATAGCGGACTGACCTAACCCATTTCCGACAACCGAAAAATTGATATCAACACATACCCCATATAAGATTTCTTATATGAACCAACTGCCGCCGCTGGAGCTCCTCAAGGCCTTCGTCGTCTTCTCCGAATCCCGAAATCTCGTCGAGGCCGCCAAGCGCCTGGGCCTCTCGCAGCCCGCGCTCTCGCTCCAGATGAAGAGGCTCGAATCGCTCATGCCGCTGCCGCTCTTCGGCAGCGAGGGCAAGCGCAAGATCCTCACCCATTACGGCCGCTCCATCTGCGAGGCGGCCAAGGTCGAGCTCGAGAGCCTCAACCACACGCTCAACCGGGTCAACCTCCGCTACGCCAAGCCCGAGAACCTCGAGATCCGCGTGGGCGCGCGGCGCGAGCTCTTCCATCGCGTCTCCAAGCAGCTGCGCTTCGACGGGCGCCTGCACTTCGTCTGCCTCACCAACCCGCAGGCCGTGACCGAGCTTCTCGATCACCACATCGACGTGGCCATCAGCCATGACAAGCCCGATCACTCCGAGATTCTCTTCAAGAAGCTCTTCTCCAATCCAGCTGCCCTGGCTGTGCACAAGAAATGGCTCAAGGGCGAGAAGCTCACCCCGGGCCTGATCAAGAAGAAGGAGTTCCTCACCTCGATCCCCGCCGTCGCTTACCGCTCGGAGGCGCCGTTTCTCACCGAATTCCTGCATCACTGCGGGCTCGAGCTGCGGGAGGTTCAGCTCAAGTTCATCTGCGACGACTGGTCCATTCTCATGAAGCTCGTCGAAGAAGGCGAAGGCTACTGCATCCTGCCCGAGGACATGGATTCGCATCACCCGGACGTCGAGTCGATCCCGATCCCCACGCAGATCATTCCCGAGGTCACCTATTACGCGCTCTTTCACCGCGAGCTGCGCAAGATTCCGGCTTTCAAGGAGTTTCTAGGGACGTGAGGTCGGAGCTTGGGCCAGCTCGTCAGGAACGGCAGCTCGTGTCCGTTCCGACCCATGTCAGTTCTCTTTTCACCCGAACACTCTCGAGATTGAGAAATCACACCAGACCCTTGAGATCCCGCGCACTTGCGACTGGCACCCGCAGTGCATTCTAATTGCCTCAAGTGAAAAAACTTAGGCTCACCCGTCTCGCCATCCTCACACTCGTCCTCGCGCTTTTCTGCGAAGCCGCGCGGCCGGCGGACCCCAGCCCGCATCTTATTTATGTTGAAGTCTATCGACGGATCTACGCGCAGGCACGGCACTCCCTGAGTCGCGAGAAACTCATTCATGCTCTCCAAAAATGGAAAGAGAAGGACCCCTTCGCCCCGCGGACAGAAGCCGAACCAATGAACAAAGCGCCGCTTGAGGTACGGGATCTCGACGAGGCCCTCTCCCTGATCGACCGGGGCGCCATGACCAGACTCAGTACGACTGAGCGCGCTAGGGTGATCAAAGAGATGCAGGATCACGCGACCGCGCTCCAAATGGAGCTCGAGCGTAACGAGAGATATGAAAAACGCATCGACCGCAAGGACCAAAATCCCAAGAAACTGAAGATCCCGCTCAAACGGGTCGAAACTCAATCCTCCCAACCGGCGCGAGCCTCCTTCGACCCAGTAAACCAGAGAATTATCGCGCAGGACGGCGACCGGCTGATTATTCTGGACGGGGAGACAGGCAAACCGCTCTTCACTCGCAAGGGCGCGCAAGAATTTCGCCGATGCGCGTGGATGAAGGGCCCGGGCTGGGTCCTCGGCGGGATCAAAAAATCAGGCGGAGTCATCGGCCGCTGGAGCGGCCCTTCGCTCCGATACGACGAGTGGAAAATCTCCGGCCTCGAGAATTTCGAGATCGAAGACGTTCTCCCTTCGCCAGATGGCATGAAGGCGGCACTTACTTTGAGCTCCCAGCGCCCTGGGCGTTCCGGGGTCGAGCACCGACTGGTCTGGATCGATAGCGACGGTAAGATCATCTCCCCTTTCAATCGCATTATGGCCGGCAGCCTAGAGGTGAGCGCGTATTCGCGCGACGGCCTAACGCTGGCGACCGCGATCTATGAGGGAAAAGGACGCCATTACCAGATCGTGGTCTGGGATCTTGCGGGACCCAAGCCAGTCCGTGGGCCGACGATCGAGCTCCCATCGAAGAAGTTATCCATCCACAGGGTTGCGATATCGCCCGACGGCCAGCGCATCTTCGCCAGCGCGGGAGCCGGCTACGTCTACACCTGGCGCAAAGCCGGAGACCAGTGGATCAGGGAGCAGCCGTTCCGACTGGGAGCCGATACCGTTTACGGGATCGTCCCGATCGACCCCGAAGGCAGCGGCAGAAGGACGCTCACCTTCCGATGGGACGGCGCGGTTGACCTAGTCGATCTCACGCAAGGCAAATGGCTCTCGCAGGTCGGAATCCTGACCCGCAAGGGCGAGAACATTTTCCGCGTATCAGCCTCGCCGGATGGCGGAACGATTGTCATCGGAGTCAATGGCTCGAGAACAACGCCCGATTACGCCGCGATTCTCCGGGTGGAGGACCTCGCCAAGCAGGGGTTCTTTTCGGAAGTGGAGCCCTAAGCACAGAGTGTTCCGGAATTCCGCGCTCCGGCACTATTTCCCGCGCTTAAGCGCCTCGGTCGCGAACTCCGAGGCCAGGTGGATCGCGCGCTCGAGCTCGCGGCGGTTCTTGCGATCGAACCAGTAGGCGCGGTCCGAGGCGATGCCCCAGAGCATCCCGATCTTGAGGTAGCTCGAGATCCGAAGCGCCGCCCCGTCCGGGGCCTTCCCGCCGTTGAGCTCGGCCCAGCGCGCGGCGAGCTCGGCCGCGTACTGGGTCTCGATCTCGCGCACGACCTTTCCGAGGACGCCGGCCTCGTCGCGGTAGCGGATGTAGAGCGAAGGCGCCCAGGCGTTGCGCCGGATCAGGCCCACTATGCGGCGCAGGCGTGCCGTCTGGAACTCTTCCCATCCCTTCTTCATGCGCTCGCCACGCTGGAGGCCCGAGAGCTGGACGTAGGCCTTCATCGCGTGCTTGACGGCCTCCGAGAGCAGCGCCTCGCGCGATTTTCCGAAGTAGTAGTAAAGCGTCGGTCTCGAAACCCCCGTCAGCCTCGCGATCGTCGAGAAACTCAGACGCGACGGCGGGTGTCGCTCCAGGAGCGACACGACCTTGGAGAGAAAGACATCCATATCCAGCTTGGCCATGGACTCATTCTAACATCTGCATTCCTAAACGGATATGAAGCGGCACAGCAACCTGGGACGCCGCATGAAGCGGAAGCGTGAAATAGAATCGACTTCCCTCTCCCAACCGGCTCTCGGCCCAGAGCCGCCCTCCATGCGCCTCCACGATGCCGCGCGCGATCGAGAGGCCGAGCCCCGTTCCCTGGCTGCGGGAGTTCTTGGGCTGCCAGTACCGATCGAAGATATGGGGCAGATCGCGCTCGTCGATGCCCGGCCCTTCGTCGTCCACCAACCAGGTGACTTCGTCGCGCCCTTCCTCGACGCCCACGCGGATCCTACGCCCGCTGGCCGTGAACTTGACGGCGTTGCCCACGAGGTTGGCCAGCGCCTGGAGCACGCGCTCGCGATCGCAGCGGACCGCGGAGCGAACGCAGATCTCGCCTCGCTCCAGCCGGATCCCGCGCTCGGACGCCGCTGCGCTGAAAAGGGCGAGCACGTCGTCGAGCATCTCGGCGCAGTCCTGCTCGCGCAACTGGAGCTCGATCTGCCCGGATTCGACCTTGGTCTGATCGAGCAGGTCCCGGATGAGGCACATCGCCCTGTCCGCCGACTTCTGAACGTTGTCGAGGGATTTGGAGAGCGTGAGGCGCGTCGTCTCGTCAGGCGAACCCGACAGGCGGCGAAGCAGCTCGACATTGAGCTGGATCGCTCCAAGCGGGTTCTTGAGATCATGGGAGACGACCTCGAGGATCTCCTCGCGCGCGCGTACGGCCCGGCGGGCCGCATCGTAGAGCTGCGAGTTCTCGATAGCGATAGCCACCTGAAACGCGACATCCCTCAGCGTCGCCAAGGTCTCGGCATCCAGCGATCTCTCACTTCTCCCGAAAACCGCCGCCCCCAGGAGCGTTCCGCGCGAGAGCAACGGCAACGCCAGGCGCTCCTCGTCGATCTCCTCGCGACGCCCGAGCACGGCCAGCCGGGCGAGTTTCTCGCGTTCAGCCGCGCCGCTACGCTTGGTGGCGAGCGCCAGGTGGCTGCTCGCCACCTCATCCAGCGCCCCATCGTCCCCAAGCAGGAGAAACGTCGCCTCGCGAAGCAGCCCTTGAGTCAGCATCTCGGCCAGCTGCTTGAGCGTATTGTGGATGTCGAGCGAGGATGCCAGAGCCTGCGTCGCGGACGCGGAGACCTCCTGGAGATAGGCGTACTTCTTTCGATCGCTCACGTCGATGACCATCGCCAGGCGATAGGTCTTGCCGTCGATCTCGACGTCGTGGGCGTTGACCTCGACATCGAAGACCGTTCCATTCTTGCGCCGATGGATTACATCCCGGAATTGGCGCGGACTGCGACGTGCTTCCTTCATCAGCTCGAGAAACGCGGGAAGCTGAGAAGACACTTTGAGGTCCATCACGCGAAGCCGCAACAGCTCCTCCCGCGTATAACCGTACACGAGCGTCGCCGCGCGATTGGCGTCGACAATCCGATAGGTATCCACGTCCATGAGGAACATCGGGTAAGGATGCCCATCGAAAATGAGCCGATAGCGGAGCTCCGAAGCCGCTCGCTCCTCGTCGACCCGGTTGAGCATCTTAGCCTGCCGCCAGGTCCAGACGGAGAGAGCCGAGATCGCCAGGACGATGCTGAAAACCAGCAGATGCAAAGGCGCGACGAACCCGGCTCGCCAGAGGTACGCCGAAACCAGCCCGAGCAGGCCCGGCAAGCCCACGATCAGCGCGAGCAAGCGGCGAGCGACGACTCCTCCCGGTCGAAAGCTGAGCACGACGCTCATCGCTCCCTGTTCTGGGCGCACGCAAAGGCTCCCGATCGCCAGGGAGAGAAACGCCCAGGACAACATCGGTGAGAACCGGTTGGCTGATCCGATGCGGTAGAGTTCGCTCGCCTGGAATATATACCCGCCCCAAGTGATCAGGATCAGCGCTAAGACCAGGAGCGAACAGATCTCCGAAACACAGAGTCGCGGCCGATCAGGAGCCACGTCGCGCGACCGGCGGACCGTCAAAAGCGACAGGCTGATCAGAATTAGCGCAATGGCCGAATGGGGAGCCATCAAGAACGGACTGCGAGATTCCGTGAAATGCAGAGCGAATCCGATCCCCCCCAGCACCAAGCTGGTACCGGCGAAAAACCGAGCGCGGGGCGATCGGACGGACTCGAGCGCCAACGAGATACCCGCGAGGATCGTACCGGGACAGGCGCAAAGAAGCAGCGATAAGCCCAGGGTATCCGAAGACGTGCGGATCTTGGCGCAAAACGCGACTATGGCCACAATGATGGCGGAGAGAGCCGTCCCGAGCGAAAAGGACGACCCCTTGAGCAGCTTCATCGGCGTCGCTGGTATCACTCGCACCGGGGTGCACCAAGTTAATTTCTATCTTAACTCTTTACTTAAAAAACCCCGAACAATCCATCGTGCGCTTTGCACGAAAAGGCGCTAAAGTAATCCAATTCATGCCCCTCTCCGACTCTGTTTCCAGGCACCGAAAAGTCTTCTTATTCATTTTCCTCTCGAGCTTCGCGAACGCCGCTCCCACACCCGCTTCGCTCACTCTCAAAGCCGCGTACCAGGCCGCGGTCGGCCGGAGCGAGACTCTCGCCGATCAGCAGGAACAAGTGGTGCAGGCCGAGGAGCGGATCAAGCAGGCCCGCGGAAGCATCCTCCCCAACATCAACGGCGTGGCCACCTACTTCAAGCAGGACCAGCCCGATAACACCGTCGTCTCGAGCATCGCGACCAACCAGACCATCGTTCGCCTGACGGGCACGCAGCCGCTCTTCCGCGGCGGCCGCGAATTCATGGCGCTCAAGCAAGCTTCGACCTTGAGCGACGCGCAAGAATCGACCAAGCGCCAGGCCGAACTGCAGCTCTTCAACGATGTCGCGCAGAATTACCTGACCGTCGCCGCTCTCGAGCGAGATCTCAAGAACATCGAGCAGGAGCGGAGTTACCTCGAGAAGCGCATCTCCGAGCTCAAGAGCCGCGTCCAGATCGGACGCTCGCGCAATACCGAGGTGCTGACGCTGGACTCCTCGCTTCAGTCGATCCTCGCGCAATACTCGCAATCCCTCGGCAACCTCAAGATCGCGCGCGAGAACCTCGCCTTTCTTACGGGCCTCCCCGAGAGCACGCCGATCGCGGGCGCGCCGGAGACGATCCCGCCTTCCAGCGCAGACGAGAAGACTACGGCCACCACCGAGGTGATCGAAGCGCGCCCCGATGTGAAGGCCGCCAAGCTCAAGTCCGAAGCCGCCGACGACGCCGTCTGGGTCGCCAAGGGCGCTCACCTGCCCTCAGTCGACGTCAGCGGCAACTATTACATTCGGCGCACGGGCTCCTTCGACGGCGTCGACTGGGACGTGACCTTTGGCCTGACATTGCCGATCTTTGCTGGCGGCGTGACCCAGTCGCTCGTGCGCACGGCAGTCTCGCAGAACCGCCAGGGCGAACTCAACCTGAGCCGCACGCGCCGGGCGGCGAGCGACGAGCTCAATTCGCTCAATTACGCGGTGGCCTCCGACCGTGACCAGATCGAGGCCCTCACCCGGGCCCGCGACTCGGCCTCGCGCAACTACGAGGCACAGACCCGCGACTACCGTCTCGGACTCGTCACCAACCTGGACGTGCTCCAGTCACTGACCGCCTCGCAGGAAGCTCAGCGCGCGCTCGACAAGCTCCGCTACCAGATCTACCTCGATATCCTCAAGCTTCAGACTGCCTCAGGAAAACTCCCTGACGTTGCCTATTAGGCGGCGCCCGGCTTGGAGTGATTCAGGTCGTCTTCGATCTCTTTCAGATTCTCGTCGCGGATGACGCCGAGGTTATTGTCCATCCATTCCTCGAAGCCCCCGTCCATCTCCATGACCGGGTAACCGGCCTTGGCGAAGACTACCGCCGCTTTAGCCGCCAGATGGCAGACGTGCGAATAGCAGTAAACGACATTCAGCTTGTCCTTGCTTAGACCTTTGCAGGATTCCCACTGATCCTCGGGCAGGCATACCGCTCCTGGGACGTGGCAATCGTGAAAGTCCTTGGCCGCTCGCACGTCGATGATGTTGAATCCGCCGCGCGTTTCCTTCCAAAGGTAATCGACTTCGATCGGACCGGTCGTGAACGCGACCTTGTCTTCAAAATACGCCAGGGCCTTCTTGGGATCGGGGAGCTTGATCGTTTCCATGCCCCAGGAAAGATTCAAGAACGGGGCCGCAGCGGCTTGAGTGCCAGTAACAAGCTGCAACTCAACGGCGGGACACGCTGGTTGCTAGCGCACCTATGTTTGCTTTTGGGGCGGCATTTATTTCCTTGACGTGGTTTCAGCTAAAAACTGAATTCGAAAATTTAAATTCGAGACTCGATGATAAACGCTTCCGAGACGCACAATCAGGGCTTTGGTGAGGCTCGCTCAGGAGATTCGCCCCGGCTTCGTGATCGCGCTCCCTTGATTCCAGCCTGAGCCTTCACTGAGGTCAAACCGACCGCTTATAAAGCCGTGGTAATGACGAATTCATGTCGCTCAAGAACTTGTCTGATTCGGAACTCGTGGCTTCTTTCAAAGACGCTGTCATCGATGAGCAGCTCTCGCTCGCATCTCAGATCGAGCACATCGCGGAGCTCGATCGGAGAAAGCTGTTCTATCAATATTCTTCACTTCGCGCGCTTTTGATTCATGAATTCAATCTCGAAGAAGGCGCGGCCGAGCGCAAGATCCGTGCGGCTCGGTTGCTGATCAAATTTCCGGAGATCTTGCCGGAACTGCGGGTCGGAAAGCTGAACCTTTCTCTCCTAGAGCTCGTGATGGGATGCGCCCACCGTGAAACGCTTGGAGGAGTCGAGATCAGCGAGCTCCTGATCGCAGTCTCGGGCCTCACCGTGAATGCGGCGAGACGCAAGGTCGCCTCACTCTATCCGCAAGGCCTGGATGATCTCCCGCACGATCGGATCAAACCTCTCACAGATGATCTCTCTGAGGTGAGTTTTGTGGCCAGCCAAGAGCTGCTCGATCAATTGGATGAGATCAAAGGGTTGCTCGCACATTCCCATCCCGGGATCAAGATGTCCGGGCTGATCAAGATTTTGGCCGATGAATATCGAAAGCGGCATCATCCCGAGGTTAAAACGAAAAGTTCGACAAAACCGGTCGATTCGCCCACGGCAACGTGGGTTCCTGGCCGAGTTCCATCGCAGCCCATGATTCGCGCGCTCATACGGCGAGATGGTTATAAATGTTCTTATGTGGATCCAAAATCGGGCAAAGCCTGCGATTCAAAGTTCGCGCTCCAGATCGATCACAGGGTCCCGTGGGCGACGGGCGGAAAAACCGTGCTTTCTAACCTTCGCTACCTCTGTCGAGGCCATCACGCGCGGGTTTCGTTTCTGCAATTCGGAGAAAGCGCTCGATTTCTCGTCAAGCCGCCGGCGTAATATTCCGGTCACAATCGCCGCGAGGACACTTCACTCGCCAGGATCCGAGTAACGCCCGAACCTAGCAGCCTGGACCCAGCGGCCGATCCTTTCGGTGATACCGAAGCATGTAGTAATTCTTCTGCAGAAGCGAGAGATCCGCTTGGTCCCAGGCGGCTTGCCAGAGCATGGAGCCGTCCGGCGCGCGGCCCTGCGTCCTCCACCGATGCCAGGGCATCTCCTCGAGCACGAGGTCCGGAAACTTGGCCGCCGCCAGAGCGCGGGTCGCTTCGGCGTTTTCGGGCTCCTGGATCAGGATGAGCTTGCCGTCGCGGATCGCCGCCTCGAGCGCCTCGGGCGTGTGCAGGCCTTCGATCGGGTAGCTGACCATGAAATTGAGATAGCCCCACTCGCTCCAGAGCTTGCGCTGCAGATTGTAGTATCCGACGGCGAGCGGCTTGCCTTCGCAGGTCCGATGCTCGGCGATGTAGCGTTTGAGATCCAGCATCTCGCGCTCGCCGAGCACGACATAGAGCGCGCCGAAGGCGAGGTAGAAAGGCAGGACCGCATAGGCCACCTTCTGCGGATAAAAGGGGCGATCGGGATTGACGATCGCCTTCTTGATCCAAAGCAGGCCCGTCGCGAGTCCGCCAACCGCGAGCGCCGGGATCAGCCAGAGCGGCCAGCCATCCGGGAACTTCTGGAAATGCGAACCGAAGATCGCGAAAACCACGGCGCCCGCGACGAAGAAGACGCCGGTCAACGCCACCGAGCCCTGATACAAAATCCTCCAGAAGCGCGAAGCCGAGCTCCAAAGCGTCGCCAGGATGAGCATCATCCCGGCGACTGCCGGCAAAGTGTAGTTCTGCGCGCGATAGCTGAACCAGACGAAGAAAGCCATGCTCGGCGCCACGAGCGAGACGCCCAGCACGAGCATCGAGCGGCCCGCGCGCCCGAGTTTCGCCTGCCCTCCCCCAAACACCGACGAGACCGCGCGACCGAGCCCGTCGAGATACGCTACGAACATCGGGAGCATCCACGGAAAAAGAAAGAACGTCAGGATCGGCCAGACCGGGCTGTACCAGGGTTCTCCGCTCGGGCCTTTATTGAAGGTCTCGCGAAGGATGTAAGTCTTCACCCAGTTCTCGCCATCCAAGAGGTACATCGGCAGGTAACCCGCGATGCAGGTCAAGATGCCGATGAGCGCATAGCCCCAGCTTCGGAGCGACTTGAGCCGAGCCCAGAGCTCTCCCGTTCCGAGCCAGTAAAGGATGGCCGTGGTTCCCAGGAACGCGCTATGAAGCGGCGATTTGATCCAACCCGTGAGGCCCGCGACGAGCCAGAAGAGAAGCTCGAAGCGCCGCTCCCGCGAGCGGCTCAGACAGTAGATGCCGAAAGCATAGAAAGCCGCGAGCTCCACTTCCATTTGGCTCGCGTAAGCATGGAGGTAAACGCCGATCCCGGTCGCGAACGCGGCGCCCGCCCAGGCCCCCCAGGCGCGAGGCTTCTCTTGCCTGACGATCGCGCCGTCCGGCATATTGCGCGCCACGAGCGCGCAGAGCGCCCACGCTCCGAGCAGCACGAGCGCGAGATTCATGTAGACGGTCGCCCACATCGTCTTGCCGAAGAGAAACATCCCGAGACGAAGAAGCAGGAAATGAAACGGTCCCTTATAATAATCGGGGCGATCGGCGAGCGTCTGGACGAACCAATGTCCGTCGCGCGCCATCTCGAGCGCCTGCGCGACGTAAACCTTGTCGTCGCCGGCCGTTCGAAGCACGCGATAACCCATGAAAGGCGCGTAGAGAAGGAAGATGAAGAGGCTGAGCTTGAGGTATCTCATGTTGATTCTATCTGGCTAGCACAAGACCACCCATGCGCGAAATGATCCAGTCCAATTTGCCCGCTTCCCTCTCCCGTGCCAGGCTGACCGAAGACCAGGAACATGGCTGAGACGCGAGCTCCCAATCCCCCTTGGCCAGAAAATCCAGCGACTCCGCGAGCCGTGGGTCCTGCGCCTGCACGACCGAACGTGGACAGCCGTTCTCGGCAAGAAACTCGGCCACTTCTTGCTTAGGAAGAGTATCTGAGGTCGAATCGTGAAAGATCCAGGCTCGCACGTCCGTATCGGTCTGACGATACTCGCGCCCGGGCCGCAGGTAGTTCTCCTCGATCGCCAAGCCCCCAAGCAGCACGAAGCAGACTAGCCAGAGCCGCGCTCGCTCAATGGAGATCGTGCTCAGCGTGAGCGCGAGCATCGCCGTGAAGAGCACGAAGCTCGTCTCGAAGTACCGCCCTGCCGGCTTGACCATCACGATTGCCGCGAAGGCGAGCGTGCCCAGGAACCAGTCGCGCGCGTCTCGTTCGGTCCTCGATCCACGATACAGAGAGCCGCGTTCGTGAAGGCGTGCAGCCAATAGAATGAGAAGCAGCAAAACGTTTCCGCCTACGAGCGCCTTGAGGTGGATGGACCCCATGAAGAAGCGCGAAGTCCAATGCCCTTCCCAGAAAAAAACGAAGATCGCGAGCAAGAGAGCGAACCCCACGGCCGCCACGGGTCCTGCGACCGAGCGGAACCTCGCGAACGAGGCCAGGCGAACCAGCCGCGGCTGCAGCCACGCAAGCACGGCGGCAGCGCAGATCCCGGCGATCAGGACGGCGACCTTGTCCTTTTCAGGAATGGCCTGATGGATCTGAATCATCCTCGGAAGCAGAAGCAGCGCAAGCGCAGTGACGGTCCATTGAACCCGCCTTCCCCAAGGTCCGCGAAAAAAAGAAGCCGCATAGAGCCCCAAGACCGGCGCCAGAAATGCCAGATGCGAGGTGATCCCGAGCCACGCCCCCGCTCCGAGGAGGAGGCAGGACAGGGCGGGCATCAGCTCCCAGAGCGCGAGTCCCAACGCCATCAGACCGAGGCAGAAAACATGAAACGTGTTCACGTCGATCGCGAAGCGGTGATTGAGAACGAGCGCCAGCGAAGAGGCCATGAGCCAGAGAAACGCGACGCTGGCCCGCCGCCCGGAGCGGATTCCGATCGCGCCCGCGATGAGCAGGCTCCCGAGCCAAACCCAAAGGATCTGCGAAATCCGATAGACCGCGAGCGATACTCCGAAGAGCTTGAACGCGAGCGCCGCCCCGTAATGACCCCACGCGGCCGTATAGGGACTCTGCGCCTCGAACGGAAGAAACGCGCCGTTTCCGTCCGCGATCCGCGCGGCGAAGTTCGCCGCCCATGCTTCGTCATAATGCAGGCCCGGCACCGCGTGAATCCAGAGCCCATGCGTGAGCCAGAACGCTGCGGCGGCAAGGAGCACCGAGATGGGAAACAGAGTCATTCGACGCGACACAAAATGTGTTCTACACCATTGAAAAGCGGCCAGGATACCGATATTTTTAGGCAATCAAGCGTTGTTGGGGAAACATCACTGGAGAATAAAATGAAAACGAAGCTGCTACTCGTTCTTGCCGGTCTTCTCATGGCCTCTTCGGCATTCGCTGTCACCCGAGGATCCACCGAAATCCGCTGCGACAGCCAGGATGATAAATTCCGCCGCTGCTTCATCGATCACGGCTCCATCACCGATGCCCGCCTCGTCGACCAGCGCTCCAATGCCGAATGCCGCGAAGGCCGCAGCTGGGGCTATGACGAGGACTCGGTCTGGGTCGATCGCGGCTGCCGCGGAACTTTCCGCGTTTATTACGATAACGGCGGCCATGGAGGCGGCGACATCTCCCGCGAGATCCGTTGCCGGAGCAGCGGTGGTAACTACAACGAGTGCTCCGTGAACTTCAGGGTCGAGAGCGTCCGACTCCTCGAACAGCACTCGAATGCCACCTGCCGCGCCGACCGCACTTTCGGAGCCGGACGCGACTACGTTTGGGTGGATCGCGGCTGCGACGGCACTTTCCGCGTCAACGGTTACTAAGATCAGAAATCATTAAAGGAATTTTCGGCAGGAGCTTTAGGCCCGGCGCGCGCCCCAGGGACGACGCCGGGCTTTTTTATGCGCAAAGCTAGCGCACAACGCCAGCGCAGCGCCGCAGAACACTCTGTGCCCATGGCTTGAAATCAGTCCCAACAAAATGCTTGGACTTCGCTCGAACGCACGACTAAGCGTTTCGGTATGCTCCATAAATTTCCGTCCACGGTCCTGGTCGCCGTTTTCTCCCTTCTCTGCATTTCGGCCTGCAACTCGGAGTCTGGTAGCGCGCCGCAGTTCTCACTTCCCGCAGTTCTTCCGGAGGCGGTCGAGGCCGCTCCCGCGGACGCGATCGAATTCCACTGGGATCGATACACCGCTTCCTGCCGGAACGCGGCTGGACAGACGGGCTTCAACGTCGATTACGTCGGCGAATGCGGTCGCCTCGTAGGCAAGGACCTCTCCGGACAGGATCTGAGCAAGAAGGATCTGCGCGGAGCCAATCTCTCGGAGTCCAAGATCAAAGGCACCCGGTTCGACGGCGCCGACCTGCGCGGCGCTAACCTCCTTTATACGAACTGGAAAGAGGCCACCTTCAAGGGAGCCATGTTCAGCAAAGAGAGCCGCCTCCCCTTCCCGCCTTCCCAGGCGAGCGTGCTCGGCATGACATCGCTCGAATACGCGGCGCTCGACGCCTCCTTTGTCAAGGCGATCAACGAATCGCGGGCGATGCGCCAGGACCCGATCCCGGCGAACGCTCAAAACCTCCTCTCCTTGGGCGCGAGCCTGCGCCTCACAGGCGGGCAGACGAGCGTCTATGCAGCCCAAGCCCGCTGGCTGCCTTTTCTTCAGCTCCTGGCCCAAAACGGCGTCAAACTTGCGGACATCCGGTTCAACGGCGGATCGCTGCTTCAGGTTCACCTCGCCAGCGCCAGCTACGCTTTCGAGAAGCTGGATACTGAGGTCTCGAAATTTCTTCTCGATCAGGGCGTCGACCCCAACGCCTACGACAAAAAATTCAGCTACTCCCTTGCTCTCGGCTACGTCCTCGGCCCCCACCCCGTTGCGTCCGAGATTTTCAAGCTTCTTCTAGCTCACAAGGCTGATCCTAACTTCCATCCGGATCGTAAGGAGAGCTTTCTTGTTCGCGCCATTAGCCTGCTCTCTTTCGATACGGCGCGCCTGCTGATCGATGCCGGAGTGAGTCTCTCCGTCGAAGGCACCGACTTTGGAAGCATCGTGGATCCTCTCCCGGACTCGCAGCTCGCCTTCGCCAAGGAGCTCGCAGGGCGGGGCGCGGACTTGAGCCACGCCTGGATCTGCCAACGACGAACTGTCGAATTCATCGACTTCCTGCTCAAAGGCGGCGCGCAGATCGACAACACCGCGGGCAACGGCTGCGCCGGGGCTACGCTTCTTACGACCCAGTTCAGGAACAACTCGGTCGACTTCAAGTTCGTCGACTTCCTGATCGCCAAGGGTGCGAACCTGGATCTCGCCATCTCTAGCTGGATCAAGACCTACGACAGTATCTTCACGCATTATCGGGACACCTTCGTCGACAAGGTTCAGAACCCCTCGGCTCTTCTCGCGTACGCCCGAATTTACGGCCACCGCCCCTCGGTCGAGAAGCTCCTCGCTCGCGGCGCTGACCTCAATGCCAAGACCGAACAATGGGGAAACACAGTATTTGGAGAGCTGCTCTTTAGTGAAAGCAAGGATTGGAAAATCGAGGAGCTCATAGCCTTCATTTCTCAGGGCAAGGTGAACCCCAACGTCCCGTTCTACAACGAAAGTCTACTTGCGCACGCTCTGCGAATGGGCGGCAAGTATCAGTCCTCCGGCAGTTGGTCCTACGACAAGACCAAGCTGGTTTTCGACGCGCTACTGGCCGCGGGAGCCGATCCCAATCTTCGGTTCGAACGCAAGGGAAGCGGTTACGCCGGGCTGCTAACCCCTCTCCATATGATCGGCTGCATGGATCCGACGCGGGACATCCTCTATTTCGCCCGCAAGCTGGTCGACAGAGGCGGCGACGCGTCCCTGGCCGACGAGACCGGCCAGGTCCCCCTGTACAATGCGCTCGTCTGCGGCTTCGGCAATCCCGAGTTCCTTCAGAACAATCATAAGCTCGCGAGCTTCTTTCTCGAGCAGACCCGCGACCTCCCCTCCGACGCCAAGGCTCCCGACTCCTGGCTCGCCTTCTCGCTGCAGTCTCTCTGCCGCTATCCTCAGGGTAAGGCCGAGCTTGACTCCGACCGCGTGGCCGTGGTCGATGAGCTCATCCGGCGCGGCGCGCGCATCGAGCCCATCAGCTTGTCTCTGGGCGCGGGCGAGCCTGAGCATTTCGTCGAGGGCCTGCTTCGCGATAACCTCGTGACTCCCAAGGGACAGTCGCCTCTGGGCTGCTGGAACCTGCTGCTCAACCACTATGACAGTCCCGTCAAGCAACACGCCTCAGAGCTCAGCAAGCAGGGCGGGAGCGTCCTCGTCTCGACCTATGGGCGCTGGCTCGAGCAAGGGCGCGACCCGCAGCTCGCGGACGCCCTGGGCGCGGTCGCCAAGACCCTGGGCGACAAGTACAAGCTCGACTACTCCAAGGAGACCTACGGCGTCGGCAAGAACCCTTGCCCGGATTGCTCGACCACCCTGTCCTACGCCTACGAGTCAGGCAACAAAGCGCTCGTGACATTTCTCCGGAACAAAGGCGCTCAGGAACGGGTGATTCCGGTTCCCACGAGTTCCGGCAACAATCCCAATCCCAACTGCGATTATTTCAACCGAGACCGCGGATTCTCGCTCAGATACGGCGGATGCCTGAGCCCGCTCGGCTATGTCTGGAACAACGCGCAGGCCATCGAGATCGGCTTCCGCTCGAACCACCCCGTGGACTACTGCGCGCTCGGGGATCGCTACCGTTCCTGGCGGACTCCGCGCGCCGAGGCGATTGTGCGCGAGTACTGGGCCGGCAATCTGAGGTCCTCGGACGTCTACTACCTTGTCGGCAGCTCGGTCCGGCTCAACGACGATATCGAGATCCAACCCGTTTTGGACGGAAAGACGGGCAAGCTCGAAAACCGCATCTTCACCAAGGACACGGGACAGTTCCCGGTCGTCCTTCTCTGCCATCTCTGAGGTTCCCGATGACAAAGCTCCCAATGAATCACTCGATGCTCACTGGCCTGACTCTGTTCGCTGTCCTCTCATCGCCAATGGCGTGGGCGGCGCCTGATTACCACTTCGATCGCGACTCAGGCCAATGCCTGGACGCGAGCGGCCACCAAGGTTTCAACACCGGCTATCGGGGCGAATGCGGCTATTTCGTCGCTGAGGACCTGCAAGGCCAGGACTTCTCGGGGCTCGACCTCCGGGGTGCGAACTTCTCCGAAGCCAACCTCAAGGGCGCGAACTTCTCGAAGGCGGATCTCCGCGGCGCCAACGTCCTTTACACCGACTGGAACGAAGCCAAATTCGACGGCGCGATCTACTCCAAGGCGAGCGTCCTGCCCTTTGAGCCAGATCAAGCCAAGCAGCTCGGGATGGTCGCGATCGAATACGAGGCCCTCGACAAGAGCTTCGTGAGCCTCATTCTGACCACCAACGCCGGTCCGGATACGGAGATTCCGCCCCAGGCGCTCGAGTACCTCAAGCTCGGCGCCCGCGCCAAGGACCACGAGTCCAGACTCCTCGCCAAGGCGATCGACTCCAAATGGACGCGCCTCTTCGAGCTTCTCAAGAGCCTGGGCGTCAGCGCCGCCAAGCTGCAGCTCGATGCATCACGATTTGACCGCGAATGCAGTTCTACCGGCCCGTTCCAATACGCGATCCTCTCGAAGACCACGCCGGCCGTGATCAAGCTGCTCAAGGAGCTCGGCGCCAATCCCAATGACCCTGCCCACTACCGTTGCGATCACCCGCTCATGCTCGCGCTCAGGACAAGCACGGAGCTCACGGTCGCCCTGCTGGCGGTAGGCGCCGATCCCAACTACCAGGGCGGGCTCGCTCCCGATCAGTCCACCCTTTCGTTCGCGATGTCCAACGGCAAAGTCGACTCCGCGCTCGCGCTGCTCGACGCCGGCGCGAACCCCAACTTCACCTCGCGCAAGATCATGTCGATTTTTGACTTGCTGAACTCGACCGATGTCGCGCTCGCGCAGAAGCTCATCGACAAGGGCGGAAAACCCCTGACCCTAACCAAACCCTATATCGGAAGCCCCGAGATCCTGCGCATCCTCGTCAAAGGCGGCATGCCCATCGACTATGCGCCAAGGAATGAGTCCTCCAGGACCGCGCTTTATTTGGCGACACTCGCCAAGGACACCGCCGGCATCGACACGGCCCTGGAGCTCGGCGCGCGCGTCGAAAGTCCCACCGCCTACGATGATCCCCTCGCCCTCCTCATCAGGACCGGCGGCAACGAGCTGATCGATCGTTACTACCTGCGCTTCCTGGATCGGATCTCCAAGACCGATGATCGCCACTACAACGCCTACATCAAGACCCGAAAAGAGCTCGTCCAGGCACTGCTCGAGCACGGCTACCAACTTCCGTACGGGCAATCCCAAGTCCTCCAGGACATTCTCCTCGAACGTCGGACGCTCGGCTGGAGCCGCGAGGAAATCATCTCGCTCGTGCGCGAGAAAAATTATGACGTCAACCTGCTGAGGGCCCAAGCCTCGCTCGGCGTCGACGAGAGCCGCTGGCCGGGCAAGCGCCACTCCAGCAGCTCCTATCAGCTGAGCCTGTTGGCCTTGATCGTGGGGCCGACCAACCACGGAACCCTCAGCCAGGTCCAAGAGGATTACGAGCTGCTGCTCGACCTCGGCGCTGTCGCCCAGCCGCGGGTGAAGGCCGACGTGACGCCGCTTCAGGCTGCCGCGCTCCGCCCCGTGGCCGCTGAGGCGATCCACTTCATCGACGAGCTCGAGCACCTGGGATCGAAACTCGACGAAAAGTCCGGAAACGATGAAACGATCCTCTTCACGACACTGAAGTACAGCCTTTCCAAAGAAGTGTTTCAGGTACTCTATCATCTGGAGAAGCTCGGAGTGACCGTTCCGGAGCGGGACTTCACGGGCGTTTCTCCGCTGACTTTCCTCGTAAAGAATCTCTGCGGCTACGACGCCAAGACTCACAAGCCCGCGATCCAATCCGAAGCGATGAAGCTCTTCAAGCGTTGGCGCGACCAAGGTGCGGCCCTTCAACCCCTCGTTCTATCCAAGCTTGAACAAAAAGACCCCTGGCCGGACGAGTCACATATCAAGTGGAACCTCGGGCACGCGATTTTCGAGGCCTATCCCGACCTCGTCGCCGAAAAGCGCGTATACTCCTGTCGCGCCCTGCTCCTCAAGGAGCTCGCGCAGAACGTCGGACCTTACGTGAGCGACGTCAGCGGCGACGACGTGACGTTGATCGCCTATGCCCTGAAGCCCATCTCAGATAACTCGGGCGCCTATAAAGAGAATCTCCCGCTCTTGCTAGAAGCGATCCGCAAGGATGCCGAAGACTTGGGCAAGCGCTACCATCTCGACCTATCGGTCGAGCCCAAGAACTGCGGCTATTACCGCTGCGAGTCGAGCATCAATCTGGCGAGGTCACTGGGGTACAAGCCCTTGATCGATACGCTGACCGCGCTCGGCGCTCAGTAACAAACTACAGGACGCGAAGCCGGGTCGCCTGCGCGACTCGGTCGATGCCGAGCATGTAGGCGGCCGTGCGCAGAGGGATGCCATGCTTCTGCGCGAGCGCGTACACGTCCTTGAAGCTCCGGCTCATGATCTTCTGCAGCTCGGCGTTCACGCGCTCGACGTCCCAGCGGTACTGCTGGAGGTTCTGCGCCCACTCGAAGTAACTCACCGTCACGCCGCCGGCGTTGCAGAGGATATCGGGGATCACCGGGATGTTCTTCTCAGCGAAGATCGCGTCTGCCTCGAGCGTCGAGGGGTTATTGGCCGCCTCGGCGATCAGCTTGCAATCCACCTTGCGCGCGACCGCCGGCGTGAAGACGCCGCCGAGCGCGGCCGGCACCAGGATATCGCACTTGGTTTCAAAGACCTGCTCGTTGGTCAGGCGCTCTCCGCCCGGGAAGCCGCCGACGGTCCCCTTCTCCGCCACCCACTTGAAGAGCGCGGGGACGTCGAGCCCGTTCTTGTTATAGACTCCGCCTTTGACATCGGTCACGCCGATGATCTTGCAGCCCAGCTCGTGCAGGAATTTGGCCGTGAAGCTTCCGACATTGCCGAAGCCCTGGATCACCGCGGTCGAGCGCGAGAGATCGATCTTGTAGGCCGAGCAAGCCTCGACGATCGCATAGACCGTGCCACGGCCCGTGGCTTCGGTGCGACCGAGAGAGCCGCCGAGGGCGATGGGCTTGCCGGTAACGATGCCGGGAGTGTAGCCGTGCTTCTTGCCGTACTCGTCCATCATCCAGGCCATCGTATCGGAGCCCGTGTTGACGTCCGGAGCCGGGATGTCGCGGTGAGGTCCGATGATCAGGTCGATCTTGGAGGTGAAGCCGCGGGTCAGCGCCTGAAGTTCGCGTTTGGAGAGCTTGGTCGGGTCGACGGCCACGCCGCCTTTGGCGCCGCCGAACGGGATGTCGACGATCGAGGTCTTCCAGGTCATGAGCGTGGCGAGCGCGAGCACCTCGTCGCGATCGACGTCCTGGTGAAAGCGGATGCCGCCCTTGTAGGGCCCGCGGACCGCGTTGTGCTGAATGCGATAGCCATGGAAGATCTCAAGGCGGCCGTCATCCATCTTGACGGGCACCTGGACGTGCAGCTCGCGATACGGCTCGCGAAGCAAAGCGCGGAGATCGGGCTCGAGGCCGAGCAGGTCGGCAGCGCGATCGAAGTTATGGTTGAGGATCTTAAGCGGGCTGTCGTGCTGGGCCTTGGGAGCCGGGTTGGCGACGACGTTGAGGTTACGGGCCGCGGAACCGTTGGATTTGGACATGGCGTGAGCCTCCTGATTCCAAACAAAGGAATAATGGTATTCCCTCCTTCATCGGTAGGCTCCCACGTCCCCCTGTAGCGGGTTAACAAATGGCGAATGCGTCGGCCCGGACGCACGCCGGCAGCGTCTTGACCCGCTCCCGGGGAAAGCCTACCCTCTAAGGAGGCTGCACTCGTCCCAACCGATTCCACCTCTTAGGAGAATTGCGATGAAAGTCACTTCGATCGAAGTTTTGTGGCTGCTTGCCGGAATGGCATTGGCTCTGGGCTCAGGCTGCGCTTCCGGCGGCACGAAAGCCGTCAGCGGCACTCGCGTTCTGGCCAGCGACGAGCAAGAGCCATCCCTCAAGAACCTCTACATCAATTACAGCACCTTTGAGACCGGTGACACAATTGACCATTTCCAGTTCCATTTCAGGGATGCGTCCGGCCAGGAGGTCGCTGTAGACGGGCCCGCCAACTGCCCCCTCTACTTCTCCCCTCGGGCACTCGGGTGCATCGGAAATGGCTATGAAGGGGATTTGCACCATTACCGACGGCTCGGGAAGACACGCACCATGGTGCCCGACAAGTCATCCAAGAATCCCGACGATCAGTTGGTCTATTTCGACTTTGACCCGTCCGTGAAGCTTCAGAAAGTCGGCGAGAAGTACAGCCTGGCGTTCGTCTGGAACCAGCTCCCGGAAGACCGCTAAAGGGTAAGCGGCCCCCCGGGTTAACTAGTAACTACTCCGAAGCCGCAGCCGAAGCCGCGGTTCCGTAGTGCATCTCGACGGCCTTCTTGAGGAGCTTCACCTCGAACGAAAGCGGCGCGCGCTTCTTCTCGGCGTCAGCCTCGAGCCAAGCCAGGTAGCTTTCGATCTCGTGCTGCGGGATCTCGCTGACCTTCTTGCCCTTGTACTTGCGGCCGAAGGGCACCTGGAAGTCCCCAGGGATCGGGGCCGCGCGACGCAGGCCGGGATCGCTGGCTTCGTCGCCCTCCTCGGATTCGGCTCGCTCCAGCGGCAACGCCTCGCTACGCGCGGATGTCACCGTCGGGATCATCGTGCTCGAGGCACCCAAGCCCGAGCGGTCCACGGGCGAGTCCACGATGCGCGAGCCCTCGTCGAGCTCCTCGCCGCAGAACTGCGTGCCGTAGCCGATCAGCGCGAGCGCGCGCCCGATGGCGCCGGTTTCGGCCTTCTCCATGAAGTCCGGGAAACCCCTCTCGTTCTCGAACTTATGCGAGGTCGAGATCACCCGACCCTGCTCGTCGCGGATCACCGCCTTGGCACAGGCGGATTTCTCGCTGACCGAGACAAAGTCGGTCTCGATTGACCAGCTCGGATGATCCTCGCGGAACCAGACGAGCCGGTACTTCACCTCGAGGTAATCCTTGCCCTTGAGGTTCAAGACCGGAAGCTCTGTTCCTTTGGCGGTTCTATGAAACTTACCCATTTGCATTTCCTTCCATGAAAACACCCGGAGTTTCTCCGAGTGCGCATTGATATTCAGCGACTCCCGCTCCCCTTGCACCGGTCCCAGTACCCGCACCATTGCTTCGTGCAGTACCAGCTCCCTTCGGGAGCCGGCAGCGCGACGCCGGCGCGGATGGCCTTATGGACCTGTCCAACGGTTTCGAAAAGCCACCTTCGATCGTCCTGATCCAACTCCGCGCGCACTTCCTGCACGCGCGCCTCGCTCCCGGCGCGCTGACTGACCCGCGAAGAGGGTTTGATCAGCACGTCGTAGCGAAAACCTGTCGATTTCTTTCTTCTGAGAGCCTCGTAGGCGAAGTCGTAAAGCGCCGGCTGGAGCGCCTTCTTCGGCGCATCGGGGGCGTAGGCAGTCCGCGAGGTCTTGGTGTCGCCGATCACGCCCGATTTCTCGGTGAAGTCGATCGTCCCGCCGAGGTCGTAGCCGGCGTCCGTCTCGATCAGGAACTTCTCCTGCACGCTCTCAGGGACGATCTTGGGCGCGACTTGCGCGTGGTGCGCTCGGACCAGCCTAATACCGACGTCCTTCTGTCGTCCCGGATCCTCGTCCTGCCACTCCGTCTCCCTGGCGCGCACGTCGAAATCATCGCTGAAGATCTCATCCACTCGCTCGGCAGGCAGGTCCTCGCCGCTCTGGATCTTCTGGCTCAGGTTGAGGCTGACGGCCTGATCGACCGCCGAGCCGACCGTCAGAGCCGCGCGCGGCGCAAGCTTCACGCCTCGAACGTAGCGGAACTCCCAGAGCTTACCGCACTTGAGAAAGGCCTGGAGCTCGCTTTGGTGATAGACGGGCCTATCGAGCATGAGGACCGTTAATTAACAAAAACAATGTATGGAAGTAAACGAGAGGGGGCAGGATTCGGTGCGGGCGGCTTCAGATTTTTTCTGGATCCGGACCGAAGGCTGTGCCCACTTCGAATCCGGTTCCAGTCGCCCCTGAACACAGGATCAGCTCGCGGTGGCACCTATTTCAGCACAGTGATCAATTCCTTGCGAAACCGACCGAGCACCTCGCGCGCTTAACGATCCAGTGTTTGATGAATACGAAGTACCACGCTCTATGACTCCGTGCAACATAAAAACCGATCAATGTTCGGAAATTTTTCGGGCCGACCGCGGTTCCCGGGTATGCGGATTGCTCACTTGAAAGAGCGTGAAACCAAAGAAGAAAACCAAGACCCCGGATCCCGACTCGTTCTCGGATGGCATTCATCTCGAGGTCGAGGCAGCCCGCAATCAACGGCGTTCGTCCATCGTCGTCGGCTCGGACCCTTCGCGCGGGAGCCTGCCGGTCCGCCGCAGGGCCGGCGACAAGCGAGTCAGGAGACATCAGCGGAGACAGGCCGCCTAAGCTATGCTCGATAACAGCTCACGCATCTTCATGATGCCCGAAGTCTTCCTCGCCTGGATCTTTGCCTTCGCCGTGGCGATCGCGGCGGCCGTTGCGATCACGGGTCTCGTGGTCCACCGACACTACCGCGGAACCGCATCCGAAAATGAAAAAGCCGCCCGAACCTCCCGCGACGGGCGCGAAGAAGATCAGGCGGCTTGAATCAGGCTCGGAGGAGCGGCCTCACACTCGCTCCCCCAGGCCCGAATTTGTCTTTAGCAGCCTTGCGGCTCCCAAAGACTAGTCTCAGAACGCGTAGCCGACCGTGAGCTCGAGGTTCGGCAGGACGCCGTGGAAGGCAGGCGTCGACATCGCGACGGTGGTGCCGTCCACGTTGGTCGTGGAGGCGCTGTCGCCGATGCCGTAGTAGGCGATACCGCCGCCGACGTTCATGTTGAAGCCGCCGTTCCAGACCCACTGGTAGCCGATGAGGGCGCCGGCGGTCACGCCGCTGAGCGAGGCCTTGGCGATCTCGGTGCCGCCGATCGTCTCACGAAGCGTGGCGGGCATGTAGGAGAGCGAGGTTCCGAGAACCCAGCTGTCATTGAAGCGATCGCCGCTGAGGTAGAAGTTGGAGCGCGCGCCGAACTCCCACGCCGAGAGCTCCGTCTTGCTGTCATTGATGCCCACCGAGCCGGTGTAGTGCGACACCGTCGGGCCGACGGTGATGCGATCGCTCACGCCGAAGTCGACGTGCACGCCGAAGGCGCCGCTGGCGATGCCGAGCGGAGACACGCGGATGTTGGTGCTCTTGAGCTCGGCGGACGGCGAGACCTCAGCGGTGGTGCCGACGTTCTTGCCTTTCTCGGCAGCGAGAGCGGGGGTGACCAGGGCGCAAAGAGCGGCCATGGCGATCAAGCGATTGCAAAACTTCATACTGAAGGTCTCCTCTGGTTAATCTGAAATGTGTTCAGATCAGAGAAGCTAAAGAATCACCGTGCGTTCTGCTTTTAATTTCGAGTGCAAAAACGATAGTTCTTTTATACCGGCGCTACAAAGCAGCCCTTCACAGCCATTTGAAGAGATCAAAGCTCAGCTGAAAAGCATGGTCGTCGCTGGACTTGCGGGTGATCTGTTCGACACGCTTGAGAAACGCCTGGAACTCGGCGCGGATCTTCTCGAACGCCTCGGTATCGGCCGTGAACGTGGCGAGAACGCTATGCTTGTCGCTCTCCTCGCAGCGCGCGAGCTGGGAGTTGACGAGGGTCTTGAAGAGGCCCTGATGGATGCGCATCATCGGATGATCGCGCCCGAAGTGGATGTGCTTGCCCGTGACCTCCACCACCTGCAGCGCATCGCGGCCGAGCACGATGAAGTCGAGCGCCGCGAGGTTTCGCAGGATCTCCTTGAGCGCCCCGACCTGGAGGCCCAGTGCCCCGCAGAGCGAGCGCGGGTCGCGCCGCACGGCCGGGATGGAGAGCGCGGCGTAAACGACGGTCGCCATCGGATCGAAGAGAAACCGCATCTCCTTGCCCGCCGTCGCCGAGCTGAAGTCGCGAAGCTCGGCATCGAGCTTGCGCTCGCGCCGCTGGCGCTCGATCTTGGCGGCCAGGAACTCGCGCCGCGCGGGATCGCCGGCGACCGAATGGGCGCGGAGCAGGCAGACGTAATCAGTCTCCTCCGAGCTCAGTTCCAGGATCCGGCAGAGCGAGAAGAGATGATCCTCGTTCAGGTGGGTCCGGTCGTCGTTGAGCGCCTTCGAGAGGTAGGTGTTCTGGATGGGGATGAGCGAGGCGATCTTCTGGAGCGTCAGGTGCTTGCGCGCGCTGCGGACCTCTTTGACCCGGGCGCGAACGGCGTCCTTATACTGGGTGAATTCGAAGATATCCATGCGACAAGCCGGCTTCTCCCACGGGGGACCGGGTTTTGCAACCTGGGAGCTTTATGAGCAAACGCAGACCTCTCAAGGTCCATACCGAAGAGCCCGGAGCGGTCGAGTTCGAGCCCGAGCGGAGCGTGAGGCACCTGGAGACGCCCGAAAAGGACGAGGACGTCCTGGGTGTCGACGTCAATCGGCTCGCCGAGCGCAAGGATCCGCGGGAAACGATCGAGCGTGAGGCAGAGGACGAAGAAGCGGACAGCTACATCGGCCAGACCGGCACGCGCCACGGCGACCGAAAAGCTTCCTAGAAGCCTAGCCGAGCAGAAGCCGCATGCAGCGCGCGCTCTCCTCGAGAGTCGGATAGGCGGCGCCCGCCGGACCGGCAGGGAGTCCCGCCATCGAGCGCAGGAACCGGCGCGTAACCTCGAAGTAGCCCTCAATCCAGCCGGCTCCGTGAAACGGCGAGGCCTCGATCCCATAACGCGCGTCTTTGCGGCGAATGAGATGGAGCTCGCTCCCCTCCCCCCGCTCGATCTCATCGGGCCGGCAAAAGCTCCAGGCGAGCGAGCCGCGGGCTCCGTTCACTCGGATCGCCAGATCGTTGCCTGAGCCGTGCGAGTTCTTGGAGATCGTCGAGCGCGCAAGAATCCTGGACGGCGCTTCGATCTCGAAGTCGATCATCACGCCCGAGTCGCGGTGAGGCGCCTCGGCGTTGGCATAGCTCAAGTGACGCGAGAGAAGCTTGGCTCGCGCGCCGCCCGTGCCCGCTCCGCCCGAGAGAAAGAGCGCCAGATCCGCCCAATGAGGCGCGAGATCGATCAGGCAGTCGTAGGAACCGCTCAGCGCCACATCATTTTTCCAACCGGGTTTGCCCGAGCCACTCAACGCGCGCGCGGCGGTCGAGGACTGCAGATAGTGGCCTTCGATCGAATGGAGCTCGCCGATCCGGCCCGCCGCGATCTCCTCGCGCATCGTCTGCGGGCCCCACATCATGCGATAGCCGTGGCAAACGGCCACTGGCATTCGCACCTCGCGCTCGAGCCGCGCGATCTCGTCCAGGCTCACGGCCACGGGCTTCTCGCAGATCGCGCCGCGAAGGCCGGCCTCCTGCGCCTCACAGAGGCGCGCGGCGTGGAGCCCATGCGGATTGGCGACGATCAGGATGGCCGAAGCCGCGCCGCCCGGCCCTTGAGCCACGGCCTGCGCGAGCGAGGCCTCGCGCTCCAGCTGGATGGGCGCAGCCACGTTTTCGTCGAGCTCGCGGTCGACCGTCGGAAGGAGCGCCAGGCAGCGCGAGAAGGCCAACGCCGAGGCGCCACGTCCCAAGATGTAAGGCTGAAGCTTCATTCAACCGTTATTACAGCAAAGTCCACGAAAACGTAAGGCCCACGACCGTGCGATCGGCAGTGACCGGATGATTGACCGAGAAATCGACCCAAGGGCTCAAGTTGACCGTTGGCGCGAGGTCGAAGCTCATTCCAGGCTCGATGATCGACACGGAGTTATTGGTCTTGAACTGGGCATCGCCGACCGAATGCTTGACCTTGTTGGCATACGCGAGACTTCCCGCGATGGTCGGCGTGATCTTGTAGCTCACGCTCGGATAGAAAACGGCGCGGTAGTCCTGACGGCTTCCCGTCGTGGCCTCATAGATCAGATAGCCGTGCTGATACATGTAGAAGCCGAGCGAAAAGCGCGAACCGGGGATATCGTATCCGAAGTTCTCAACCAGGCGGAGCGCGCCGACGTCGTTCTCGTTGCGGGAAGCATTGGACATCGCCCCGTAGAGGTTAGCTTGGAGGCTCAGAGTTAAGCCGCCCGAGTCGATGACTTTGCCCCTCTTGAGATACAGGTAAGGTTCCTCGAGAACGAAGCTCTTGCCCTTATCGTCCTGGGAGAAGTTCAAGAGAGTCGGGACACCGACGCCAGTGGACCAGTTCTCGGCAAATTTGTAGCCGAAGGTCAGGAAGTTCTCGGTCTGAATGGGAGAGGTGTAATCGTACTCGCCGGTCGCGGTGTCTGGCTGGTAAGCGCCCCAGCGCGCGACGTCCGGGCCGTAGAAATAGACCGTGAGTCCGCTCTCATATCCGGTCTTGGGTTTGGGCGACTCGGCGGGCTGAACTGCGGCCGTCGTCGTGATCTCAGGAGCCGGGCTGCCGGCGGAGTTCTTCAGGGAGCTCGTACTCGCGGTCGCGACCTGCGTTTGAGACTGAGACTGAGACTGAGGCTGGAGCTGATTCATCTGCACGAGATGCGCGCGCGCGGATGGCGCGACCTTCTTCACCAAAGGAACCTTCTTCGGCGTCTGCTTCTTGGCCTTGGACTTCCTGGCTGGAGTCTTCTTTGCCGAAACTTTTCTCGCGGCCTTTGCCGGTTGCGCGAGGGCTGCGGGCGCCACGACTATCGTTCCGGTCAGCGCCAAGGTGCTCAGGATCATCCATTTCGTACGGGTATTCAGCTTCAGCACAACGATCTCCACTTCGATTTCACACACACACGGCATGCATGCCGCACAGTGTTATAACAAAAAAATCAGCTTAAAACAGGCGTTTTTATTCGAACTCCTGTCTAAAAGTTAGACACCTCCTCAGCCGCAAAAGGGGCGTCTCCTGAGCTATAAACCAGTTCCCGTGTCCGCCCGGACTGGCCCCCACCTTGCTTTAGTGAACGGTAATCAAGGAGTGACTATGTCGGGCAGGATCGCAGCTGCGATTTCGGGATTGATGTTTCTGACTGCGTGCCAGGGCTCGACCACGCCCCATCCGCTGGCCAATACCTCGCCCATCCAAATCGCGCCTTCGCCTACCTCCACTCCCACGCCTTCAGCGACTCCGTTTCCGATTCCGAGCTTCACGGATCTTCCTCCGAGCGACCAATGGAATCCCAATCCTACGCCCTCGCCCGGAAGCAGCTCCGGCTCCGGCTCCACCTCGGTGCCCTACCCCAAGTCCATGGCCTCGCTCGGCGACAGCATCACCGCTGGGTTCATCGCCAACCTCAAGCGCGGGGACTGGCTCAACCCTGACCAGGTCAAAGATCTCGTCAGCGCGCTCTACGATATCGAGGTGCGCGGATCCGACGCGGTCAACCGCCTCGAGCAGCGCGAGTTGAGTTGGTCCGGCGGCCTCGATGGCGACGTCCGAAGCCATGCGTACCGCATCAAGAAAAAAACCGGCAAGATCCGCGTCTACAATGCCGCGATCACCGGCGCCGAAGCCAAAGACGTGCTCGATGACGAGCTCGACAAGATCCTGAGCTGGGCGCGCAAAGAGCTCGGGCAGCCCGCGCCCGATTACGTCACGCTCATGATCGGCCCCAACGACATCTGCGCGGAGAAGGTCTCCAAGATGACGTCCGTGGCGGATTACTCCGACCGGATCGACCGGATCGTCAAGACGCTTCTCGATGCCTACACAGGCACGCGCGTGCTGGTCAACACGATCCCGGCCGTCGATACGCTGAGAAACGCGCTCAAGGACGCGCGCGCGATCGCTTTCGGCTACAGCTGTTCGGATCTCTGGAAGGACACGGGCCTCTGCCCGACGCTCACCACTGACGACCACGATGATGACCGCAAGCAGATCAGCCAGCGCCTCAAGGACTACAACGCCGCGCTCGCCACCATCGTCACGCGCTACAAAAACATCTACGGAGACCGCGTACGCCTGGCCACCAAGGTATACGAGACCTCATTCGATAAGGACGACATGAGCGTGGACTGCTTCCACCCTAACCCGCGCGGCCAGAACAAGATCGCGGACGCGAGTTGGAAATCCAGCTGGTGGAACTTCTAAGCATATCGGACCGCCAACGCGAAGCGTCACAAGGATCGCCTCAGCCTCAAGAAACCATAACGCAGCGAAGTTTGACTTCACCTCCCCCCGCCCGTAGGCTGCGGATAAATCCGGGGGGATTTGAGTATGAAAAAGTACACGCTCGCGCTGGTCCTATTGCTTTGCGCGCTAGGCGCCACTGTCGCAAACGCCGAAAACAAGGACTTGCCGAACTTCCATAAGGTCAACGTCAACCTTTACCGGGGCGGCCGCCCAACCGATGCCGGCGTTCGTCAGCTGGTGAAGCTCAAGATCCAAACCGACATCAATCTCGAGAACGATAGCCGGGCCGCCAGCCGCGAACGCAACCTCGCCAAGTCGCTTGGCCTGATTTTCGACTCGCACCCGATGGACGCATACAAGTACCCCGACGACAGCGACGTCATGGACGTCCTCTCGACCCTGAAGGACGACTCGGCTTTTCCGATTTTCATCCACTGCCACTACGGCATGGATCGGACAGGGCTCCTGGTCGGCCTTTACCGCGTCAAGATCGATCATTGGTCGCCGGCCCGCGCGTATCAGGAAATGCTCGACATCGGCTTTCACCCCGATCTCGACCAGCTGGACCGCTACTTCCGAGACAAGACGGGCTACGACGGAGAGTGATCCGCCGAAGCGGGCTTACTCGTCCGCGTGATTGAGAGCCGTCGTCGAGGTGTCGACGCCGGTCGCCTGCTTGAACTTGGTTTTCTTCTTGGTCTTGGCGACGGCCGAGGCCTTCTTCTTGCCTTTGCCGGCTTTGCTCTTGCTGGCCTTGTTCTTGGCGAGCTTGACCGACTTCTTGCTCTTCTTCTTGAAGGCGACCGGGAGCTTGGTATCCGGGATGCCCATCGTCTCATGGCGAATCTGCGCGATCGCGTCGGCCATCGTGCGAGTGTCCTCGACGCCGTCGATGCGGACTTCGACGCGGCGGTTTTTCGCCCAGGCCGAAGGAGTCTCGCGCGGGTCGATCGGGCGCTTAGGGCCGTAGCCTGCGACCTGGAAGCGCGCGTGATTGACGCCGCCGTCCTCGAGCGCGATCTGCGCGGCTTCGGCGCGGCGCTTAGAGAGGCGCATGTTGAACTGCTGGGATCCGCGCGAGTCGGTGTGGCCTTCGACGTCGAGCTTGTTCCAGGCGTCCGGCTGCGAGGCCAGGTACTGGCCGAGGCGGTTCAGGAAGGCCTGCGCGCGCGGGCTGAGCTTGGAGCTGCCGGTGCCGAAGTTGGTGACTTCCTTGCTGAGCTCGACCTGGACCAGCCTATTGCCGATCACGCGGATCGAGACTTCCTCGGTGGGAGTCGGGAGCTCGTTCAGGTTTTCGACGTTGTCGACGGTCTCTTCGTGCGAGACCGGCACGTAGGGCTGCGCGACCTGGCCGGCCTGCTCCGCGGGCTGCGACTTGCGATCCGTCGGAAAGCCGATCTGAAGCAGCGCCTGCGCGACCCAGAGGTTGCGCTCAGGGATCGAGAGATCGGTGAAGATGCGGCCGCCGAAGCGCACGAGCGAGGACTCGTTGGCACGCTCGTGCATGAGCTGGATGCCGGGGTAAAGGCCGATGGACTTGGAGTCCTTGTAGGGCTGCGAGAGCGTCAGGTCCGCGCCGAAGCCGAGATCGAGCATGGGTCCGAGCTGCCAGACCTTGGAGTCGCCAAGCAGGTAGCGAGGGCTCAGCTCGAGATAAGCATTGCGGAGGATGTTCTCCTCCTTGACGTAGTCGCTGCTGCCCGAAACCTTGGTGTAAGACCAGCCGAGGCCCATATCGACGACCCAGGGCGACTCGGCGTAGAACGAAGCCAGGCCCTTGAGACCGAGCTGGTAACCCGACTTGCCCACCTCTTGGGTCGAGGGATCCACCGCGAGGCTCGCGTAGCCGGCGTCGAGGCCGCCGAAGAGCGCCCAGCTCGCGCCGGTCGCGCCGCCCATCTGGATGGGTTCGCGGAGGTTCATCGTGTTCTGGGCGTTCTGGGGTTGAGGCGGCTGGGGCGCGATCGACTCGACGGCGCGCGCGGCGGGCGCCAGGGCGAGGAGCGAGGTGATCAACAACAAGACTTGATTATTCAGCATCAGCTTCGTCTTCATAAAAAATCCTCGGCTGCCGCTCTGCAACCCCTGGGCCGGGCATGACACAGGCGTGAGACGCGCGCAGAAAGGCGCTCGCCTCCCGACCGCCGCGCAAGCGCTGGACGGGTGTCTAGGAAATGGACGGGCATGCTTGGGCCGGGCCGCTAAGCCAGGAGACTTCGGGCCCCGGGGCGCCTTCCGTCCAGGTCGAGCGGAACTCTCAGCGTGGTGATCAGACGGACCGCGGGACCGTCCGCCGCAGACTCGATTCGATCGGCTGCATCAGATTTCACCTAACGCGCGCGCGGCCTCGAGATCGAACATCACGATCTCATCGTACGTCTCGACCAAGAGCGCGCGATCGTCGGGAGTGAGCAACAGCGAATGCGGACTCCTATCCGTACCCGCGGAGAGAACCGCGACCCGATGGATCTTAGGCCCTGAAGCGCCGGCTTCGATCCGGTAGACATGCACTCCAACGTCCCGCTCCGAGACGAAGAGGTGCTTGCCCTGTTTGTCGACCGCCATGCCCAGCGCCGCATGATTCTTATCCAGACCGAGCTTTCGGCGGGAGAGGAGGTTTCCGCTCGCGACATCGTGGAAATCGACGCTATTCCCATAGACCCGGATCAGCGTCTTTCCGCCCGGCATCTCATAGAAAACAAGGTCATGTCCCGTTTCGACGCCTGGCTGAAATCCGTACAGATACTTACCCTCGTCAGAGTAGATGTCGATGTGCTTTTTCCCCGAGTCATAACCCGCGAACAAGGAGCCGTCGGGCGCGACGACCTGATCCGAATAATAAGCACTGGAAAGCACGGGTTTGCGGCCTTTCATCCTCGCGGGATTTAAAGAAAAGATACGATTGCCCCTCTGACCCCACTCGACGACTCGATCCGAACCCTTGAGAAAAATGGGTGCCCGGTGCGCCCCCCCCAAATCCTTGAGGACGGATTTCCATCCGCCCGTTTCGAAGATCTCGAATCCGAAAATGGCCTCCGCGGCGAAGGATACGGCCAGGTACTTTCCATCCGGCGAAAAGCGCACGCTTGCAGGAGGAGCTTCGAACTCCAGCTTGCGCACGAGCGCCTGCGTTCGGAAGTCCAGGACTGACACGGTCTTGTCCTTCGTCTCGCCGACCGCAATCCACTTGCCATCGCCGGAGACCGCCATCCTTCTGAACTGCTCGATATGCCGATAGACGCTGAATACAGAGCGCGTCGACTTCTTTCGCTCCTCCTTGTCCAAGACCTCGAGCTCCCGATCTGAGGACCCGAACTGCCGCAAGATTGCGGAAAGCTTCTTCCTCAATCGCTCCGCGAGCGAATTGCGCTCCTTCTCGTCCAGAGTCTCTGCAGCCTGCCTCATCAGGTCGAGCGCACCTGGGAACTGGACGTCGGCAGGATCCGCCGGCTCGAGCCGAAGCGGATCCACGCCGGGCTTGAGCCATCGCTGCTTAAGAGCGAGCTTCTGTTCCGGCGTGAGATGCGAGAGATGGCCCTCCAGGATCCGCTCGTAGCTCTGGACGATGGTATGCCCCGTGGCCGCCGAATGCGCGGTCGAAGCCAGAAGCAGAAGCAGCGCGACGGCGGCTTTCATTCGAACTCACCGAGCAGGCGCCCGGCCTCCAGATCAAACATCACGATCTTTTCGGAGGTCCTGACTATGAGCCGCTTCTCATCGGGCGTGAGAATCAGATCCTCCGGAGCCATTCGTGGATCTCGAGGAAGCTGCAGCGTTTTGAAAGGATGGATCTCCGGTCCGGTCTTGCCGGGCTCGATTCGGTAGACCTGCACGTTTCCGACCGACTCCGAAACGAAGAGAAGCTTGCCTTGCCGGTCCAAAACCATGCCTTGCGCTTCATCTTTCAAACCGAGCGAATGCTTTGAGAGAAACCTGCCACTCGCGACATCATGGAAATCAACCGAGTTCTCGTAGACGCGAATCAGCGTCTTCCCCTCTGGAGCGGCCATGTAGACAAAGTTGTACTCTACATCGGCTCCCGGAAGGAAGTCCCTCAAGCGCTCCCCCGTGCTCGAGAAGACTTCGATTCGCTTGGACTCGTGGTCCACGCCGGCGAACCACGAGCCATCGGGAGCGATGACTTGATCCGTGAAAAATAAGTCAGCGAGCTGGGGCGGGGAGCGATTCGCTTTCTTTGAGGTCAGCGAGAAGATGCGATTGCGCCGTCGCCCCCACTCGACGACCCGATCGGAACCTTTTAAGAAGACCGGCGCCCGGTCTCCCCCGTCCATGTCTCGGAGCACGGACTTCCATCCAGTCGTCTCAAAAATCTCAAATCCACCGCAGCCCGCGACACGAAACGAGACGGCCAGAAACCTGCCGTCAGGCGAGAAGCGCAAGAAAGTCGGTGCATGTTTGAATCGCAGCGTCTTCACGGGAGCTTGGGTCTGGAAGTCCAGGATCGTCAGCGTCCTGGCCTTGAGCTCGCCGAAGGCAATCCACCTTCCATCATCTGAAAGAGTGAGTGCCGAAATATGCGGTACGGATCGATAGATACTGAGGAAGGGGCGCGAAACAACCCCGCGCTCTCGCTGGCCCACGACCTCGTCTTTTTGCTCGGAGCCGTCCAACTGCTTGAGTATCCGCTGGAGCGACGCTCTCAGCTTCTCCGGAAGCGTCGCTCTTTCACCCTCGTCCAAAGTAGCGGCAGCCTGGCTCATCACCCCGAGCGCGGCGGACAGCTGCATATCGGAAGCGGAGTCGCCGGCCTTGAGCGGGTCGGCGCCGGGCGCAAGCCACTGCCGCGAAAGCTCGCGCCGCTTCTCTGGCGCAAGCCGCGAGAGATGTCCGTCCATGATCCGCTCGTAGCTCTGGACGATCTCCCGCCCGGTGACGACCGCGTTTGCCACCGGAGCCAGAAACAAAGAAAGCAGAAGAAGCACGAGAATCAGCTTCAGCCGTTTCATCAGAACTCTCCGAGCAATCGCCCGGCCCCCAGGTCAAACATCACGATTTTTTCGTAGGTCTTGATCAGGAGCTTTTTCTCGTCGGGCGTGAGAATCAGATTTTCGGGTTTAAATCGTCGTTCTTTAGGGAGAACCAGCGTCGTGATTCGACGGATCGTCGGACCGGACGCGCCAGACTCGATGCGGTAGACATGCACGCCCCCGTTTTTTTCGGAGACGAAGAGCTGCTTGCCTTGACGATCCACCGTCATGCCTCGCGCTTCCTCATTCAGACCGAGCTCTTGCCGCGAAAGAAACTTCCCGCTCGCGAAGTCATGGAAATCGACCGATTTCCCATCGACCCGGACCAATGTCTTCCCATCGGGCGCGGCAATATAGACAGACTTGTTCCCAGGATCAGCATCCAGCGCGAAGCCCCTCAGGTGCACGCCCTCGCCCGAAAAGATCTCGATGCGCTTGGACTCGGGGTCCACGCCGGCGAACCACGAGCCATCGGGAGCGGTGACTTGATCCGTGAGGTAAAGGTCGGCGAGCTCAGGCGGGGAGCGATTCGCTTTCTTCGACGTCAGCGAAAAGATGCGATTGCGCTTTCGCCCCCACTCGACGACTCGGTCGGAGCCTTTCAGGAAAATCGGCTCATAGTATCCACCGCCATTCTCCTTGAGTACGGGCTTCCATCCAACCGTCTCAAAGATCTCGAATCCTGCCTGGCCATGGGAAAAGAACGAGATGGCCAGGAATCTCTTATCTGGTGAAAACCGCAGCGTCGACGGATCTCGTTTGAACTTCAATTTCTTTACGAGGGTCTGCGTCTGATAGTCCAGGATCGAAACGGTTTTGTCCTGGAGCTCACCATAAGCGATCCACTTTCCGTCCTCCGAGAGCGCAAGCGAATAGAGGCGATGAACGGGTCGATAGACATTGTAGACCGAGCGCGAAACTGCCTCGCGCTCCTTCTCGTCCACGACCTCTTCTTTTCGAACGGATGTGTCCAGCTGCTTGAGTATCTTCTGGAGCGACGCTCTCAGCTGCTCCGGAAGCGTCGCTCTTTCGCCCTCGTCCAAAGTAGCGGCAGCCCGGCTCATCACCCCGAGCGCGGCGGACAGCTGCGTGTCGGAAGAGGAGTCGCCAGCCTTGAATGGATCCGCGCCGGGCGCAAGCCAGTGCCTCGCGACTTCGTGTCTCTTCTCCGGCGCGATCTGAGAGAGATGACTCCTCATGATCCGCTCGTAGCTCTGGACGATCGTCCTG
>OUNM011277386.1_pt1 | contig 36678 bp, 33 predicted proteins | sample 1769961 | NCBI WGS metagenome assembly OUNM01 (sample SAMEA3914820, study PRJEB12502) | metagenome | biome: forest; material: soil | place: USA | collected 2012-03-12 | depth 0.3 m | reverse complement strand
GATCGACCAGGCAAACAACGGCATGCGGTGGAGGGTCATGCCCGGCGCACGCATGTTGAAGATCGTGGTGATGAAGTTGATGGCGCCCAGGATCGAGGACGCGCCTGCCAGATGCAGCGAGAAGATCGCGAGATCCATGCCCGCGCCCTGCTGGATCGTGAGCGGCGGATAGATCGTCCAGCCGGTGCCCACGCCGCCGCCGACGACGGCCGAGAGCAGCAACAGGATGAAGGCAGGCGGCAGCAGCCAGAAGCTGATGTTGTTCATGCGTGGGAAGGCCATGTCGGGCGCGCCGATCATCAGCGGCACGAACCAGTTGCCGAACCCGCCGATCAGCGCCGGCATGACGACGAAGAACACCATGATCAGGCCGTGCGCCGTCACGACGGTGTTCCACAGATGGCCGTTGGGCGTGCCATCGGGATTGTTGAAGTACTGCACGCCCGGCTGCAGCAGCTCGAGCCGCATCACCACCGAGAAGGTGGCGCCGATGAAGGCGGCCAGGATCGCGAAGATCAGGTACAGCGTCCCGATATCCTTGTGATTCGTGCTGTACACCCACCGCTTGAAGCCGGTCGGCGTGTGATGATCGTGATCGTGAGCGTGAGAGGCGCCGTACCCGGCCATGGATGTCTCCTGCGGAGCGCTTAGCGGTTAGCGGGGGTGGTGACGGAGGCGAAGCTGGTGGAAGGCGCGAGACCCGCCGCCTTCTTCTTGCCCTCGACCCACTTGTCGAAATCGGCCTTTGAAACAACGTTCACGGCGATCGGCATGTAAGCATGCGAATTGCCGCAGATCTGCGAGCACTGGCCGAAGTAGAGGCCTTCCTTCTCGACGTTGATCCAGCCTTCGTTGAGGCGGCCGGGAATCACCGTCTTCTTGATTCCGAAGCCCCATACGGTCCAGCCGTGCATGGTGTCGGCGCCGGTGCCGATGATGCGGATCGTCGTGTTGACCGGGATCACCATCTCCTCGTCGACCGCGAGCAGGCGCGGCTGGTTCGGCTTGGTCTTGGCGCGGTCGGCCTCGGCCAGGATGCGGCTGTCGATCGAGAAGTTGCCCTGGTCAGGATACTCGTACTGCCAGTACCACTGATGGCCGGTGACCTTGATCGTGAAGGCCGCGTCCTGCGCCTTGTCGCCGTAATAGAGCAGGCGGAAGGACGGGATCGCGATCACCACCAGGATCAGGATCGGGATGATCGTCCAGGCGATCTCGAGCACGGTGTTGTGCGTGACGACGCTGGGCACCGGATTGCGCGAGGCGTGGAAGCGGAAGACGACGTACAGCAGCAGCGCCAGCACGAAGACCGAGATCAGCGTGATGATGACCAGCAGCAGGTTATGCAGCCACTCCACCTTCTCCATCACCGGCGTGTAGGCGGGGCCAAAGCCCATCTGCCAGTCGTGCGGCTGGCCCACGACAGTCTGCGCGTGGGCGCCGGCGGCGAGCCCGAGGCCGAGCGCCAGCGTCAAAATTCCAAGAACACCCCAAACGCGCTTTCCGAGCATGCAATCGTCCCCTTCGCGGCTGGTCCCCGAGGGTTCCGTTCCGCAAAATCCTCCGCTTTTTCCAAGCGGTTAGTACCAGATATGGGAGTGCGTGGTAACGGGTTTTCGTCGTTCGTCGGTATGTGGCGGCCCGTCGCAGCACTCAGCGAAAAATGCTGAAAAGAGCGTCGCCGTAACCCGCTTGTCGCACGGTATCGGCAAAGGCCGGCGCGTCGGTCAATTGCCGGAACCGACCGTCCTCGTGGACAAAAATCGCCGTGCCGGCGCTGTCTTCCACAGACTGGACGCGAAACAGGCCGTCGCGCGAGCGTCCGAGCCGCATCGTCAGATCGGCCTCACGCACCAACAGCGCTGCCAGAGCGTCCGGCCGCAGGGCTGCGAACGTGCCGCGGCTGCCGCGCGCCAGGCGCTCGGCCAGCGCCGACGCGTCGGCGATCTGCAGCGAGTCGAGAACCAGCAGGTCGGGCTGCAGCCGCAGGCCCGCGGTCATCAGCGATGAATAAGAGACGCTGTCGGCCGGCTGCGCCACCAGCTCGACCTTGCTCGGCGAGGGCCAGCGGAACGCCCGATGACGCGCCAGCGTGACCACGCGCGACCCCGCCATGTCGCGCGCCACGGCGGCCAACAGTGCCGTCTTGCCCGAGCCCTCCGGTCCGACGATCAGCACGTTGAGGCGCACGCGAGCAGCCACGCGCAGGAGCGCGGCGATCCGGCGATCGAGCAGCTCCGACGCGATCAGACGATCAAGCGTTGCATTGCCGGGATCGCCGCGGCGCACCATCAGCACCGGCCCGGCCGGCGCCGCGGGCGGGAAGATCACCACCCCGCTGCCGCCATCGCGCAACTGGAATTCCACCACGCCGGTCGATCCCGGCCGCGCGAGGCGCTTGGCCGTCTCGAGCAGATGGGCGGCGCTGCGGAAGGTCTCAGGCGCGGGCCCACGTCCGCCGTCGCGCTCGACATGAACCGAGTCCGGTCCATCGACGAAGACGGCACGGATCGAGCGATCTGCCCACAGGCGGTCGATCGGGCCAAGGCCGCAGATCTCGCTCAAGGCCGTGCGCGCGAGACGGCGGCGGGCATCGTCTGCAAGCGCGCCCTCCTCGGCCTCCATCGCACCATCGATCGCCGCTTCGATGGCGTGCAGCGCGCGGTCGCGATCGATACGCATGCCTTCGCTTGCGCCGAGAAGCGGTGCGGCGATCTCGACCACCCGCAGTAGCAGGTGATCGAAGGACGCGGCCTCGCGTCCGACCAGATTGACGAGCGTCGACGGTGGCGGCGCCAACGCGGCTTCGCTGACGGCGGGAGCCGACGCGGGTGCGTCCTCACCGGCCCAAGCCGAGTCGGCCGCTTCTTCCTTGCCGGCAAACGACACGAGCTCGTCGGTCGTCGCTGCTGCCGCCTCTTCCGGCGGTGGCTCTTCAGTCGACGGGACGACCGGGACTTCCGCGGAGAGCGACACCGGTTGGCGCCGGTCGACCAGTTCGGTGGCCAAGGCCCGCAATTCGTAGCTGGTGAGCGTGATGCCGCGGGATCGGAAATAATTGTGCACGATCACGCCCACGCCATAGGCGATCTCGGCCGACGACCGGCCGCCGTCGAGCACGTCGCGGACCTGCCCGCCCATCTCGGGACCGAAGGCGAGCCATGTCTCCTGCATCTTCGGAAAGCGCGGGTCCTCGTCTTCGAACCCGAGAACCAGGTCGAGCGGGCGCAACACGGGCAGACCGCCTTCCGCTGCGGCACCCGACAAATCGAGCACGGAACTCAAAGGGGGGCCCTCAACCTAATAGGTCGATCCCCCGCCGCTCACGGCGGTCATGTAAAAATCCGCTTAAAAGTATTACTTCCCAAAATCGCGCGACCGGAACCCGGCAAATCAGCCGGACCCCATACCGGTCACGGAAATAGTCTAACCCGCTATGAAGGAAATGGCACGGCAAACCCTCTCAGCACGGTCCAATCCGCGCACCAAGTGCAAGATTTGAAGCGCTTGTGTTTCGAATCGTGCCCAGTAAGGTCCCGCGCCATGCGCTCAATCATCGCCTTCCTCTGCCTCACCGTCGTTCTGTCCCTGTCGGCCAGCGCCTTCGCCGCCGACAAGGAGAACACGCTCTATATCGATCTCAAGGACGGCCGCGTCGTCATCGAGATGCGTCCCGACCTGGCGCCCAAGCACGTGGCCCAGATCAAGAAACTGGCCCGCGCCGGCAAGTATGACGGCGTCGTCTTCCATCGCGTGATCGCGGGCTTCATGGCCCAGACCGGCGATCCCGACGGCACCGGCATGGGCGGCATGGGCGACACCCTGCCCGCCGAGTTCAGCAAGGAGCCGCATGTGCGCGGCACCGTGTCGATGGCGCGGACCAGCGATCCCAACTCGGCACGCAGCCAGTTCTTCATCTGCTTCGCCCCCACTCCCTCGCTCGATGGCCAGTACACCGTGTGGGGCAAGGTGGTGTCGGGCATGGAGTTCGTCGACAAGATCAAGAAGGGCGCGCCCGGCTCCGGAGCCGTTGCGCCGCCGCAGGACAAGATGATCAAGGTCCGCGTCGCAGCGGACGTGAAGGAGTAATCATGGATAAGGAAAACACGCTCTACATCGACCTCAAGGACGGCCGCGTCACGATCGAGATGCGCCCCGACCTCGCCCCCAAGCACGTCGCCCAGATCAAGAAGCTGGCGCGCGAAGGCAAGTACGACGGCGTCGTCTTCCATCGCGTTATCGACGGCTTCATGGCGCAGACCGGCGACCCGACGGGCACCGGGTCGGGCGGCATGGGCGAGCACCTCGATGCGGAGTTCAACAAGGAGCCGCATGGCCGCGGCACCGTCTCGATGGCCCGCACGTCCGATCCGAACAGCGCGCGCAGCCAGTTCTTCATCTGCTTCAAGGACTCCAACTTCCTCGACGGCCAATACACCGTGTGGGGCAAGGTGACGTCCGGCATGGAGCACGTCGACAAGATCAAGAAGGGCGCCGCGGGTTCGGGCGCCGTCTCCGGACCGGACAAGATGGTCAAGGTCCAGGTCGCGGCCGACGCGAAGGACTAGGCGGCAAACGAACGAAGCCGCAGATAAAGGGCCCCTCGTGCGAACGAGGGGCCCTCTTTAATTTGGCGCCTGCTCTACTTGTCCTTAGTGACCGTGTGGAAGGCCTTGGCAATCACCTGCCAGCGACCGTCGGTCTTCAGGAGCGTGAGATAGTCGGTGAAGTAGCGCGGCGGGATCTGGCACTCGACCTTGGCAAACGCGGTCTGCGGGCCCGAGAAGTCGATCGACACTATGCGGTCGCGCCGCTCGCTGCCGTTCTCCTTGGCCGACTTGCGGCTCTCGACCATCTTGAACCAGTCGGCGCGCGGCATGTCGGCGGCCTTGCCGTCGGCTCCGGCGCTGTAGAGATGCGAGGCCGGATGGAAGGCCTGGCCGAGCTTCTTGGTGTCGCCTTCGTACAGGCCGTCGAAATAGACCTGCAGCACCTTCTCGATTTCCGCGACGTCGGAACTCATGTCTCTTCTCCCTCTTCTTCTCAGATGGCCCCGGAGGGGCTGACCAGGATCTTGCCGTTGCGTCCGCCCTTGTCGGCGTGCGCGAGCGCGTCCTTTATCTTGTCGATCGGATAGACCGTGTCCACCGGTGCATGGAGCCTGCCCTCCTTCACCTGCTCGCCGAGATCGGCGTAGATGGCGCGGATCTTCTCAGGCGTACGCTTCGACAGGAAGCGGCCCAGCATGAAGCCGGTGAGCCTGACGCCGCGATAGATGAAGTTTGAGCGCCCGACCGAGGGATCCTCGCCGCTCATCGAGCCATAGTGCACGACGGTGCCGTCGGTCGCCACGCAATCGACAAGGCGCCCCGTGGCGGTGCCGCCGATCGCCTCGACGCCGAGCTTGATCGCCGCGTCGCCGGTCTCACGCGACACGCGCTGGGCGAGATCGTCGCCGTCGACGATCACCAGGTCGGCGCCGAGCTGCTTCAGTTCGGCCGCCAGCTCCGGGCGGCGCACGACGTTCACCGTGCGCAGGCCCCGCTGGTGCGCGAGCACGATCAGCAGACGGCCGACGGCGGAATTGGCGACGTTCTGGATCACCCAGTCACCGCCCTTGAGGTCGACGAAGTCCGACAGCATGAGCTGCGCCGTCGGCGGGTTGATCCGCACCATCGCGGCCTGCCTGAGGTCGATGCCGGCCGGCAGCGGGATGGCGTCGCCGCCCTTCACCTTGCGCTTCTGCGCCCAGTTCTCGCGCTGGAGGTTGATCACGAGATCGCCCACCTTGACGTGCTTCACGTTCGCGCCAACGTCGGTCACGCGACCGACGCACTCCGCGCCGGGCGTCGCGGGCAGCGGAGGCTTCAGGCGATAGCTTCCCTTGCAGAACCACATGTCCGCAGGATTGATCGGAAAGGCCAGGACGTCGAACACCACCTCATCTGCCGCCGGCGCGCCCACGTCGGGAACCTCGGCGCAGCGCGCCACATCCCAGGGTGTGCCGTACCTCTCTATCAGCACCTGTTTCATGGCGTCCTCCGAAGGGCATTTTTCATTGGCCCGTCGATTGCTTATATTGGGATTCGACAAGGGGTGGAATGCCGGATGGCGGCCAAGACATTCGACGAAATGCGCTCCGGCGCTGACGGCGCGATCCGCGCTCCCTATCAGGGCGTCGCACGCTGGCTCGACAGCACTTCCCCCGAGCGGCTGGCCTCGACGCGCCACGAGGTCGACCAGTTCTATCGCCGGCACGGCATCACCTTCGGCGCCTATGGTGCAGCCGAGGGCGCCGAGACCACCATTCCCTTCGACATCATCCCGAGGGTCATCGCCTTCGACGAATGGGAGTTCCTGCGCAACGGACTCGAGCAGCGGGTCCGCGCGCTCAATGCCTTCCTGGCCGACGCCTATGGCGAGCGCGAGATCTGCCGCGCCGGCGTGATTCCCGAGACGCAGCTGCTGATGAACGCCGAGTTCGTGTCGATGGCGCAGGGCCTTGGGCTACCGGGTGGCGTGCACGCCCACATCGCGGGCATCGACCTGGTGCGGGTCGGCGAAAAGGACTTCTACGTCCTCGAAGACAACGTGCGCACGCCATCGGGCGTGTCCTACGTCTTGGAGAACCGCGAAGTGATGATGCGGCTGGCACCCGAGCTCTTCTCGGCGATGCATGTGCTGCCCGTGGCCAACTATACCGAGGAACTGCTGGCGACCCTGCGCTCGGTCTCGTTCAGCGACAGCCAAGAGCCCAACGTCGTGCTGCTGACGCCCGGCCACTATAACAGCGCCTATTTCGAGCACGCCTTCCTGGCCGACGAGATGGGCATCGAGCTCGCCAAGGGCTCGGACCTGTTCGTCGACGAAGGCCGCGTCTTCATGCGCACGCCGCGCGGGCCGCAGAGGGTCGACGTGATCTACCGCCGCATCGACGATGCCTTCCTCGATCCGCTGGCGATGCGGCCGGACTCCTTCCTCGGCGTCGCGGGCCTGCTCGGCGCGGTGCGTGCCGGTCGCGTTAATATCGTGAACGCGCTTGGCAATGGCGTGGCCGACGACAAGTCGACCTACACCTTCGTGCCCGAGATGATCCGCTTCTATCTCGGCGAGACGCCGGTCCTTCAGAACGTGCCGACCTGGCGCTGCGACAGGGCCGACGACTACAAGTACGTGATGGAGCATCTGCCCGAGATCGTCGTGAAGGAAGTGCACGGCTCGGGCGGCAAGGGCATGCTGGTCGGCCCGACGTCGAGCAAGGCCGAGATCGAGGAGTTCTCGCTGCTCCTGAAGGCGCGTCCCGACAATTACATCGCCCAGCCGACGCTCGCGCTCTCGACCTGCCCGACCTTCGTGGCGCAGGGCGTGGCGCCGCGCCACGTCGATCTCCGCCCCTTCATCCTGTCGGGCCGCAACAAGATGATTACCGTCCCCGGCGGCCTCACGCGCGTGGCGCTGAAGGAAGGCTCGCTGGTCGTCAATTCGAGCCAGGGCGGCGGCACCAAGGATACCTGGGTGCTGGCGCCCGAGCAGCCGGCGGCCGGTTGATGCTCTCCAGCACCGCCAAGAACCTCTACTGGATGGGCCGCTACCTGCAGCGCGCCAAGACGACGGCGCGGCTGATCGAGGCGACGCAGCGCATGGCTCTGCAATCGAGCGGCAAGGAAGCCGAGGGTGTCGTGGCGATCTTCGGCATGGACGACGAGTTCCGCCAGCGCCAGAGCCAGGGCGGGCGCCTGTCCAACCTGATCGACTTCCTGGCGTTCGATGAGAACAATCCGTCGTCGATCGTGAGCTCGATCGGTTCGGCGCGGCGCAACGCCCGCGAAGAGCGCAACAACATCACCGTCGACGTGTGGGAGAGCATGAACGGGCTGTGGCTCGAGCTCACCGCCAAGCTGCGCGGCAATCGCGCCGGCCTCGACCGCGGCGCGTTGATCGAATCGGCGAAAAAGCAGGCGGTGATGATCTTTGGTGCAGCCCAAGTGACCCTGCTGCGGGACGAGGCCTACAACTTCTTCCAGATCGGCGCGTATCTCGAGCGCGGCGACAACACCGCCCGCATCCTCGACGTGAAGTTCCACGCGCTTCGGCCCGACGGCGACCCGCACACCGCGGACATGGACTACTTTGCCTGGTCGGAGCTGCTGGCCTGCATCGGCGCCGTGCGTACCTATCGCCGCATCTATCGCAGTTCGCTCGATCCCAAGAAGATCGCCGACCTGATGATGCTGCGCCGCGACGTGCCGCGCTCGGTCCATCACTGCCTCTGGATGGTCGACCTCGCCATGCGCGAGCTGGCCGACATCTACGGCACGCGCGGCGAAGCCGACCGGCTGGCGGGAGAGCTGCATGCCCGCCTGCGCTATGCCCGCATCGACCAGGTGTTCGACATGGGGCTGCACGAATTCCTCGGCGACCTGCGCACCGACGTCGCGGCGCTGAGCGACGAAATCGGCCGCCAGTTCCTGCTGGATTGAACCCATGCGCCTTTCCGTCCACCACATCACCCGCTTCGAGTTCGACCAGCCAAGCGGCCATTCGATCCACGATGTGCGGCTGACGCCCAAGCCCGCGACCGGCCAGCGCATCGTGTCGTGGCGCATCGACGGCCCGGGCAAGCGCTCGGAGTGGGTTGACGGGCACGGCAATTCAGTCACGACCTTCTCTGTCGCCTCCCCGCACGACGCCGTGGAGATCGCCATCGCCGGCCTCTATGAATTCAGCGGCGCCGACCAGTGGCTGCGCCCGAACGATGCGCCGACCCTTCCCGCGCCGTTCTGGCTGCGCAATTCGGTACTGACCAAACATGACGCGAGCTTCGATCCGCTGATCGCAGGCCTGGCCGAGCGCGCGGCCGAGCCGACCAAGCGCGTGGTGGCCCTGCACGAGTTGATGGACCGCGTGACCGCGCACATGACCTACAGGACCGGCGTCTCGACGGTCGACACGACGGCGGCCGAGGCGTTGGCGCGCGGTGCCGGCGTGGCGCAGGATACCGCCCACGTCTTCATCGCAGCCTGCCGTCGCCTCGGCGTACCCGCGCGCTATGTCAGCGGCTATTTGCGCAACGACGACGACCTGCATGTCGGCCGCACCAGCCACTCCTGGGCCGAGGCCTGGGTGCCGGGTCTCGACTGGGTGGGCTTCGATCCGGCCAACGGCATTTCGCCGCGTGGCGACAGCCTGCGGGTCGCGGTCGGCCTGGATTATCGCGACGCAGCCCCGGTGAGCGGCCGCCGGACGGGCTTCGGCGACGCCAAGATGAGCGTCGATGCGGAGATAAAGGTCGTCGGTTAGCGCTGCGGATTAGCGCCGGTACGGCACCCCCCGACGATAAATCGTTCCCTGTTGTCTTGCGGGATAACCCCTGCGGCCTTAGTTTCCGCGCCGCAACAAACCCGCCCAGGAGGCGTCTGTCGTTATGGCGTTCATTGCCGATCGTCTTGGCCGTATCAAACCCTCTCCCACGAATGCCGCCCAAGGCAAGTTCCTGGAGATGAAAGCGGCGGGCAAGGACGTCATCGGCCTCGCCGCCGGCGAGCCCGACATGCCGACGCCCGACCACATCAAGGAAGCCGCGATCGCGGCGATCCGCAACAACGAGACCAAGTACACCGCCGTCCCCGGCACGCCGGCGCTGCGCCAGGCGATCGTGGCCAAGATGAAGCGCGATCATGGCCTCGAGTACAAGCCGTCGCAGACCGTCGTCACCTCGGGTGGCAAGCAGATCATCTTCAACGCCATGCTCGCCACCCTGAACCCGGGCGACGAGGTCATCATCCCGGCGCCGTACTGGGTCTCGTATCCGGAGATGGTGATGTTCGGCGACGGCACGCCCGTCATCGTGAACTGCCAGGAAGAGACTGGCTTCAAGCTGACGCCGGAGGCGCTCGACAGGGCGATCACGCCCAAGACCAAGTGGCTGATCCTGAACTCGCCCAGCAACCCGACGGGTGCCGCCTACAGCTACGCCGACCTGCGCGGCCTGTGCGACGTGCTGCTGAAGCATCCGCACGTCCACATCCTGACCGACGACATGTACGAGAAGCTTGTCTATGACGACTTCAAGTTCGCGACGCCGGCCGAAGTCGAGCCGAAGCTCTACGACCGCACGCTCACCATGAACGGCGTGTCGAAGGCCTACAGCATGACCGGCTGGCGCATCGGCTACGCTGCCGGCCCGCAGAAGCTGATCGACGCCATGATCACCGTGCAGAGCCAGAGCACCTCGAACGCCAGCTCGATCAGCCAGGCGGCCTCGGTGGCGGCGCTCAACGGCCCGACCGACTTCATCCCGAAGAACGTCGCGATCTTCAAGCAACGCCGCGACCTCATCGTGTCGATGCTGAACCAGACCAAGGGCATCAAGTGCCCACGGCCCGAGGGCGCGTTCTACGTCTACCCGTCGGTCGCTGGCACGATCGGCAAGAAGACGCCGGACGGCAAGGTGATCAAGGACGACACCGACTTCGTGAACTACCTGCTCGAGTCCGAGGGCCTCTCGGTCGTGCAGGGCTCGGCCTTCGGCCAGGGCCCGGCGTTCCGCATTTCCTATGCGACCAACACCGAGCTGCTCGAGGAGGCAGGACGTCGCATCCAGCGCGCTTGCGCCGCGCTGACGTAAGCACCAAATCAACAGAGAAGCAGCGGCCGGCCCTGCGAGGGGCCGGCCGTTTTTATTTCGAGAGTGTACGCGTAATGGGTTCCCCGGCTGCCGTCGCCACCGTTCTGGAGTCCGAGGGACTTCCCCCGCCGCGTCGCTACTGGGTACTGGCCTGCGTCCTGTCCGGCGTAGCCCTGATGAGCCTCGACGGTGCGATCGCCAACATCGCACTTCCGGCGATCGCGCGCGACCTATCGGCAAGTAATGCGGCCACCGTCTGGGTCGTGAACATCTATCAGCTCGGGTCAGTGATCTGCCTGCTGCCGGCGGCCGCACTCGGCGAGATCCTCGGTGTGAAGCGCGTCTATGCTTTCGGCCTTGTCTTGTTCACCTTGTCCTCGCTCGCCTGCGCGCTCTCGCCCACGCTTCCTGCCCTGATTCTGGCGCGCTGCGTCCAGGGCATGGGTTGCGCCTGCATCGCCGCAATCGGCCCCGCCGTTGTGCGTGACATCTATCCGCGCCGCCTGATCGGCAGTGGGCTTGCCATGATCGCGCTTTGTGTCGCGGCGGGCGGCGCGCTCGGTCCGACCATCGCCTCGCTAATCCTCTCGGTGGCGGCCTGGCCGTGGCTGTTCCTGGTGAACGTGCCGATCGGCATCTTGGCGGTGCCGTTGTTCCTCTCCTTCGCCAACCCCGGACGGCCGCAGCCCCGCCCATTCGACTATGTCGCGACCCTGCTGAGCGCCGCGGCCCTCGGCCTGCTGCTGGTCGGCGTCGATACGCTCGGCAGCGGTGAACGCCTGCTGGCGATCGGCGAGATGGTGGCCGGCTTCGTCTGCGGCGCGGTGCTGGTCTGGCACCAAAGCGGGCGGTCCAATGCGATGCTGCCGCTCGACCTGCTCAAGATTCCGCTCATGTCGCTGTCGCTGGCGACCTCGACCTGCGCCTACACCGCGCAGATCCTGGCCTATGTCTCGCTGCCCTTCCTGTTCGAGACGGTGATGCACCGCTCGCAGACCGCGACCGGCTTTCTCGTGACGCCCTGGCCGGCGATGATCTTCATCGCCGCGCCGCTCGCCGGCCGGCTGGTTCGGCGCTATCCGGCCGCCTTGCTGAGCAGCGTTGGCCTCGCGATCCTCGCCACCGGGTTGCTCATGCTCGCGACTATGCCGGCCGAGCCCTCGGATCTGAACATCGCCTGGCGCATGGCGCTCTGCGGCATCGGCTTCGGCTTCTACCAGACGCCCAACAACGCCACCGTCATGACGGCCGGGCCCGTGTCACGCTCGGGCGCCGCGGGCGGCATGCTGGCCGTCGCCCGCACGCTCGGCTGGTGCTTGGGATCGGCGATGGTGACGCTGATCTTCGCATTGTCGAAGACCGGCGCCACCACCAAGTGCCTGGAACTCGCCTGCGTCTTCGCGGCCGCCGGCGCCATGGCCAGCGTCTCGCGCTTTTCCGTGCGTCGCCAGCTAGCCAGCTAGCCGACGTAGCGCGCAACGTCGTTCTTGTAGCGCAGATAGTCGCCGCCGAACTTCTGCTCGAGGTAACGCTCCTCGCGGCGGATCACGCCGACATGCATCACGACGACCAGCGGCACGAGCAGCACCGCCCCCCACCAGTCGTTCAGCGCGAGCGTGAAGCCCACGAACAACAGGTCGAAGCCGACATAAATCGGATTGCGCGTGTAGCGGAACGGGCCCGCCGTCACAACGGTGGTGCTCATCCGGCGCGGATCGACGTTTGTGCCGGCCGAGCGCATCGTCAGCACCGCCCACAGGCCGAGCGCAAGGGCCAGGACACCGAGCACGATGCCCGCATTGAGCGCCAGGCTCGCGCTGGCGAGGATCGGGGCAGGCCACGCCCACCGCAGGACGACTAGGACGATCAGCGCGCCGAGATAGAGGATCGGCGGGGGAACGATGACGCCGGGATTGTCACCGGCGCCGGCCGTCAATGCGGGCATGTTTGTCTCCTCGTTTCACAATGCACACCTACATCGTAAGTGGGAGATCCGGCGCCGGCCGCAAGCCGGTCCCTTCACGCTTTACACGCAATTTTTCTACGGGTTTTGGCGCAGCCGTGGACGAACGGCAAAATCACAAAATCATATGCCATTCATATATCGGCGCGACCGTTCTGCCCCTAACGTGCCGGCAGAATGCCAAGACACTCGCCGGCGTTTCGTCGATGACGGTTGGGTTCACGCTCTATGAAGTCGTGTCCGTGGCGCTGCTCGGACTGTTCACGACGAGTTCGGTCATGCTGGGAGCGGTGCTCGGCCTCTACATTCCCTTCCCCAAGAAGGTTCTGGCCGGCGTCCTGGCCTTCGCCGCCGGCTCGCTGATCGCCGCCCTGGCGATCGACCTCGGCCTCGAGGGCGCGTACGCCTTGATGCGGCATGGCGCGAACGTACGCACGGCCTGGGCCTTGATCGCCGCCGGCTTCGCCATAGGCGCCGTCGTCTACTACGTCTCCTCGCTCTTCCTCGAGCAAAAGGGCGCGGCGCTCCGCTATCCGTCGCGCTTCCTCGAGTACGCGCTCGACCGCAAGCGGCGCGCCGTCGACGAGAAACTCACCCTTTTGTCGAAGTGCGATCTGCTGCGCCACTTGGCAGCCGAGGATATCGAGCCGCTGCTCGACCGGGTTCGACAGCGCGCCTTCAAGGCCGGCGAAATCGTCTTCAGGACGGGGGATACGGGCGACGCGCTCTACATTGTCGCGCGCGGCGGCGTCGAGGTGCTGAACGACGGCGACGGGCGCACGCTCGCAGAGCTGGGAGACGGCCAGGCGTTCGGCGAAATGGCCCTGCTGAGCGGCGGCACCCGGACCGCCACCATTCGCGCCAAGACCGACGTCGATCTCCTCGCCATCGACAAGGGCGATTTCGACGGGCTGCTGGCGGACGACCCGTTCCTCGACGAACAGGTGCGCAAGCTCAGCCACGAGCGCGCCATTTCCAACCTGCGCATGGGAGGCATCAATCCCGCCCTATGGGCGCAGACGGCGCGCGAGAGCGTCGACAGGCTAAGCCGCAACGAGGAGCACGCGCTCCTGCAGGAGGCCAAACAGGGCAAAGGCGCCGGCCTTGCGATCGTGTTCGGCAACATTCTCGACACCATCCCGGGCTGCCTGGTGATTGGCGCCAAGTTCACGGGCTTCGAAAGTCTTTCGCTCACCCTGATCCTTGGCATGTTCCTGGGCGGCATTCCCGAGGCCGCGGCCAGCGCCACCATGCTGCGCAAGGCGGGTTATGCCGATCGCACGATCTTCCTCCTGTGGGCGAGTGTTCTCGTGGCGGGCGTCGTTGCCGCCACAGCAGGCAAGCTCCTCATCAGCGGCTCGGATTCTTCGGCGGCCGTGCTGGCCCAGGCGGTGGCCGGCGGCGCCATCCTGGCGTTGGTCACACATGCCATGATCCCCGAAGCGCTGCACAAGGGCGGCTCGGGAATCGTCCTGCCTGCCGTGGGCGGGTTCCTGTTTGCGCTCTATTTCGCGCTGATCGAGACAGTTGCGACGTAGCCTTCGACCGGTCATGCCCCACGCCTGTACATCGATCGCTGAAACGGCTTCAGCAGATGCCACCACTGGCGCACAACGAGGATTGCCCACGCAGCCTCGATCGCGCCGATCGGCCACACACCCTCGACGAACGCGTAGATCGACACCGACGCGGCGGCGGCGGCAACGCCGAGCATCAGCCAGTAGCCGCGGTTGTGAAGCGCATGGAAAACCAATACGACCGTCACGACCATCAGCAGCAGAAGCGTTTCCATCGTGATAAGATGTACTGCTCGATATTGGGATTCGATATGACCGCGTTCGCGTCCGCATAGGGTCTGCATATGAATTTCACCGACGGAACTTCACTCCCGCCGCCGCGTTTGCGCGATGTCATGCAGCCTTCTGATCATCCCAACGAACCCGGCCTGATCGCCGCGGGCGTCTACGCCGGCGGCCGGCGTGTCTCCGATATCTCGATCGGCGAAGCGGGCGCGTGGTCGAAGAAGCCGGGCCACGTCGTCTGGATCGGCTTGTTCGAGCCCTCCGAAGAGCTCCTGCAGCGCGTCCAGGCGCAGTTCGCTCTCCATCCGCTGGCAATCGAGGATGCGGGCAAGCCGCATCAGTATCCCAAGCTGGAGCGCTACGGCGACGGGCTGTTCATCGTGGCGCGCACGGCACAGATGATGGATGAGAAGATCATCTTCGGCGAGACGGACATCTTCGTCGGGCCGGGATACGTCGTGTCGGTCCGCCACGGCGCCTCGACGTCCTATGCGACGGTGCGCGAGAGGGCCGAGGCGTGCCCCACGGTCCTTTCGCGCGGTGAAGACTACATCCTCTACGCCATCCTCGATTTCATCGTCGACAACTACATGCCCGTCGTCGAGGCGGTGCAGCGCGAGGTCGATGCCCTGGAAGACGGCGTCGTGCACAAGACGCTTCGCGAGCCCGAAGTTGACCGCCTCTATATGCTGCGCCGCGAACTGCTGCGGCTGCGCAAGGCGGTGGTGCCGCTGGTCGATGTCTGTCAGCGGATCGAGCATGCCGATTCCCAGCTGATCGACCCGCAGATGCAGCCGCTGTTCCGCGACGTCAGCGACCATATCCGCCGCGTGCAGGAGGACATCGACTCGCTGCGCGAGGTGCTGGCCTTCGCCTTCGAGGCGAGCCTGATGGCGGGACAGGCCCAGCAGAACGCGATCACCCGCCAGCTCGCCGCCTGGGCCGCCATCCTGGCCGTCCCGACCGCGATCGCCGGCATCTACGGCATGAACTTCGAGCACATGCCCGAACTCAAATGGGCCTACGGCTACTATGTCGTGATCAGCGCCATCATCGGCATATGCGTGTGGCTCTACCTGCGCTTCCGCCACTACGGCTGGCTCTGATCCGGACGATTGAGCTTTCGTCGCCTAACTCGACGCCGCATGATCGGGCGAATGAGAAAGCCGACGATGCATCTGGCGCAATTCCTGTGTCACGGGCCGACCTATCACAGCGTCGCCATGTGGCGGCATCCGCGCACTGCCGCCGCGGGCTACGACTGGGCGCGGCCGGAGCTCTACCAGCACATCGCACGGACCTGCGAGCGTGGTCGCTTCGACATGGTCTTCTTCGCCGATCTCAACTACATCTCCGACACCTTCACCGGCTCAATGGCGCCGGCGCTGCGCAATGCCACGCAGGCGCCCGAGCACGATCCGATCCCGCTCGTGTCGTTCATGGCGGCCGTGACCGAGAAGATCGGTCTCGGCGCGACCTATTCCGTGAGCCACCAGCATCCGTTCCATGCCGCCCGCCTGTGGGCCACGCTCGATCACCTGACGCGCGGCCGCGCCGCCTGGAACGTCGTGACGTCGCTCAACCACAACCAGTCGGCCAATTACGGTGAGGAGTACAAGCCGACCGACGACCGCTACGATCGCGCACACGAGTTCATCCAGGTCTGCCGCAAGCTGTGGGATTCGTGGGACGAGGACGCCGTCGTGATGGACCGCGCCAACGGCGTCTTCGCCGATCCCGACAAGGTCCATCGCATCGAGCACGAGGGGGCGTGGTTCAAGTCGCGCGGGCCGCTCAACGTCGTGCGCTCGCCGCAGAACGGTCCGGCCATCCTGCAGGCCGGCACCTCGGGCAAGGGCCGCGACTTCGCCGCGCGCTATGCCGACGCGGTGTTCGCGATCCAGCCCAACCTCGCGGGCGCCAAGGCGCTGTACGACGACATCAAGAGCGGCGTGGTGAACGCCGGCCGGCCCGCCTCTGCCTGCAAGGTGCTGTGCGGCATGCAGCCGATCGTCGGCTCCTCGCGCGCCGAGGCCGAAGACAGGCAAGCCCAGCACAACAGCCTCGTGCCACTCGAAGGCGGACTTGCGATCCTTTCGGGCCATCTCGACTTCGATCTCTCGACCCTGCCGCTCGACACGATCATGGCGCATCGCACCGAGCCCAAGCTGCAGCGCATGCAGACGCGCTATCGCTCCCTGACCGGCGAGCTGCTGACCTTGCGGCAGGTGGCGCAGAATCACGGCCAGAGCGTCGGCCTGCCGCAGATGGTGGGCACTGCCGCCGACATCGCCGACCAGATGGAAGCCTATTTCGACGCCGTCGGCGGCGACGGCTTCATGCTCTCGGCGATCTACTCACCGGGTGCGATCGAGGAATTCGTCGATCTCGTGGTCCCCGAATTGCAGCGCCGCGGTCGCTTTCGCCGTGAGTACAGCGGAACAACCCAGCGCGATCATTTGAACCAGGATGACTGACAGCAATCGGGCTGCAGAAATCTCCTCCACAAGTCGCCGCCTCGCTCGTTGACTCGTCCCGGGCAGAGTGAAAGCATTTCCATCGACATAACGCTTCGCTCTCCGACCGGCGGCAGAGTACGAGTGCGGCCATCGTCCGGAGTTCTACGCGCTTCGTTTCGCGGCAGACGGAGGACGTTGTCATGGCAGACCTGAAGACGGAGACCATCACCGGCGGCAGACCAGGCGGCGGCGCGCATCGCGTGGTGGCGCTGTGCGGGCCGTACCTTTCCGGCAAGACGTCGCTCCTCGAGAGCCTTCTCTACGCCACCGGCGCCATCGGCCGGCGCGGCTCGACGCGCGCGGGCACCTCGGTCGGCGACAGCGCCGTCGAAGCGCGCCGGCGCAGCATGGGCACCGAACTCAACATCGCCTCCGTCGACTATCTCGGCGACCCCTGGACCTTCATCGACGCCCCCGGTTCGATCGAGTTCCAGCACGACGCCTTCGCGGCGCTGTCGGTATGCGACACGGCCGTCGTGGTGTGCGAGCCCTCGCCCGAGCGCGTGGTCGCGCTGGCGCCGCTGTTGAAATACATCGAGGACCACCACATCCCCCATCTCTTCTTCATCAACAAGATCGACTCGGCCGAAGCACGTGTGCGCGATATGCTGGCGGCGCTGCAGACCGTGTCGACGCGCAAGCTGGTGCTGCGCCAGGTGCCGATCCGCCGGCCAACCAGCGACGGCGGCGAAGAATGCATCGGCTACGTCGATCTCGTGAGCGAGCGCGCCTATCGCTACAAGTCAAGCGGTGCGTCGGACCTGATCGAGATGCCCGCCGAAGTGCTGCCGCGGGGGTCCGAGGCGCGGCGCGAGATGCTGGAGACCCTGTCGGAGTTCGACGACACGCTGCTCGAGCAGTTGATCGAGGACGTGGCGCCGGAGAAGTCCCTGATCTATCGCGACCTGCACGACGAGTTCGGCGCCGACCTGATCGCGCCGGTGCTGCTGGGCGCGGGCGACCGCGAGAACGGCGTGCGGCGACTGCTGAAGGCGCTGCGCCACGATGCGCCCGCAGTCTCCGTCACGGCCAAGCGTCGCGACCTGCCGTCGAACGGCGTCGCGATGGCGGAGTGCTTCAAGGTCCTGCACCAGGCCCATGCCGGCAAGCTCTCGCTCTGCCGCGTCTGGTCGGGCGCGGTGAGCGAAGGCCAGAGCGTCGGCGGCCAGCGCATCGGCGGCCTCTTCCGGCCGTTTGGCCAGCGCCTCGACAAGCTGAGCGAGGCCAAGGCGGGCGAGGTCGTGGCCTTCGCCAAGATCGACCCGCTGTCATCGGGCCAGTCCCTCACCGGCTCGGGCATCAAGCCGGTGCCCGACGCGGGCAAGAGCGACGCGCCGGTGTTCGCACTCTCGCTCAAGGCCAAGAATCGCAACGACGAGGTCAAGCTCTCGGGCGCCCTGCAGAAGATCGTCGAGGAGGATCCGTCGCTCTCCTTCGAGGCGCGCGCGGAGACGCACGAGCTGCTGCTCAAGGGCCAGGGCGAGATGCACCTCAAGGTCGCGGTCGACAAGCTCGCCGGCCGCTACAACGTCGCCGTCGATACAGAGATGCCGAAGATCGCCTATCGCGAGACGATCCAGGCCGGCGCCACCCAGCACGCGCGCTACAAGCGCCAGACGGGCGGACACGGCCAGTTCGCCGACATCAAGATCGAGATCAAGCCGCTGCCGCGCGGCTCGGGCTTCCGCTTCGTCGACAGGATCGTGGGCGGAGTCGTGCCGCGCAACTTCATCCCGGCAGTCGAGGAAGGGCTGATCGACTATCTGAAGGAAGGCCCGCTCGGCCAGGCCGTCGTCGACCTCGAGGTGGCGCTGGTCGACGGCCAGTATCACGCCGTCGACAGTTCGGAGATGTCGTTCAAGATGGCCGCGCGCATCGCCATGAGCGAGGCGATGCCCAAGTGCAAGCCGGTGCTGCTCGAGCCGATCGTAAGGGTCACCGTGGCGGCGCCGAGCGAGTCGACGTCGCGCATCCAGCGCCTGATCTCGGGCCGGCGCGGCCAGTTGCTCGGCTACGACGCGCGCGCCGGCTGGAACGGTTGGGACGAGGTCTCCGCGCTGATGCCGGAGTCGGAGGTCGCCGACATGATCGTCGAGATCCGCTCGGTCACCCAGGGCGTCGGCACCTATCGCACCAGGTTCGACCACCTCCGGGAACTCGTCGGCCGTACCGCCGAGAGGATCGTCGAGGAAACGAAGAAGCGTGCGGCGGCTTAAGCGTCGTCTTTTCGCCGAAATCCCTACGGATCACTCAAGGGCGCGTGAATGCCCTTGGGTGATTTGTCACGCCCCCACACAAGACGGTGAGGCCATCTATCGGCCGGATGACGGCTGGCCCATACTCCTTCCATGTTGAACAGGCGTTCCCTGACAATCGGCGGCCTGGCGATGGCCGCCGCTTCGTCCCTCCCCCGCGTCGCGGCAGCCACCGGGCGTCCGATGCTGGTGTTCGTCGGCCACGAACTTTGAGGCGGCTGCAAGATCTGGCGTGCCCAGTCTGAACCGCTCCTTCTGAAGTCCGAGGCCTACAAGAAGCTCGACTACCGGGTTGTCCACCCGAAGGACGCGCCGTTCATCCTCATGGAGGAGAACTGGCCGGCTGACGCACGGTGGGTGTTGACCGAGTTCCAGATGAGCGACGAAGGGGCCCAGCGCGGCTACTGGACACCGCGTTTCATCCTGGCGCAGGACGACAAGATCCTCCTCACGGTCACCGGCAACGACGGCTGGAAGGCCAAGATGTGGCCCAAGATACTGGAAGTGACCGGAACCGCGGCCTAGAGTCCCCGTTAGCGCTGGGGAGGCACTTCATGGCCAACAACTTTTTCCGTCGCCAACTCGGCATCTACGCCGCCGTCCATCGTGACGCGCGCAACAAGGCGACGCACTTCATCGGCATCCCGGTGATCGTGTTCTCCGTTCTGCTTGCGGCGACACAGTACCAATTCGATGCCGCCGGCCATCGCACATCGGCCGCGGCCGTGCTTGCGATCGTGGCCGTGCTCGGCTGGATGGTGCTCGATCTCGGCGTCGGCCTGGCCATGGCCGTGATCATGCTGGTGATGTGGTACGCCGCCGAAGCACTCGCCGGCGCCCTCGGCCCCAGCGCCGTATGGACCGGCTTCGCCGCCCTCTTCATCTTCGGCTGGGCGCTGCAGTTCCTCGGCCATCATTTCGAGGGCAAGCGGCCGGCCTTGATGGACAACCTGTTCCAGGCCTTCATCGGGCCGATGTTCCTGGTCGCCGAAATCATGGTTGTGAACGGTTATCGCCGCGATCTCGCCAACTCCGTGGCTCAAGGCGATGTCACGACCCTTTGACCAGGGGTGAATTGCCGCCCCGACCCATCTGTTGCATGTCTTGCGACGTAAGAGGCCGAGGCTGACAGGAGACCGACCATGCTGATCAAGCGTACCCGCGGCTGGGAACTGCCGGAACGGCAAGCCACGTCCGAGGGCGCCTATCTTAATCGTCGCACCCTGGTGAAGGCGATGGGACTGGGTACCATCTCGGGCGCCATTGCCGCAGGCGTGCCAGGCTTTGCCCTCGCCCAAGACGATCCCTCGGCCAAGCTCTATCCCGCCAAGAAGAACGACGCCTTCGGTTCGCCGAGCCCGGTAACGGCCGAGAAACTGTCGACGACTTACAACAACTTTTACGAATTCGCCGACGACAAGAACATCTGGCGCGCGGCGCAGAAGCTGCCGGTGCGGCCGTGGACCATCAAGGTCTCCGGCATGGTCGAGAAGCCGTTCGAGATCGACATCGACAGCCTGCTCGCCAAGATGCCGCTCGAGGAGCGCGTCTATCGCCACCGCTGCGTCGAGACCTGGTCGATGATCGTGCCGTGGAGCGGCTTTGCGATGAAGTCGCTGGTCGAGTTCTGCAAGCCCGCCAGCGGCGCCAAGTACGTCGTCATGCAGACCTTGAGCAATCCCGCCGTCATGCCGGGCCAGAAGGACTTCGTCTATCCGTGGCCGTACACGGAGGGCTTGGCCATGGATGAGGCGATGCACGATCTCTGCTTCGTGGCGACCGGCCTCTACGGCAAGCCGATCCACAAGCAAAACGGGGCGCCGATCCGCCTCGTGTCGCCCTGGAAATACGGCTTCAAGAACGTGAAGTCGATCGTCAGCATCGCCTTCAGCGACAAGCGTCCGGTGTCGTTCTGGGAGAAGCTGAATTCCGACGAGTACGGCTTCTGGGCCAACGTGAACCCGCAGGTGCCGCACCCGCGCTGGAGCCAGGCGACCGAAAAGCCGCTCGGCAGTAGCGAGCGCGTGCCGACCCAGCTCTATAACGGCTACGCCGAGTTCGTTTCGAGCCTCTACGAAGGCCGCAAGGCGGAAAAGCTCTTCATGTAGGCTGCGGCCAGCCTCCTTTGCGTCGGCACGTTGTCCCGGTAAAACAGGACAACTGCTTGGGAGGTAAAGTGAAAATCAACCGTCGCGCCGCAATTGCCGGCGCCGCTGCCCTGTCGGTCGCGCCCGCCGTGCGCGCCGACGACTTTCCCAGCAAGCCGATCAAGATCGTCGTGCCCTTCGCGCCGGGCAGCGCGACCGACATCGCCTCGCGCGGGCTGGCCGCCAAGCTGCAGGAGATCCTAAAACAGCCGGTGCTGGTCGACGACAAGCCCGGCGCCTCGGGCCAGCTCGGCGCTCAGATCACCGCGACCGCGCCGCCCGACGGCTACACGCTGATGATGGGCACCAACAGCACCAACGCCGCCAATGGCGCGCTGTTCAAGAAGCTCTCCTACGATCCCGAAAAGGATTTCGCGCCGATCATCCGCTGCGTGCTGGGCGTCAACGTGCTGGTGGTCAACAACGACCTGCCGATCAAGACGGTGGCCGAGCTGATCGACTATGCCAAGAAGAACCCTGGCAAGCTCAACTACTCCGAGGCCAGTTCCTCGCAGCGCCTGTCGGGCGAAATGTTCAACCAGCTCGCCGGCGTGAAGATCGAGCGCGTGCCCTACAAGTCAAGCCCGCAGGCGCTGGGCGACGTGAACTCGGGGCAGGTGCAGCTGATGTTTCCCGACCTGCCGCAGGGCCTGACCCAGATCGAGGCTGGACGCGTGCGCGGTTTGGCCGTCACGGGCCCCAAGCGCACGACGGTGGTCGACCTGCCAGCGATCGCCGAGACCGTGCCGGGCTATTCGCTCGTCTTCTGGCAGGCGATCTTCGCGCCGGCCGGCACGCCCAAGGCCATACAACAGAAGCTCTACGACGCCATTGCCGAGGCGCTCAAGGATCCCGCGACCGCCAAGGCGATGACGCAGGGCCGCACCGAGATCTCCGTCCTCGGCCTCGACGAGTTCGCCAAGTACGTCAAGGAAGAGACCGTCTGGTGGACCAAGGCGGTCAAGGACGCAGGCATCGAACCGGAGTGAATGCGCCATGAGCAAAGTCATCATCGAGAAGAACGGCCCGGTCAAAACCGTGTGGATGAACCGGCCGGAGAAGCGCAACGCGCTCGATTCGGAACTGCTTGGCAACATGATCGAGGCGCTGCAGGCGCCGGTTGCCGCCGAGGATCGCGTGGTCGTGATCCGTGGCAAAGGCGACGTGTTCTGCGCCGGTCTCGACATGGCCGAGCGCAGCAAGACCGCGGGCGCGGGCAAGGCGAGCGGCATCGAGATCATGCTGCGCGCCATCGAGCTCTGCCCGGTGCCCGTCGTTGCCATCGTGCACGGCGATGCGATCGCGGGCGGCAACGAGCTGGCGCTGCATTGCGATCTCGTGGTGGCGAGCCAGAAGGCACGCTTCGGCATGTCGTTGGCGCAAGTGGGACTCGCGCCCAACTGGTTCCTCGGCAAGAAGCTGATGGAAGTGCTGGGGCCGGTGACGACGCGCGAGATGCTGCTGCTGGGCGATCCCCTGCCCTCGACCAAGCTCCATGCGCTCGGCCTGATCGCGCGTTGCGTGCCGGCCGACCAGCTCGAGGCCGAGGCCGAGAAGGTGATCGGGCGCCTTGCCGCCAACGCGCCGCTGTCGCTCAAGGCGATGAAGGCGCTGACCGTGCGCCAGCTCGAGATCCGCGATCACCTCAAGCACGACGATGTCGATGCACTCGTGGTGGCGGCGATGCAGAGCACGGACGCACAGGAAGGCATGAAGGCGCGCCTCGAGAAGCGCACCGCCAAGTTCACCGGCAAATAGATGTCGGTCCGCCTTCGCCTCGACAAGCCCTGGAAGCCGTTGACGGCCGAAGAGGCGCAGCGCCTGCCCGGCCAGCTCGGCGTATACCAGATCGCCGATTCCGGCGGCACGGTGCTCTTCATCGGAGAGGCCGGTGCCCGCTCGCCCTTTGGCCTGCGCTCGGAACTGCAGCGCCAACTCGCGGAGCGCGGCGCCGGCTGCCAGTTCCGCGTCGAGGTGAATCAACAATACCGCTCGCGCTGGTTCGAGCTGCTGATGGTGCACAAGCACGATCACGGCAGCCTGCCGCCCGACAACGCCAAGAACCCGCCGCCCGTCCTGGGCCGTCTCAGTCCCGCTTAAGGAACAGCACCATGGATTTCGAGCCGAGCGAAGAACAGCAGATGCTGATCGACCAGGTCCGTCGCTATGTGCGGGAGGAGATCATCCCGCTGGAGGCCAAGCTCGATCCGGACGCCTCTGAGCTGGACCCTGCCGATCACGCGCGGCTGGTCGAGAAGACCAAGGCGATGGGACTGTTCGGCATCGACATCCCCAAGGAGTACGGCGGCCCGGACATCGACCTGGTGACGCGGGTGCTGCTGGCGATCGAGATGGCGCAGCATCGCGCCGGGCTCTACGTCCCCTGCTACGGCACGTTTGGCGGTGCGGGCCTGGCACAAATCTTTGAGGCCAACGACGACCAGAAGGAGCGCTACCTCTATCCCACGCTGCGCGGCGAGAAGAAGGCGTTCTTTGGCCTCACCGAGCCATCGGGCGGCAGCGATCCCGCGCGCGCGATCCAGACGAGGGCCGAGCGCAAGGACAACGGCTGGGTGCTGAACGGCGCCAAGATCTTCATCTCCAACGCCGACAGAGCGCAGTACGGCATCGTGTTTGCCCGCACCGACGCGAGCAAGGGCCGCGCCGGCATCACCTGCTTCATCATCGATTCCGACACGCCGGGTTTCCACGTGCGCCGCGTGGTGCACACGCTGCGCTCTTCGCACTATGCCACCGAGCTTGAGTTCAAGGACTGCTGGGTGTCCGACCATCAGGTGCTGGGGGAGGTGAACAAGGGCTTTGCCGTCGCCAACGATCGCCTGACGCGCCAGCGCATCCCCTATGCCGCGGGCTGCATCGGCGTGGCCATCGCCGCGCACGAGATGGCGATCGAGTGGTGCAAGATGCGCTCCACCTTCGGCGAGAAGCTCGCCAACCGCCAGGCCGTGCAATGGATGCTGGTCGATAACGAGATCGACATCCGCACCGCCAAGCACTTCACCCTCGAGGCGGCCGAAAAGGCGCGCCGCGGCCTGCCGTTCCGCATTGAGGCCTCGATTGCCAAGCTGACGGCCTCGGAGGGCGGCGGCCGCGTCGTCGATCGCTCGATGCAGATCCACGGCGGCATGGGCATGACCAAGGATCTTCCGCTGGAGCGCTGGTATCGGGAGATGCGCATCCGCCGCGTCGGCGAGGGCCCGAGCGAGGTCCAGCGCATGGTGATCGCGCGCGAGATTTTGGGCAGTAACCTCAGATGAGCCGAAAGCCGCTGGAGGGCATCAAGGTCGTCGAGTTCGGCCAGAACCTCGCCGGCCCCTACGCCGGCCAGATCCTGGCCTTCCTTGGTGCCGACGTGGTGAAGGTCGAGCGGCCCGAGGGAGACGACGCCCGCAAATGGGGACCGCCGTTCGTCGAGGGCGATGGCACCGGCTTCATCGCGCTCAATCGCGGCAAGAAGTCGATCACCTGCGATCTCGCGGACAAGCCCCAGCGCGAGGCGCTGATCGAACGCATCGGTGCAGCCGACATCTTCGTGCACAATCTGCGCGCCAACGTGCCGGCCAAGTTCGGCATCGACGGGCCCGCGCTCACGAAGCGCTTTCCGAAGCTGATCTACGCCGATTTAGGCGCTTTCGGTCACGAAGGCCCGTGGAAGGAACGGCCGGGCTACGAGCCGATCATCCAGGCGGTGGCTGGCCTCATCTCGTTGAACGGCGATCCGTCCGGCCCTGAGTCGCGGGTCGGCGTGTCTATCATCGACCTGTCTACCGGTATGTGGACGGCGATCGGCATCCTGGCGGCCTTGGCCAAGCGCACCGCGACCGGCGAAGGCAGCCTCGTCAACACCTCGCTGTTCGAGAGCGGTCTGATGTGGGCCTCGAACCACATCGCGCAATATTCGGTGACCGGCAAGATGCCGCCACGCCAGGGCACTGGCCATCCCACGCTCACGCCCTACCAGGCGTTCGAGTGCTCGGACGGACCCTTGATGATCTGCCCGGGCAACGACCGGCTATGGCGCAAGTTCGCCGAGGTGCTGGGCCATCCCGAATGGCCCGACGAGGCGCGCTTCAAGACCAACGTCGACCGCTTTCAGCGCCGCGAGATGCTTTTGGGTATGATCGCCGAGATCATGGGCAAGCAAAGCCGCGCCCACTGGTCGGCCAGGCTGGACGCACTGGGCGTGCCCAACGGGCCGCTCAACTCGGTGCCGCAGGTGCTGGAACTGGCGCAGACCGCGGCGCTCGGCATGTTCACCCAGCCCTACTCCGGCTCGCCGGCGCTGTTCCACGGCCTGCCGCTCAGCATCGACGGCGAGCGGCAGGGCGGCGAGGAGAAAGCGCCGAAGATCGGCGAACACAACGGTCAATCTTGAGCGGCGGGGCATGACCCGCTTTCTCCTGCCCGTCGTCTGGATCGCCTGGGGACTGGCTTATCCGCTGATGAGCTGGTCGCTGCAGGCGGCCGATCTCTTCTCCACCCGCCTGATCATCCTGCCGCTGTCGGGACTGATCCTGCTCGGCGTGGGGGTCGTGCGTGGCGCTTCAGTGCTGCCCACGCCGTCGATGTGGGGGCCGCTCGCCCTCACCGGCCTGTTCAACATGGGGCTGTTCCAGATCTTCCTGATCTCCGGCATCGCCCTGCTGGGTCCGAGCCGCACGCCGATCATCATCTACACCATGCCCGCCTGGTCCTCGCTGTTCGCGGTGTTCCTGCTGAAAGAGCGCATTTCGCTCAGGGTCGCGTTGTCGCTTATGCTGAGCCTGATAGCCGTAGCGCTCATCATCAGTCAGGAGACGGCGGTGCGAAAAGCACCTGTCGGCACCTTGCTGACCTTGCTCGCCGCCATCTCCTTCGGTATCGGCACGGTGCTCACCAAACGCTACTCGCTCAGAGGCGATCCGGCGATCAATGCGGGTTGGCAGCTTCTGCTGGGCACCTTGCCCGTGCTCGCGGTCTGGCTGGTCTGGCTGCCACACGCCTACTTCCGGCCCGAAGAGACGCGCGGCCTTCTGGCGCTCGCATTCCTGATCCTGGTCTCCAACGCGCTCGCCTACTTCTGCTGGTTCCGCATCATCCAGCTGATGCCTGCCTCCGTCGCGTCGCTCACGACGCTGGTCGTACCCTGCGTCGGCTTTGGCTCCAGCGTCCTGCTGATCGGCGGCGAGATATCGTGGCTCGACATCACGGCGCTCGGCCTGATCGTCGCCGCCGTGGCGCTGGTGCTGTCGCGCCCTCAGGTCGCGAAGGACAGGCAGTAGTCGCGCACCTGCTCGAGCGGGATGCGCGCGTGGCTTTGCACGATGATGAACTTGCCGCGCGGATCGCTGCCCGCCGGCAGCTTCGCCAACCGCTCGAAGTCGGTCGCCGCCCACACGGAGGAATGCTCGGAGAAGAGCTGCGTGTCGTGGAAGTAACAGGGATCCCAGTGGATGTGATAGTCGAACAGGTTGCCGCGCCGTTCGCCTACGCTGGTGTAGAGCGAGTATTCCGTCCACGGGATCGCGCCGATCTTGCGCAGCACGCGGAACGACAAGGCGGTCATCGGATCGATCCAGCCGACGCGGAAGAACTCAAGCGCCTGGCGTGCGAGATCGCCATGCAGGATGTTGGGCGTCACCGACAGGCCGTGCGTCGTGGGATCGTAGGGCACGCCGGTCAGCTCTGCCGCCTGCTGCCACCAGTCGTGATGGCGCTTGGGTTCCCAACGCGACAGCGCGCGGCCTTCGTGCACGAAGGTGCGCGAATCGAAGTCGCCGACGCAGCAGACGTCGGAATCGAGGGTGAGGAACCCGCCGAAGCCCAATTGCGCGGGCACTTCCAGCTTCACCATTTGCTGGCGGTACCAGCCGGTCATCATCCAGAAGCGGCTGAGCGGGGAGAAGAAGTCGCTTTCGGCGCGAACCGAGACCTCGATTCGGGGAAAGCTTGGCAGGCCGGAGCGCAGGAGCTGGACGTTGTTCCGGGGCGCCACGATCAGGAGCTGAAAGGGCTTGGAATCGCGCCAGTGCTTGGCCAGCGACTCGATCAGGAGGCCCGCCCGCTCGAGATCACCGCGGCGCTTCAGGTTGCGCAACGCGATGGGCAGGATTGCTTGGCGAACCTCGGAAAACATTTGGAGTTATTTAGTGTGAAAACAGCGAATTGACAGCCTGCATTCCGTCTCACCTGCCCCCAAAAAAAACGCCGGGCCCAAAGGCCCGGCGAGTCAAACAGGGAGGCTTCACGTCTGGGAGACGTGGGATCGAAAGGATCCCGAGTTCCAGCAGGGGCGACGTACACCGCCCGTGTCAGAGACCTGCCATCAAACTACGCTGCGCGCGCTGTAATGTTAGGTCCGAAGATTCGGACGCTGGCATGCGGTGCACGCATGTCTTTCAGGCTCTATGCAATACTAAAGCTCGGGGCGACTAGAACCTTGTATCGGCCACCTTGCGCAGCAGGAAATCGCGGAACACCGCGATGCGCTTGGAATGGCGCAATTCCTCGGGATAGGTGAAATATACATCGGTCGTACGGACATTGAGGTCCGGCAGCAGGATCTCGAGCTTGGTCGATTCGCGCGCCAGGTAATCGGGCAGCGAGGCGATGCCGAGACCGGACTCGACGGCGCGGAAGATGCCGTAGGTGTTGTTGACCCGCAGCACGACCAGCCGGTTGGCGCTGTCGGTGCTGCCCTCGCGCAGCAGCCAGTTCACGTCCTGCACCGGCGCGCGCGCGTCTTCGCCGAAGATGATCATGCGGTGCTGGTCGAGTTCCTCGACCGTCTTGGGCTTGCCGTACTTCTGCACATAGCTGTGCGAGGCATAGACGTGGCTGCGCACCGTCAGCAGGTGGCGCTGCACCAGGCCGGGCTGGCGCGGCATGACCATGCGGATGGCGACGTCGGCCTCGCGCATGCCGAGATCGAGCTCGTTGTCCGACAGCACCAGGCTGACGTCGATCTCGGGGTACATGGCGATGAATTCGTGCATCTGCGCGGTGAGCCAGGTCGAGCCGAAGCCGACCGTCGCGTGGATCTTGAGCCGGCCGGCGGGCTTGTCCTGGTTGGCGCGCAGCAGCGCCTCGGCGGTGTTGACCTTGGCCGCCATGTCGCGCGCGGTGCGATAGAGCAGCTCGCCCTGTTCGGTCAGGATCAGGCCGCGCGCATGGCGATGGAACAGCATGACGCCGAGCTGCTCCTCGAGCGCGCCGATCTGGCGCGATATAGCCGACTGGCTGAGCTTCAGCCCCTCGCCTGCATGGGTGAAACTGCCCGCATCCGCCACCGCCTGGAAGATGCGCAGCTTGTCCCAGTCCATGCCCTCGCCGCGTTCGCCGGTCATTCGGCGGCCTGCGCGACACGGGTCTCGAGGATCGCCAGCCACTTCTCGGCCTCGAGGGCGGCCATGCAGCCGGTGCCCGCCGCCGTCACGGCCTGGCGGAACACCTTGTCCTGCACGTCTCCGGCGGCATAGACGCCTTCGATGTCGGTCGCGGTCGAATCGGGCCGCGTCAGCAGATAGCCCTCGCCGTCCATCGCGAGCTTGCCCTTGAACAGCTCGGTGTTGGGCGAATGGCCGATGGCGATGAACACTCCGTCGGTCGGGAGGTTCTGCTCCACGCCCGTCTTCACGTTCTTCAGGCGCACGCCGGTCACCAGCGGCGCCGGCTTGAGCTCGCCGGTGATCTCCTGCACGGCGTGATCCCACAGGACGGTAACCTTGGGGTTCTTGAACAGGCGATCCTGCAGGATCTTCTCCGCGCGGAAGCTGTCGCGGCGATGCACCAGCGTCACCTTCGACGCGTGGTGCGTGAGATAGAGCGCTTCCTCGACCGCGGTGTTGCCGCCGCCCACGACCACGACCTCCTTGTTGCGGAAGAAGAAGCCGTCGCAGGTGGCGCAGGCCGACACTCCGCCTCCGCGGAAGCTCTCTTCCGTGGGCAGCCCCAGCCATTTCGCCGTAGCACCCGTGGAAATGATCAGCGCGTCCGATTCATACCGGTCGCCCGAGTCGCCGATGCAGACGAACGGCCGGCGATCGAGATGGACCTCGACGATTGTGTCGAAGAACAGCTGGGTGCCGACATGCTCGGCCTGCTTCTGCATCTGTTCCATCAGCCACGGGCCCTGGATCACGTCGGCGAAGCCGGGATAGTTCTCGACATCCGTGGTGATGGTGAGCTGGCCGCCCGGCTGGATGCCCTGTACGAGCATCGGCTTGAGGCTTGCGCGGGCGGCATAGATCGCCGCCGTATAGCCGGCCGGCCCGGATCCCAGAATCAGCACCTTGCTACGATGTGTTGCTGCCATGACCTACTCGCATCCCACTTGCCGCATATCTCCCATCATATATGCAAAGCTGCGGTGTATTGCACGGCTGATCTGTGAATCCCGCGTAATTGTTCACGACCCCCGGTCAAGTTCTCGCAACTTTATTGCGCGGATGGCATGATTCTGGCATAGACCGCGACCAATGGAGGAAACCTGAATGGCTCGCGCAAAGCTCGATCGAATCGACCGGCGCATTCTTAGCGATCTTCAATCGAACGGCCGGATGACCAACGTCGAGTTGGCCGAACGCGCCGGCATCTCCGCCCCGCCCTGCCTGCGCCGCGTGCGTGCGCTGGAACGGGCCGGCATCATCAAGGGCTACCACGCCGACCTGAGCCCCGAGGCGCTGGGCTACAGCGTGTCGGTGTTCGCGCTGGTCGGACTCAACAGCCAGGCCGAAGCCGATCTCAAGTCGTTCGAAGAGCTGATCGCCAACTGGGCCGAGGTGCGCGAGTGCCACATGCTGGCCGGCGAGGCCGACTTCCTGCTGAAGATCGTGGCCGAGACCTGGGACGAATATCAGAAGTTCCTGACCACCCGCCTCACCTCGGCGCCCAATGTCAGCCACGTGAAGTCGATGATGGTCTTCCGCACCGCCAAGGCAACGCCGGGCGTGCCGATCTCGACAGACTAGGCGCTCATCAGACTCTCGACCTTGATCGGCAAAGTGCGGCAGCGAATGCCCGTCGCATGGAAGACGGCGTTGGCGACGGCGGCGTTCACGCCGGTATTGCCGAGCTCGCCCACGCCCTTGATGCCGAGCGGATTCACGAAGCTGTCCTGCTCGGGCACCAGGATTGTCTCGACCAAGCCGATATCGGCATTCACCGGCATGTAGTATTCGGCGAGGTCGTTGTTCACGTAGCATGCCGTGCGGCGATCAATCTCCGTGCCCTCGTGCAGCGCCGAGGACAGGCCCCAGATCTGGCCGCCCATCAGCTGGCTGCGCGCGGTCTTGGGATTGACGATCGTGCCGGCGGCGAAGGCCCCCACCATGCGCGGCACGCGCACCTCGCCGGTATCGACATGCACCCTCACCTCGACGAAGTGCGCCCCCGAGGAAAAGTGCGCCTTCCTGTTGCGGATGGCGCCCGCGAACATCGGCAGGCCGCGGCGGATCAGGAACCGCGAGAACGGCAGGGCGCCCTTGGGCTTGAATGTGGTTTCCGCGACCAGATCCTCGTTACGCCTGGGATGGGTGGCGGCGCGCTTCTTCACCAGCTCCTCGCAGGCCTCGGCCACCGCGTTGCAGTTGCTCGCCGTGGATACCGAGCCGCCGGTCAGGGGCGCTGCGGGCAGCGAGGAATCGCCCAGCCGGACCTCGACCTGCTCGATCGACACGCCCAGCCGCTCGGAGGCGACCTGGGCCAGTACCGTGTAGGCGCCGGTGCCGATTTCATGGGTGCCGGTCTCGACCACGACACGGTCGTCGGGCCCAAGCGTCACACGGCAGTCCGCCGCCGCGATCTGGGCAGGGTAAGCGGCCGACGCACAGCCCCAGCCGACCAGCCATTGGCCGTCGCGCATCGAGCGCGGCACGGGCGACCGCTCGCGCCAGCCGAAGGCCTCGCCCGCCGTGTCGAAGCACTGCATCAGGGAGCGGCTGCTGAACGGCTTCTTCGTCACCGCCTCGACCATGGTGTCGTTGCGCCGCCTGAGCTCGACCGGATCGAGCGCCATCGCATGCGCCAGCTCGTCGACCGCCGACTCCATGGCAAAGAAGTACGGCACCTCGGGCGGCGCGCGCATGAAGCCCGGCGTCTGGCGGTCCGCCTCCACGGTGTTCACCTGCGTGGAGATGTTCGGACAGGCATAGAGGCGCGCCGTGTTGCCCGAGCCCGCGACCACGAAACTGTCGGTCCGCGCGTTGAGCTCCCAGCTCTCGTGCGCCAGCGCGGTGAAGTGCCCGTCGCTGTCGGCCGCCAGCCTGACGCGATGACGCGTCTCGCCGCGATAGGTCATCAGGGTGAAGCCCTGGCGCCGCGTCACCACGAGGCGCACCGGCCGGCCCAGCACGCGCGCGGCGTGCGCGACCAGCGGCGTCGATTGCGGCATGTTGCGCACGCCGAAGGCGCCGCCCACGAACGGCGAGATCACCCGCACCTTGTTGGGCGAGAGGCCGAGTTGCTTGGCCACGCCGCGCTGGGTGCCGATCACGTGCTGCGTGGACTCCCAGACCGTGAGCGTCTCGCCCTCCCAGGCACAGATCACCTGGAACAGCTCCATCGGATTGTGATGCTGTGCCGGCGTCTCGTACTCCGCGTCGACCTTGAATGCCGCCGCGCCATACGTCTTCTCGGCATCCCCCACCCTGAGCTTGGTGTCGAACAGCATCGACTTGGCAGGCTTGGAGATCGCGCCAGCGCCGCGCATGTCCGCCGTCACGGCCTCGGTAGTGTAACTCACGCCCACGAGATGCGCGGCCTCACGGGCCGCCTCGAAGGTTTCGGCCACGACGAGGGCCACGATCTGGCCGGCGAAGTGGATCCTGTTGGTGGCAAGCGGCGCGATCCGGGTGTTGGTGTAGCCCAGCGAGGTGAGCGGCCGTCCGGGCTTCACCGCATCGCCAACATTCTCGTGCGTGAAGATCTCCAGCACGCCCGGGACGGCGCGGGCGGCGATCTGGTCGATCGCGATCATCTCGCCCCGGGCAACGGTGCTCATCACCAGCTGGGCATAGGCGGCGCCCGGAACGCGGTTGTCGTCGCCGTAGGTGGCCTTGCCCGTGACCTTGGCCACGCCGTCGATACGGGACGTGGGGGTGCCGATTCCGTTCATTCCCCGGCAACGCAGGCCCGGCCGGCGGGTTGCCCGACAAAGCCCTTGCGGGAAACACTGTGTATTGATAGCCAAGGGGCATGAAGAACCTCCTCGAAGCCGGCCGGGTGCTGGCGCTCGATCTCGCCTCGACCCTCCTGTTCCTCGCGGTCTTTCTGCTGAGCGACAACCTCTTCCTGGCGGTCGGTCTCGGCATGGTGCTGGGCGTGGGCCAGATAGGCTGGCAGCTGCTGCACGGCAAGCCGATCGGCACGTTGCAATGGCTGAGCGTCGTGCTGGTGCTGGCCTCCGGCACGGCCACCTTCTTCACCCACGATCCGCACTTCGTGATGGTGAAGCCGTCGGTGATCTACGTGATCGTGGGCGCCGTCATGCTGAAGCGCGGTTGGATGAACCGCTACCTGCCGCCGCGCGCCGAGCCGGTGAAGGACGTCGCCACGCTGTTCGGCTACGTCTGGGCCGGCCTGATGTTCGGCTCGGCAGTGCTCAACATAGCGCTGGCCTTCAGTCTCGACGCCAAGAGCTGGGCGGCGGCGATGTCCTTGTGGGGCATCGCCAGCAAGATCGGCCTGTTCCTGATCCAGTACGCGGCCATGACCGCGGTCGGAAAACGGCGAGCCAAGGCTGCAGGAGCGGCAGCGCCTATTTGAAAGCGACGCCCATCACTTCGTAGGATTTGGCGCCGCGCGGCGTCTGGACCTCGACCCGGTCGCCCACGGTCTTGCCGATCAGGGCGCGCCCGATCGGCGAGGTCACGGAGATGGTGCCCTTGGACAGATCCGCCTCGTAGGGCCCGATGATCTGATATTTCATCTTCTCGTCGGTATCCTCGTCCGCGAGCTTCACGGTCGCGCCGAACTTCACGACCTTGCCCGAGAACTTCGAGAAGTCGATCACCTCGGCGCGCGAGATGATGTTCTCGACCTCGATGATCCGGCCTTCGATGAAGCCCTGCTTTTCGCGCGCGGAGGTATATTCGGCGTTCTCCGAAAGATCGCCGTGCTCGCGCGCCGCCGAAATCGCCTTGATGATCGCAGGGCGCTCGACGCTCTTCAGCTGCTTCAACTCGTCTTCAAGGGCCTTCAGGCCCTCGGCGGTGGTCGGAACCTTTTCCATAGCCGGGATCGTCCTTAATGATTCGAACGGCGTCAACGGCCAACGACGCGCCATGGTTGCGGCGCGCCCGGCCGGTACGGTGCAATATGGGGGCTAGAACGTGCCTTTGAAGTAGGATTGCAGCGGGGCGACATCCAGATCCCCGGCCTGCATAGCCGCAATTCCCTCGACCGACGCCTTGGCGCCGGCCACCGTCGTATAATAGGCGATCTTGTTCATCAGCGCGGCACGGCGCAAGGTGAAGCTGTCGGTCAGGGCCACCGCGCCGTCCACGGTATTGAACACCAGCTGGACCTTGCCGTCCTTCATCAGGTCGACGATGTGGGGCCGGCCCTCGAGCACTTTGTTCACCCTCTGCGCGGCAATGCCGTGCTTGGCCAGGAAGTCGGCCGTGCCGCCGGTGGCCACGACCTTGAAGCCGAGCTCGATCAGCCGCTTCACCGGCTTCACCAAAGCCGCCTTGTCGGAATCCTTCACCGACACGAACACCGCGCCATCGACCGGCACCTTGCTGCCGGCGCCGAGCTGCGACTTAGCGAAGGCGCGGCCGAAATCGACGTCGAGGCCCATGACCTCGCCGGTCGAGCGCATCTCGGGTCCCAGGATCACGTCGACGCCGGGGAAGCGCGCGAACGGAAAGACCGCTTCCTTGACCGCGACGTGCTTGCCCCTGTTCTTCTTGATGGCGAGCGACTTCAGCGCCTCGCCTGCCATCAGGCGGGCGGCGAATTTGGCGATCGGCTGACCCGTGGCCTTGGCGACGAACGGCACGGTGCGGCTGGCGCGCGGATTGACCTCGAGGACATAGACCTCGCCGTCCTTCACCGCGTACTGCACGTTCATCAGGCCGACGACCTGCAGCGCCTTGGCCATCGCCTCGGTCTGGCGCTCGATCTCGGCGATGATCTTGGCCGGCAGCGAGTATGGCGGCAGCGAGCAGGCCGAGTCGCCGGAATGGATTCCCGCTTCCTCGATATGCTCCATGATGCCGGCAACGAAGACGTTCTGGTCCTTGTCGGCCAGCGCGTCGACATCGACCTCGATGGCGTCGCGCAGGTAGCTGTCGATCAGCACCGGATTGCTGCCCGAGACCTTCACCGCGTCGCGCATGTAGCGGTCGAGCGCCTCGCGGTCGTAGACGATCTGCATGGCGCGGCCGCCCAGCACATAGGACGGGCGGATCACGACCGGGTAGCCGATCTTCTCGGCGATGGCGACGGCCTGCGGTTGGCTGGTCGCCGTGCCGTTCTCCGGCTGGCGCAGCTTCAGCTTGTGGATCAGCTTCTGGAAACGGTCGCGGTCCTCAGCCAGGTCGATGGCGTCGGGCGAGGTGCCGAGGATGGGAATGCCGTGCGCTTCGAGCGGCTTGGCGAGCTTCAGCGGCGTCTGGCCGCCGAACTGCACGATCAGCCCCATCAAGGTGCCATTGCGCTGTTCGACCTCGACCAGCTCGATCACGTCCTCGGCCGTCAGCGGCTCGAAGTACAGGCGATCGGCGGTGTCGTAGTCGGTCGACACGGTCTCGGGATTGCAGTTGACCATGATGGTCTCGTAACCCGCCTCGGAGAGCGCATAGACGGCGTGCACGCAGCAATAGTCGAACTCGATGCCCTGGCCGATGCGGTTCGGACCGCCGCCCAGGATGATGACCTTCTTCTTGTCCGTCGGATTGGCCTCGCACTCCGCGGGGCGATGGCCGTCACCTTCGTAGCAGGAATAGAAGTACGGCGTGCGCGACTCGAACTCGGCGGCGCAGGTGTCGATGCGCTTGAACACCGGACGCACGCCCGCGGCGCGGCGGCGCTTGGCCACTTCGGCGGCGCTGAGCCTGGTGAGCTCGCCCAGCCGATCGTCGGAGAAGCCCTTCTTCTTGATCTCGAGCAGCCCCTTGGTGTCCTTCGGCAGGCCGTGCTTGCGCAAGCCCGCCTCGACGGTCACCAGCTCTTCGATCTGGCGCAGGAACCACGGCTCGTACTTCGACGCCTGGGCCACTTCCTCGACCGTGAGGCCGTGACGGAAGGCCTGGGCGATGGTCAGGATGCGGTCGGGCGTCGGACGCGCCAGCGCGCCCATGATCGCCGACTTGTCCGGCGCGCCCTTGATCTCGATCTCGTTGAGGCCGGTAAGGCCGGTCTCCATCGAGCGCAGTGCCTTCTGCAGCGACTCCTGGAACGTGCGGCCGATCGACATCGCCTCGCCCACGCTCTTCATCGAGGTGGTGAGCAGCGCCTCGGCCCCGGGGAATTTCTCGAAGGCGAAGCGCGGCATCTTGGTGACGACGTAGTCGATCGTGGGCTCGAAGGCGGCGGGCGTGTTGCCGGTGATGTCGTTCAGCAGCTCGTCGAGCGTGTAGCCGACGGCCAGGCGGGCGGCGACCTTGGCGATCGGGAAGCCAGTGGCCTTCGACGCCAGCGCCGAGGAGCGCGAGACGCGCGGGTTCATCTCGATCACGACCATGCGGCCGGTCGCGGGATCGACCGCGAACTGCACGTTCGAACCGCCGGTGTCGACGCCGATCTCGCGCAGGCACGCGATCGAGGCGTCGCGCATGATCTGGTATTCCTTGTCGGTCAAGGTCAGCGCCGGCGCCACGGTCACCGAGTCGCCGGTGTGCACGCCCATCGGATCGACGTTCTCGATCGAGCAGATGATGATGCAGTTGTCCTTGCGGTCGCGAACGACCTCCATCTCATATTCTTTCCAGCCGAGCAGCGATTCCTCGATCAGGACTTCGCTGGTCGGGCTGGCGTCGAGCCCCTTGCGGACGATGTCGATGAACTCGTCCTTGTTGTAGGCGACGCCGCCGCCGGTACCGCCCAGGGTAAAGCTCGGACGGATGATCGCGGGCAGCCCGACTTTGTCGAGCCCCGCCAGCGCCTCGGCCTCCGAATGCGCGATCGCCGAGCGCGCGCTTTCGAGCCCGATCTTGGTCATCGCGTCCTTGAACTTGAGCCGGTCCTCGGCCTTGTCGATCGCCTCGGCATCGGCACCGATCATGATGCAGCCGAACTTTTCCAGCGTGCCGTCCTGCGCCAGCGCCAGCGCGGTGTTGAGCGCGGTCTGTCCGCCCATCGTCGGTAGGACGGCGTCGGGCCGCTCCTTCTCGATGATCTTCGCGACAACGCCGGGCGTGATC